>Ga0123352_10013152_pt1 | contig 13122 bp, 10 predicted proteins | sample TergutLab28metaG_FD_89700 | JGI IMG/M metagenome (GOLD analysis project Ga0123352, IMG submission 89700) | Labiotermes labralis P1 segment gut microbial communities from Petit-Saut dam, French Guiana - Lab288 P1 | ecosystem: Host-associated > Arthropoda: Insects > Digestive system > Gut ... | reverse complement strand
CAAAACACGGCTTTACATGAGGCAGATTTTCAAGACAGCCATCTTAAAGTTTTACTGTCTACTTGTCATATTAAGTCATATACAGGGCGAGTCTCTCGCTAGAGGCCCCAAACTATACAGAGTGAGTCTCTCGCTAGAGATCCCAAACTACTGTCTATGTATAGAGTCGAACAGCGAGGGTTTCTCTTTCGTAAATACTGGCAAACAGGTTCATTTAAAGCGTGCCAGACGGCACTTCAAACGGAATTTGGTGAAAGACGTGCACCATTGAAGTGTTCCATCCAGAAATTGGTCAAAAAGTTAGAGACAAGGGGGAAGCCGATCTAACGCATGCCGACTTCTTTCTTTGGGGCCTATTGAAGGACAAAGTGTACAAAAATACACCCCGCACATTCGAGCAACTCAAAGACGCTATACGCCAAGAGATTCAAGCCGTCAACTTCGACACTTTGGGAAAAGTATTCGAGAATTTGGAGAAACGCATTCAAAAGTGCTTGGATGTGAAAGGAGACCAGTTTGAGCATCGATTATGAGCAGGTCCTGTTTTGCATCGTTCCCGGTATGTGTATATAAATTTTCAAGTCATTATATCAGTAACATAATTTTTTATAGACAATAGTTTGGGGCCTCTAGCGAGAGACTCACCCTGTATATGTAGCAGTTAATGTACTGTGATGTTACGACTGATCCCAGCTACACAATTTTAATACAAACAGGGGAAGAACAGTGTATTCTCCATAAGTCTGAGCAACAACAATGGAACCTTCGAAGTTTCTCCGACAGTGGGGCAGAGCCGTGAGAATTTTTTCATTAATGTCCGGAACAACTCTTTGCTGGATTACGAGAAACGACACTTCCTGGTGTTCACGGTAAGTCACCTTGGAACTGATGTGGTCTGCTTCTAATCGCTGAGTCCACGGCACAACGTGGATCTCGTATGTTAGGTTAACAAGTTTAGAATTACGTCAGATTGAAGTCCACATGTGTTACATGTTTCAACAGTTATATTTACTGTGAAGACACGTATATATACTGTATAAACATACGTAATATCTTGGCTCGTATGCGAGGTTGAAGAAAATTTACCTGAATTGTAATTTAAAATTCTTATATTACTAAGCAGTAAACCCATTCCGTACTCAGTTATTGCAGTATAGAAGGGAACTGCTCCTCGTTCTGAGAACCACACAGAACACATAAGTACACTCTGTCAGTGAAACACACAATTTTCTAATGTTAAACCTGTTGGTACGTAAAGTAACCACTGGGATTTAAAGGGTTAAATCATAATGGTAACTAAACACACGGAGCTCCAGATTTTGAACGCTCTGAAAATGTTTTTACGCTGTAATATTTGAACAGTTCTCTTATTAATCTCAGTATAAACAGTGGTTATCTCCCTAAACAGGGTGAGTATTGTGGAATTTGTAATAATGACACAACTTTCTTTGTGGGAGGCAGAAATTGAGGGTTTAAATAATTAGACTTAGATGAGTTAAGTGATGAAATGGTAGGCAAAATGCCTTGGTTAATTAATACCAATTAAAATCAGTTTCCTTCAGAAAATGTACATCAAATCCCAGTTGCACGACTCTATTTGCAATAACTCGTCAGAGAAATACATCCTGGAGCAAATAAAGTTAGCTCACACTCCTACATAATTCACTTTAATCTCCATTTCAATCTCAGTATTCCTTTGGCATGTATATCCCAAAATTAGCCCCCCTGGCAGGATTTCTGAGCATAAATTTAATGATTTTCTTTCCCTTCTAATGCCTGCTACATGCCCGCTTATCTTTTTATTTTTTATTTCCTCACCCTAGGAAAATTTGTTTAAGTGTAGGAATTTTGAAATATTTTTTTCCTGATTTCCTTGAGGCTTTGGGCAATTCCCTTCCTGTGGTTCAAACACACATATAAACAGTACATAAAATAATTACTAAATGCGGGTTGCTTCGTGTTTTGACAAGTTTGTCTAAGGTTGGTTTTGGTTTCAGTTTTATTTGGGTTCTTTTAAGTTCTTCTAGCATTCCTTCTTTCACATCGAAGGATATTAATGTATGTAAAAAAATGATTTGCCTCTTTTCCTTTCAGACATTCCCAGGAGTATTTTTAGCCGTTCTGTTATGTTGTGTGTAGAAGTCTGAATGAAGTAAAGCATAATTAAAGTCAAAACACAACTAGTTTATTAGCTGGGTAAAGCTACGTTATTAATAAAACATGTTTCGGCCCAATCAGAGGCCATCGTCTGTTCATCCCTTACAGCGCAATCCTACATTCAACACGTGGTTTAACATGAGGGGTTTTGTATATTTTCTTTAATCAACTTTACCCATTTGGTCTTCAGAATGGAGTTGGGGTGTAATTTTTGTGAGCTACGAAATTAAGTTTTGCATATTTTATGAAATATTTGTTCTAAACGAATATAATGCGTAATTTCTTGCATCACCCAAATCCTTCTACTGATTTAACAAAGAGAATTGTGACAGTTTTGGTCCCTGTGTTAGTTTCAATCTTGGCCCAAATTTCTGTGCCAACAAAAATTTTTGCCATTTATTTATTTATTTATTTAGAAGTAAAAAAAAACAGATCTGATTATGGCAATTTCTTCTCTTCTGTGCTGTCTTCAAGAAACTCTCACTAGAAGGCTTTTTTTACTTTATTGCAAGACCAATATATCCTAAAAGTGTATTCACAACATTACACAAATACAGTGAAATTAATTATGAAATTATAACGTATTTGCTTGATTACTTCTAATTTTTTGTTGTTTGTTTGCTGTTATCGTACAGCGATATGTGTTGAGGAACAAACACCTAGCTGATAGTATATAGCATACGATTCCGTTAATTACAGATAGAAGCTCGTGAAGTCGGTCCGAAGACTTCCCTGTCAAGTTCAGCGCAAGTCACAGTCTACATCAGAGACCAGAACGACAATCCTCCTGTATTCCGAAGCAATATTTATAGGGCTGAGGTGACTGAGAACATAACAGCCGGGACGAAAGTTATACAGGTTGGAGTTACTGTTCAATACAATGAATACATAATTGTGTTTTGGCAATAAAGTGCCCTGGGGAAGAGGTCGTGACCTGTTAGAGGATACTGTTGCAATATTTATCTAAAATGACTGCAATATACTAAAAGGATGCAACCGTCTGTAGTAGACATGGACTCTTTCAAAACGCATTTACAGCTATTTTGATTTTTTTCGGATGAAAATGCGTGTTATAGGTTGCAAAACAAATACTGAATTGTTGTGTGTAGTTGATCGACATATATAATAATAATTATTTTTTATATTTTTTAAATTTTCAATGTCTAAAATTATTTTATTTTAATGTTGTAAAGCGTAAGAAATTCATAATTTGTCCTGCAAAATTCTTTTATACCGGGGTGCTGATAAGTCCTTAGCCCGACCAGGAAGGAAAAAAGCTCGGAAGCATGTCAGGGATGCGCGCGATTTCAACAAATCGAGACGCGAGTTGTCATCAAGATTTTTCCTGCAAGGCAAGGCGCCGAAGGAAATTCACGCCATTCTGACAGAAACATTACCCTGTTTCCTTCCTGGTCAGGCTAAGAACTTATCAGCACCCCTGTACAGTGGTCCCCTTTCTAGAAAATTAAGCGAAACATCAGCCTGACTTCAAAACCCGTAAGCCTATATTCAACAGGTGCAAAGCGAAGTGAAATTTTTCCCACAATTGTATGTAATTCCATTGACGTGCTTTTCCATAAAGTGGCAGTTGAAACATGCAGCACAAAGGACCGAAACTGCTGCTTTCATTTCGTGCAAATAACGAAGGCAGCAGACTTTGTAGCGACGCGTATTTCCGACTTACATTAAACAAGAACTCACAAATATTACCACAAGTATGGCCATTAAATACACTGACATGTTTGTTTTCGATTGTCTAATGTCTGTTTCTACCATATTGATTACACGGCAAGCTCTCAATTTCGCAGAGAACATTTTCTTCCATTCCGTGTAAAAAGTTCTCACAGATCGCAGAATTGTTTACGAAATTCTGCCTTACTATGTGCCTATAGCAAGTCACATTTACAGCTGCGGATATGCATATATGCTAGGTGACAGTGACTGCCGAAAGCATTTTGCTTATAAGGTCTTCAATAGATCTATGTACTCCACTCTGTGTTTCAACCTAGACATTTGTCACAAAATGTTACCTGTAGGTAGCAGCACTGCTCTGATATCAAGATGGATTTTTTTCAATTTTCCAAGTTCGTAGAACAATATTCAGTGAAATTTTGGCTTCATTTTAATCATAAAAATCTATAATATATGTAAAAGAGTAAATTATATAATATTCAGCTTTCCTTTTGAAAAGCCTGTAGATACACTACATACAGCGTGCTGTTCTATCAAGCTTAGTGTCGTAGTGTACATTTAACTGAGACTTTAGATATTAAAATTAGTGAGGTTAGTGTTCTTGATGAAGATCCTTCTTAAAATGACACGTTCAAATTTCAAAGTGCTTAATGAAAATTTTATACGATCCGTTTCTTTCTTAAGGTGACCCGGAAACTCGCTTAAATTAAATTCTAATTTTGCTAATGCTTGTTAGGCCTCATATTTAAATCGGTTTATGCAGATGTCGGCCTACAAAATGCAATGTTTCAGCACGAAAATAAGACAGAGAAAAAAAAGATAAACTTATCGGAATTGTCTGTGTTCCCGAGAACACAAGTCGGAAGCTGCTTCGCTCGGATATGGTAGGTCTAAATTAAGACAGGCCACAAAAACGCCCTTGCTCTTTATTGCCCAGTCTCTTTAAACAGCATGTAAAATATGCAGTATGAAAAGCTTCGTTAAATACATTGTGTCTCTTGCATCGTTTTTCTGAGTGCAACTGTCACAGGATGTGCCGACGGGTACATGCTTTATGCGATAAGCTTGCCATGATGAAGAAACAACAAGAGAATTCCTCAGTAATTCAGTAAGAAGACATACTTCTGGATCTCATTGATATTTCTCTTACTGCTACGTTTTGCCTTCTTTTAAAAATACCAATTTTAATAATATTTTATCAATGATTTGTTATTTATTTAATTGGTTGAACCCTGTGACGAAGCTAACCTAATTCTTGAGACATACAGCGAGGAATGTTTTGAAGTGAGGTTTTATTTCCTGGAAATTGGGTCTTGCAGGTAGCAGCAGATGACATTGATGAAGGCGAGAATGGCGAAGTAGCTTACACCAATATATTAAGAGACAATAACTCTCTTCAGATCGACAACAAAAGTGGATGGATCAGCGTCAAAACTAACAGACATATTTTCGACAGGGAAAGTGCAAAAGGTAAGCACGAATTGCCAGGTATCTAGCAATAGCTATTTGACGTAATATAAAAAATTGGTTACCTACAAAGTAAAAGTAAATTTGAGTCTGTGCCTAGTCAGGCACTGCATCTTGAAGTTGTGTAAAGCGGTGGAGACATACTACCACACATTCTTAACTTCCGCCAGAGATTATTGTGATCCGTTGCAGGCCATGGTCTGCTGACCTCTGGGGATAAAACTCTCACTACAGACTAGATATTAGGTGGGGTGGAACACAGAGTCTGTGAGGATGCTTTCCAGCAGAGGAAGGTCTTGGCCTCTGCCAGGAATCTAACCCCCAAGACATGAAAATCCAAATGTCACTTGCAACAATTAGGCGAAAATTGTGAGTTTGTACGTGAATCTCCCTTAATAAGATAGGAAAGGTCTGCAGAAAGAAACAATTCTGGCGCTTTCTCTTAACCATAGCAACCAAGGGAGGCTGGTAACAATGGTATCCAAGGTAACTATGTTCGTAGATGTAGCCATAATACCCAAAGAAACATTAGTAACCTTGCTAACCAAGCTAAAACCGATAATCATTCAAGCAGTAGTAACTTCAGTGATGTAGGTAAGACTAGCAAAAATAGGAATGTCTGTAGCTCTGCCAACCAAAGTAACAACAATACCACTGTAATCAGGGTCGTCATGAATGTTCTTACGCCTTTCATCAGTGTGTGATTTTATAAAAATTTAATTTTTTGACAAGCAATAGTGAAAAAAATCGTGTGTAAATTTTCACGAAACTCCTCGTGAGACTCTAATTTTACATGCAAACAGGACAAATGTGTTCATGACGAAGTTAGCAGTCGTCTTTCGAAACTGGTTTGCGAAACTGCAACAAAAAAAATGGATGTATAGATGTGAACTGAGCCCATTTCGCACAAGTTAATGACCCTATGGCCAGCTGATGTGAACATGGTAATGAAATTTTGCATTTATAAAAGATGGGGACTCGCTGCACTATTATTGGGGTTAGTCTTCTGCTGTATGTACTTTTATGTTACATTGACATATACTGGCAGATATTCCACTTCTCCTAAAAGGCGTTTCTAGACAATCGTACGAAATTGAAACAAACTGTAGCGCCACGTGTATGTACTGCATGACTTTCAGCACCTTGTTGCTTGTGTGTTAACGTCTAAGAGTCACACATTTTTTATCGTATCTCGCTCATTTCTTCTTAGAATGAGAACTGTTTCAGACAAATTTGTAGCGAAAATCAAAACACACATTTCATATTCAGTATTTTTTTCATAGAAAATCGTTCCTTTTATGAGATAATGTGGAAAAAAATTCTAGAGTGGGGCAGGCCACAGGCGACAATATGGCGCATGCGCGTTGCGTGCTGGAGACCTAAGGCTACAAATACACTCAGGTTGTGTAACACTCATTGCTTTCTCACTGCAACAACGGTTGCACGAACGGGCCTCAGTATTACGTTATGCGTACAGTGCCTGTCTTGTTCTTACTTGATTCCTTTACATTGCAGTTCCGAAAACCCATGGTCCGTATTGCCCCACCCCAACTGTTGCGTTAGTCAGGTCATGCCTGTGACCAAACTCAAACGTAAATTGAAGCGCCTGAATTCGTTGATTGAATTTCCATTTTCGCCCTATTGCCAAGGTCTTTCTTATCGTAGAGTTCCAGCTGTACGTAGTGGCTGCCGACAGGAATGGTAAAGGCAGCAGCGCTACCACGACTCTCCTTATCACGGTGCTTGACGTCAATGACCATGCGCCTTCGTTCAGTCGAACGGATTATGAGTTTGTGTTGGCGAAGGATCTCACAAGCCTGACCACTCCTGCTCTCATCACGGTAAGATCACAGTCTGCCATTAAAAACGCCAATATTAAAGTGCACAAAACTTTAAATTTGCCAGTTGTATTATAACGTGTATGAACCTTGGACCGTCACATAAGGGAATAACTTAGAACGAGAGTGTGCGGATCAGAATGCTGTGGATGAAAATCGGACCCAGAAGGCAAGACGCTGTCGAATACAAATTGCGTACCTGGAGAAAATAAGAAGAGGTTATGTTTACGGAACGCTTGCTAACATTTGGTCCAGGGGCTTTTTATCTTTCTGTCTGCTGCCCGTGAATATAAAGATTAAAATTTCCGGAGATATAGTTTTGCCCGGTGGCGTAGATAAGGCCCCCGCAGGCCCCCTGCCGTGGGAGCCCACTTGGTCAGAAGCCCACAAACACAAAAACGCTTAAATATGTTCTCGGTTCTTTCGGAGTGGATTCCATTTTTCTGACGGAAGGCAGTATCATGAGAGATCTTTGAGTAACTGCAGGGAAGGGCCGATTATCCAGTCGCGGCAAGACCCCCGACTGTTTGAAAGGGCAAATAATTTTGTTTGTTGGTTGGATATGTGCAAAAGTTGGTTTCTAACTTTAAAGAAAAAACCTAATCTGATGGTATCCTTGAATATGATTCTGAGGAATATATATGGGCCTAAAGGGGACACCTAACGGGAGAGTGGAGAAAATTACTTGATAAGAAGCTTCACGATTTACGTTCTTCACCAGATGCTGTTCGGGTGATCAAATCAAGGAGCACCGAATGGGCGGAGCATGTGGCGTGTTTGGGGGAAAAAAAATGCGTACAGGATTTTGGTGCTGAAAACTATGGTAAAAAAAAAAATGTGGAAGACGTAGCGTAGATGGGATTATAATACTAAATGGACAAAAAAAAAGTAGAACGAGAAGACGTGGCCTGGATGAATGGGATTGGGAAAAGTGGCGGGCTTTTTAAACTCGGTAATGATTATATGGGTTTAATAAAATGCACAGATCATACATGCAACTGTACTTACTTACTTACTCCATGGTGCAGAGTCCTTCTTGAGAAGCTAACTGGTTTGCAGCTAGTCAAGAAATTCCCCGCATTTCACTGAACCCGAAGGTTCATTACCGCACTCACAAACGTCCGCCACCTGTCTCTATCCTGGGCCAGCCCAATCCAGTCCATATAACCACATCCCACCTCCTGGAGATCCATCCTAATATTATTCACCCATCTACGCCTCGGTCTCTCCAGTGATCTCTTTCCCTCCAGTTTCCCCACGAAGACCCTATACAACCCCCTCTCCTCACCCATACGCGCCACATGCCCAGCCCATTTCATTCTTCTCGATTTTATCAACCGCACAATATTGGGTGAGGATTACAAATCATTTAGCTCCTCGTTATGCAATCCCCTCCATTCCCCCTCCTCAACACCATGTTCTCAAACACCCTCAGCTTCCCTTCCTACCGCAATGTCAGCGACCAAGTTTCACACCCATACAAAACAACACGAAAAATTATAGTTCTACGTATCTTGATCTTTAAATTTTTGGACAGCAACCTGGAAGACAAAAGATTCTGCACCGAATGATAGCAAGCATTTCCTGGCCTCAATATGCTCTTAATTTCTTCCGCAATAGAATTTTGATTTATTAAAGTTGTTCCCAAATATTTAAACTCTTCCACCCTCTCGAAGGTTCTATTATCAGTCCTCACACTGTGAATTCGTCCTGCATTCTGATCTCGAGACATGACCATGTACTTAGTCTTATCAACACTTACTTCCAGTCCAATCTCCCTAGTAGGAGAGATTGGACACACTAAAGAAAAACAAAAGGAACAAACACATTATCTACTTGTACGCATGCGCATTGCACTGACCTATCGCTGGGAATGACGATTGTATTTAGGTCGTACCTCTATTGTGACGTAAGTCGGAAGGCGTGGCTATTCTATAGACATGACAGGTTGCAGTGTTTCATGTCAACAGGTCGGTGCATGAACGTAGCTTTTGAACAGATATGACTTTCGGGAGCAAAGTCAAAGAGTGTAGATAAAATTTGCAAATGTATTTGTTTTAGGCATTTGATGGTGATGCTGAGTCTCCGAATAACGAGGTGCAATATGAAATTTTGTCCGGAAATCGAAATGAAATGTTTCAGATAGACCCACGAACAGGTATGTATAACATTCAATTGTGAAACGAGAGATTATATGCATATATCATATAAAAACCTGACTCGTTTGCAAGTGTCACTTTGCCCTTTTCGCGACAATTCTACTTCCAAGAAAAGTACCAGGACCCTATGTTACACGCAAATGGTCACTTCTTTTAAAATTTCTTCCAATTCTTGCATAAATACCATTCACAACTTCACTTTATGTTTCGAAGCTATATTACTAGGCCTTTTAAATAGCTTTGTAGCATGCACCACGCTTTGTGTTCCAGAAAAACATGACGTCACACGAATATGAATTACGCTTTTTTAAAGTCCCCTGTACAGTTACTGTAGTCAATATTATGATCTATAATATAGCACTTAACTTACTGTCATTTAGGGCTATATGCGTAGACTTTTTAGTACAGGGACTGGCAGTTAATATTATCTATGAGCACGTAAGTTAGCAACTCATTAATTTTTTTTTTGTCAAAACTTGAATCGTCAGATAATGTATGCGTAGAAATTTCTACGCTGAAGGGAAGAGATAAGTGGAGAAACCCATTAATACCATCACCGGTCAAATATAAGATCCTTGTTTAAAACATCGAGTTGCAGTGTCTTCACGTCCTTTATGCACTGAATGTAAATATGTACCTTCTTAGAAAATTGTGATAAAATTATGGCAGCCAGTCAGTTAAGTCTTGCGCCTTATATTCATGAAATACTTCTGTTTCTTATATCAGGTCTTCAATTATTCAGGAAATATTTAGGCCAAAATAAGGTAACAGGATTTAAGTGAAGAATAATAACCAACTAGACGCTACTTATTATTTCATTGTACTTCTTATAGGCTCAACAAGTTTCGGGCACTACTATGCCCATCATCAGGAGCTCGCGACTGTAATGTTCATTACCATATTGGTCGTTTCGTTATGGGTTTGCTGTAGGTTGGAGGTTAGATGGGGGAGGCTGGAGTAGTGTCCGGGCTGCAGGCTAAAACCTGCAGCCCGGACACTACTCCAGCCTAATCGCACCTAACCTCCAACCTACAGCAAACCAAGAACGAAACGACCAATGTGGTAATCAACATTACAGTCGCGAGCTCCTGATGATGGGCATAGCAGTCCCCGAAACGTGTTAAGCCTATAAGAAGTACAATAAAATAATAAGTAGCATCTAGTTGGTTTTTATTCTTCAGTTATCACAATGATGCACGGTCCAACAAACACCAAATAATAGGAATTAGTTACACGTGAACAGTAGTCGAATATCGTGGTTGGGTTAGTAACGCTCTTGTTTATCATTCGAGAAGCTTCCATTTGAATTTTTTTCCATTACCCTTGGAATTTTTGCTTTTATCAGCCTCTCCACGTAATTTCTGGTATTCTAATTTAAAGTAGGCCGCGAAAACCAATCTTCCTAATTAATCAATGCCGTAGAAAACCATGTATTTTCCTTACTCAACAGCATTCAGTTGACTACACAGCGTGGGTAGAGTCTCTTACCTATCGACGATGAGTTCGATGAACCTTTCTACTGTCGCCATTTGTTAGGTATTTCGTTTATAACAAACTTAAATACCAATTATGAACAGCTCTAGTCACGTACAGCACTAAAGAAAATAAGCGCATTTTTTTCACACGCACAAAACACAACTGCGCTTCAGTATAGAATAACGTACTTGTAAAACGAAAACATTGGTTACTGGTCACAACAGACCCCTTGCAGCTCTCCGCAACGCAAATAACTGCCAAAGGCAACTGCAGACTCCTGAGTCAGTGTCGGTACGAAATGAGGAAGTAATTTTTAGGTTCACCTGTGACGTATGAATTGCGGAAATGGTGGCTTTATTCTTTGACTCGATCTTCTATCTGAAATACAAGGCAGCAGGTTCCTCCGAAGCGTTGATACATCTAAACAGGTTCATGGCTTTACGTCCCAGAAATCGTAGTCTTCACATTCACGGTGGCTGAAACTCAATATTTTTCGTAACTTTTCCATTAGTTGCAATCCGCTGCCTGTTCTGAGTTATATATGTTTTTCACCGCTAAAGTGTGTGAACTTTCATTTCGCGCAGTAACTAGTCATTCGTTACAGTAACTGGAGAATTTTTTATTTAATTAATACAGCAACAAATGCACACATATTCATTTAACGATATAAAATTTAAATTAAAACACTTAAAACGAGTTCTATTACATAAATATATTTGTTTACAGACATGCTGCCACAGCACCAACTCAACGTGACGATGTAAATCACTGAGTGTTTTTAAACTATAACTTTAGCAAGGAACAATGTATGCTCCCTGAGGATGATCGTATGATCGAAACATGTAGCAGCGTTTTAAGTGTTTTAACGTGAATTTTAGATCATTAAATGAATATATGTGCATTTGTTGGTGTGTTAATTAAATAAACTACAGAATGTACGGTGCAACGATAAAGATGGAGACGTTTTGTTTGTATCAAATAACTTCGTAGGCTGTAAACAGAAATGCGTTTAAATTTCGACCCGAACATTTTTTTAGAGAAACGTTTCTTGCCCAGGCCGGAAAAGGAAAAACTACATTCCTTGGGGCTTAAGGTCCGTAACTTAGTCATTATACCGAGTGAGCTACCCCGGTTTCTTAAATAGGTAATCTGTAGTGTTAATATTATTCGCTTAAAAAAGTAAACGATCATATTTAAACTGTATGACGATACTTGATTATACGAGGTCACAGTAACAAAAACGTTTCGGTAAATAATGCTTTAACAATTGTTGTGTGAAAAAAAAAATTAAATTACATGCTTTGATGTTGTTGTTTACAGTGGTGAAGGAATTGCATATGTCTTTATTTCTGAATATGATTCTTTGTTAATAACTTAAATATTTAATTTTTGTTCCAGGCTTGCTGACTGTGAAAAATACGGAAATGTCTAGCAAGATTCGAGAGGAGAACAAAATTCAGAAATTCAATCTCTTAGTCCGGGCTTATGATTTAGGTATGACAGCCTTCGAAAATAACTATATGTCTGTAAGACGTTAATAAAACTGGTATTTTTTTTTTCACCGAGAAGGAGTATCGGTCTGTTTTCTACCACAGAATGCACCCATAGCACCATTCAGTTCAAAAGTGGCCCTAAAATAATAAGATTTGCGTATAATTTATTTAAGTTTTTTTAATGCATTTCTTCCCATTGTGTTTTTGAATCACAATAACTTCAATAAACTGTCCATCAGCACAACATATATTCTTAGATGTCGAAAGACAGAGATATGATCTATATCCGTCATTGCGCTGCAACCTACACAAGAGAATATGTGTATTTTACGTTAACACCATATGTTTTATATAAAATTTCAGGTGTCCCTTACAAATCCACCGTCGTGCCCGTTCTGGTGTACCCTCCAGAACCAAATGCCCGCAACATGACGTTCATCTTGAACGGGTATCCAGTGGACCCGAAGGAAACGGAGGAAATGCTGTCCAAAGTCACAGGGGGACGAGTGAAAATCCAAAACGTCCAGCCATTGCCTGTGAGGAAGATTCGGAGCGACGACTTAGGAAAATCTTCGGACGAGAAGTAAGTTCATTAACACTTCAAAAACTGAAGACAATCTTTTGTACGAATGTGGGTAAGACAAAAAAATTGACAATTAACATATTCTGGGACTTTGATGTATGTTTGTCCGTGCATCGTTGTGTATGTGCAGAGAAGAAAAACTAGATGCTACTGGATGGTTTATTGCACTTGTAATCTGCTCAACATGTTTCGGGCACTTATATGCCCATCATCAGGAGCTCGAGACTATACTTGTGATACTACCGCATATGGTGTGT
>Ga0123352_10013151_pt1 | contig 13122 bp, 7 predicted proteins | sample TergutLab28metaG_FD_89700 | JGI IMG/M metagenome (GOLD analysis project Ga0123352, IMG submission 89700) | Labiotermes labralis P1 segment gut microbial communities from Petit-Saut dam, French Guiana - Lab288 P1 | ecosystem: Host-associated > Arthropoda: Insects > Digestive system > Gut ... | reverse complement strand
GGGTAGCTCAGTCGGTATAGCGACTGACTACGGGCTGGACGGTCCGGGATCGAATCCCGGTGGGGACGATATTTTCCGCCCGTCCAGACCGGCCCTGGGGCCCACCCAGCCGCCTGTAAAATGGGCACCGGGTCTTTCCCGGGGGTAAAGTGCGGCCGGGGCGTGCTGCTGACCACTCACCCCCTTCTAGTGCCGCGGTAATGGAAGAGTAGAGCTATACCTCTATCCACCCTCTGGGCCACACCGGCCCTGTAACAGGATCATTTTATCTTTTTACATAAACAACTCTTGATAATTCACTCATAAGAACCCTAGGTCATGGTACCCACTATTGAAACAACGAGATCTCGTTCCCCCCACCCAACCCCCAACACCCTAAAAGAACACCCCACACATTTTGTATAGGTTCTCTGTAAGTTAAATTACAACGTGAAGATGGCCAACATACTGGGCCGAAACATGTAGTTATATACCTACTGTACTACTAGGTGAAATATAGTATGTGTAATACACGAACATTTTTTGCAATTGCAATTGCTGTTCTCTGCAACGTAGCACACGGACTTTGGAAGTGTCATTCTGTTTGGCAGTGCACGCGTGAATGCAATTTAAATGGCGCCAACAAAAGAGTGCGGCTTCTCTGCGCCGATTGTCACGAAACCCACAGTCGTTCAAATAAATTCTTTGAGCATAACATGTATCGATGTTTCAAAAATCGGACGAAGTGTAGAAAATTTGGCCAGAACTTCATTTACGCCTTTAGGTAAGGTACGAATTTTGCTGCACTGATTTTCACAAAACATAGTTTCTTTACGGCATAGTTTGGAGATATCCGGTATCGAATGTCACCATATCGGGTAGAAATTTATTTGGGCCCTTTAGCGAAATATGTCTGTTGCTGAGCCGACTTTCACTAAATTCACGCCTGCTTGCCATTTTTTTTTACATATAATCCCATACCAAATTTCATTAACACCTGACTCGGTTCAGTCGCTACGATGCGACTGTGTTACTGACGGACTGACGGACGGGGTCTCCACATTAAGCCTTTCTGTGTCATAAAGAACACCTAAAACTCTTTTCTTCCCCTTCAGCACGCGACTCGCACAGAACAGTCTACCGTGCCCACACCATTTTACCGTAATGGGTTAGGTGTTCGGACGAATCTTTGTGTTAGCAGTTTATGAAAATACTTTCGAACAGTATCGATTAGTGTCCATCACTGTGAATTATCTGTTACGGTGTTTTGTGGATGACTGTCATTTATTGTTAATTATTGTCAGTTACTATCATTGCTTATTATCGACCTGAGCGTGACTTACTTTCGTCATTCCAATATTATTCACGCGCTACTCCACGGCGCCTTGGACGATTGAGTCCTGATACTTTTTGGATACAAACATTTGTGTTATTTGTCGTGGTGCTGTAATCTTTTAGCTGTTTTCTTCTCAACTATTTCTTCGGCCTCAACCCATACCTCACAGAGAATACGGCCCAGCATATCAACCGCAACGGCTTCTGACGTCATGGTTGGCATGGCAACCTGTGTGTTACTTAATCAATGACACAAGTTTGTTATGTAAGGTAATGTTTTATAACGAAATTTTTAATATGGTACACTTGCACTTGTGTAGATGCATTTATTTATTGTACGTGTTTTGTATTAGGTACGCAGAAGAATGGCTCCCATCTTGGGGTTCTTGAATGCAGGTGGATTCTTTTTACTGTAAACTCTTAACGCATCTACCATTGTGTAAATGGTGTATGGTGTTGCTGGATGTATAAGAGAAAGTAAATTTGACTTTGTTGTAAGGTGTGATTTCATTACCGATCGTATTTTTGGATTAAATTAGCATTTTTTTTGACGCTGTCTGGTATTTGGAAGTTATACTTGCGTTTAGTGGTGTAATGTTTTAATAAAAGTGACCCCCGAAGACCCATTTGTTTCCCCGAAAGCTTTCGTCTGGTGTAGCAAGGGACCGTGTTTTAAAAGAGAGGGTGTTCACGGTAATGCGATTTCCCTGTTTCTCTATGTTGGTTCCTGTGGGAGCCGTGGTGGGATCTGCAATCTCCTGCCTTGTCTGCGACGATCTGAAAATTGATGACATTCAAAGGTGATCTTCTCTCTCTCTCTTTCTCCGTTTTCTGTTATTTTGGTTGTGTGTGTGTGTGTGTGTGTGTGTGTGTTGACTTCCGAGGTCATCCAACCATCAATTTCTTTCCAGCGCCGCCATTTATTCTTTCACTGTCTTCTTCTTGGTTTCTCCTTCCATCTGGTGGTATTCGCTACTGACTTTCCGCTTTATCCTTCCACCTTCATGGAAGAATGTGAAGACTGTGGTGAACGCTCGTAGAAGCTGGATTATTTACGACCCCTTCACCCACACTTTCGTCTCAGACGAACTCAGAATATGCCTTCTCTTACAATCTCACTGTACGTGAGTGTTTTGTAACTATAATCTGTTGTGGTTGTCAACAATACCCATGCCTTCTTGTTTTTGTTTCAACGAAATATCTTGGAAAAATTCAGCTGCTTGTACTGCAAAACCAATATCTAGCTGGACTCTTAACATTCGGTTTTGGCTGTTCTCTAGCAGTGGATATTGGATAGATTGTCATTAGGTTTTGAAGCCTAAATAAAACAGTAATTGTTCTTACAAACTGTCAGGAATTCGGCGAACCCATAGGACATGTGACATGTTTGTAAAGACACGTGGCAAGTGGAGCGGTCAAGTAACGCCCAAGTCGTGTTGCAGTCCGTTTCTAAAGGCGGTGGATATAATACATAAGAACAGCAGCGTCTCTCTTGCATGTTGCCACAACCCATTGAAAATATTTAGATGATGAACTTTCAAAATGTGGCGTTCTGAACGCAAACATTGCTGTTCCCAAATAAACTCGAAATTTCTGTTTTACAAATGTGTTCAAATGTTATTGTAGAAGAGGGTGTTCCGAATATCGTCCACGTATCTTTAAGCTAGAAAGAAAGGGCGATAGTCTGTTAACTACAGCGGTATTTTTCGTAACGCTTTCTTCTAATATATACCTTGTTGAATTTTAGGAAATTTAAGTTTTAAGTTGTAATGCACTCAGAACTCTCATTTATCGAATTTTTATTCTGTGTGCAGCAAAATAAGCTGCACATGCCCTAAATAAATCCTGCTACTCTATGTTTGGAGCACTATTATTGTAACGTGGCTGCTGGTCCACGGAAAGCAAATTAAGGTCACTGCTTGGGAACTGACATTGGTTTATTACCTGTGACAGCCTACCATTATACCTACAGTTTCAGTGAGCGCCGCGGTCTGAGTAGTATAGCAGTAGGCCTATAGCAGGATAGTGTGAAGTTTGTCACGGATGCAGATTTTCTTTGAAATAATCCAGTGGAGTTAAAGAAAAGGCATTTCACTATCAACTCCATGAATCACAGTGAGAGGTGTTCTAGAAGTTACAATAAGCACCTGACCTCAGTCAGTGGTTGCAAAAAATACTGGACCATTCTCAGAAAACGTCACAATTGAGAATGGTGATGGTCGTGCATTTGATATCTGTAAGGTAAAGTTCACCCTAGAACAGGCCACGAAGGCCCATAATGGGAGAAGATATATAGTTCTACTCTTTCTTTAACTTTGGCGCTAGATGGGGTGGGTGGTCGACGCCACACCCCGGCCGCTTTACCCCCGGGATAGACCCGGTACCCATTCTATAGGAGGCGGGCTGGGCCCCCTGGGCCGGTCTGGACGGGTGCGGACAATGTCACCCCCATCGGGATTCGATCCCCGGACCGTCCAGCCCGTAGCGAATCGCTATACCGACTGCACTATCCCGGCACACCCTTGATACCTGTATTGGATGATTTGTGTGAGCTTTCGTCGAGCCCAGTTTCATTTATTCCAGGTTATCAGATTACCAACATAACACGAGAGAGAGAGAGAGAGAGAGAGACTTGCACAGCAACAAGCCTGACAGTGATGAGAACATGTTTGTTTACAGATCTTACTAGAGCGTCTGAAATAAACTTGATAAAGAAGGAAAGACGGAACTACTGCGCATATTGAGTTACTTGCTTACACACATACGTCCTTCCTTCCTTCTTTCCTTACTTACTTAATTACTTACTTATTTACTCTATGGTGCAGAGTCCTTCTTGAGAAGGTAACCGGTTATCAGTTAGTCAAGAAGTTTCCCGCATTTTATGGGACCCGAAGGTTCATTACCGCGATTACAAGTACCCGACACCTGTCCCTATCCTGGGCCAGATCGATCCAGTCCTTGCCCACCCATCCCACCTGAGGTTTCATCGTAATATTATTCCTCCATCTTCGCCTGGGTCTTCAACGTGGTTTCTTGCCCTCATGTTTCCCCACCAAAACTATGTATGCACCTCTTCTATCCCCAATACTTGCAACTTTCCCCGCCTATCTCATTCTTCTGAATTTGATCACTGAGGAGTACAGATCATTAAGTTCCTCATTATGTAGTTTTCTCCACTCCCCTGTTACCTCGTCACTCTTAGGCCCAGATATTCTCCTCGTTACCCTATTCTCCAACACCCCTAGCCTACCTTCCTCCCTTAATGTGAGCGACTATATTTCACACCCATACAAAACAACAAGAAAAATTATAATTCTGTATCTTAATGTTTATGTTTTTGGATCGCAAAATGGAAGACAAAAGATTCTGCACCGAATGATTTCAATCTGCTCTTAATTTCTCCCTGTATATAATTTTTCTACGTTAAGTTCGTTCCCAAATATTTGAACTTTCCCACCCTGTCAAAGGAACTATTATCAATCATATTTTGACTTCATCCTGCGTTTTGACCTCGAGTAATGACCATATACTTCGTTTTATCTGCATTTACGTCTAGTCCAATATCGTCACTAGCATCTGCTTTCTTTATGGTATGTACGCTTCCGCCTAGTACATAAACATCATCAGCTTAATCCAAGAGTTAATGCACCACTTAATTTCAAGCCATCTTGGTTGATCTGAACCCACCTAATGGAATACTCTAAAGCAAAGGTGAAATGCAATGGCGATAAAGCATCTCCTTGTTTCATCCATCCTAATAGGTAACATGCCAGACAAATGTCCCGTACCCGGACTCTGCTATGGGTTTCATTCAGACACATTTTTTTAACCTTACCAGTTGCATGGGTGTACCATACTCAATGGTACTCTTATACAACACCTCCCTCATGTCTGAAACATTGGGGTTTTTAAGTCTATAAATAGATTATGCGCTGTTGCATTGTATTCCGATTTTTCTGAAGTATTTGACGAATGCAGAATATTTGATCAGTAGCTGACCCGTTGAGACGAAATTCACATTGATGATCCCCAATAATTTCCTCTGCATTTTGAGCTAACCTTGACTGCAGGATGTTTGGCAGCATGGTGTACGTAGTTGACAAAGTGATGTGTCACTATAGTTACTTAAGTCTGTTTTCTCACCCTTCATACAAATACTTACATTTATCTACTCGTTCCATTCCTCAGCCAATTCCTCCATATTCCAGATAGAATTAATAACTAAGGGCGAATTGTTCTACCCCTGCTTTAATCAGTTGTGCTGAGATTTGATAAGTACCTAGTGATTTGTCTTTTTATCTTTTGCATGCGGAGTACACACAAAAGTGCTGTGCCAGTAACTGTTCACGAATAGAAATACATATATCGACATCCCTTACATACAGTCTTGACTGACATCCCTGGTACACATACTGTAAAGCAAATTTGGAAACTTGTTGCCCTGGAAACTGCACATTTATGCGAGAAACCCTGTTTTTCCTCATACTGCGCAGTTTGCTGTGGGCTAGTTCGAAAGTGTTCTTCATAGCAAATAATGGACAAGAAATTCCTCTGATATTCAGCCGTAATCATGATTTCGAATGGTGAAATAAGAGAATAAACGTTAAGTATTTAATTGAGTAAGAATAATTGTGGTCTAATTCATGCAGTTGTTGCTGTTCTTTTCATTTGTCGTCCATCGTGCAGGCGCGGACGTAGAGGTCATCAAGATATGCTGCGTCGCACCTGGGAAGAAAGTGATTATAGAAGGGATATTTGTGGAGCTGCATCTGGAAGTCAAATCATTTAGTATTTCTGACAAATCACACGAAATTTGATGTGTTTTGCGACATTTGTATGCACGTTGTTTTCATCTGCCCCTGTTAGTGAATGCTTATACCCTGTCAAAGTTATAAAGCTACTTTTGAAACACGCAGTATTTCATGGAACGCAAATTATGCTGCAGTGACTAGTAACTGTACCCGATGGCTTCACCAGTTGAGCAGGTTATAATACCGGCTGCAAGCCTGTCTCGCATTTGCAAATTCCGATACTGAGCTCCCTTCCCTGTCAAGCAAGCTCTTCTTACAGCTTCACTAATTATAACGTTAATTGGGTGAGAGTAGCTCTTTAAGTTGTACGCATTATCACATTTAGTGAGGGTGATCAGATGTGGTGCATATGGGAAGATGAGAACTGGACACAAATTTTTAGTCAAAACCTGAAAGTAAGTGGTTATTTGGGGCCGTGGGCATGTGTGACAGGATACTACAGTTGTCCCTCGGTAATCCTGATTCCCGGCGGGTGGGGGGGGGGGAGGTCTGAAAAATTTTGGGCCGACTGTAGCCCCGTATTTCCCTTTGAAATTATTATTACAGTACATTGTTATTGTTATTATTATTATTATTATTATTATATGGATGTAACTTGTCACAGGCCTTTTCTTCATGGTACTTTTCTTGTACCAGCGGTGATCCCCACCACTCAGGCTTCAGGCTTCACACTGCAGTACTTTCCGTATTATGTGTGATGTTCCAAGTATAGCTGTCTTTTGTAGTGAATCTATCGAATGTTTTCCTGATCCAGCTTCCATATTTTTCCTTAAGCTTCTCGTTACTATTTCAGTGGCTCCAATTATTACTGGTATAATCGTAGATTTCAGGTTCGACATTTGTTGTGTCTGTGTACATAAACTCTTATATTTTAACTTCTTTTCTGCTTCCTTTTGCACAACATTTATGTCTGCGGGTATTGCCACATCTATCAGTGTGCATATTTTCTCTTTTTTGTTTTTGATTTTTATATCTGGCCTATTTGCTGTAACTTCTCTGTCTATATGTACTGCTTGATTCCACAACACTGTGACATATTTCTCTTCATACACTGTCTTAGGCATGTGTGTGTGTACCATGTGTCTATGGTTTCAATGCCTAAGACTTTGCATGTTGAGTAATGCAAATGTGTACAAACTTTATCGTGTCCTATTAAATATTCGTTCTTCGCCAAAATGGGGCATCCCCAGGTTAAGTGGTCAGTAGTTTCTTCATGTTGTTTACGTGACCGGCATTTACTCTCAATTTCTTTCTTCAAAATTTCATTCTTAAAGTAGTGTGTACTAATTGCTTGGTCTTGAGCTGCCATTGTTGTACTCGTACTTTCTGTTTCTCCTTTGATGTCGCCAGATTTTAGCCAGCGACATGACTGTTTAATATCCACCAACTTTTCGTCTAAGTTACATGGCATTTGTCCATGCATCCTTTTCCCGTACCATCCTTGTTTTGTTTTCTCCGCTGTGCTGTCCTTCATTTTTCTTGTTTCTCTCTGTACTTCTGTCTTGAGGCCTCTAGCTGTGTGTAACACTGCTGAGTCGGTGTTGTATTGGTGTTTTCTGACAACCTGTGTTATTGGGTCTTCCTTCCTGTCTACATGTTCCACCAGTTTTGTAATTTCTACTGCATGGCCTGATTCTAACTGCATCAGATCCATTATTATTATTATTATTATTATTATTGCAGTGTGCTGTTAGGCACAGCATTTCTGCTTTAAGGAGTTTTAGTTTAGCTTTGAGTGACGATTTTTCATATCTTACCTATACGACGGAGTTTCCCGTCGGTGTCGACCCGATGTTAACACTGTAACGGAAATTCTGGATTTTCTCAAAATTTGGAAAATGTTTTAATTGGCTTCTGAGTGAAAACTTTGCTCCTTAGAGTTAGGTACTCTGGTAAATGGGGACTGACTGTGAATAGTATGGTAGTGCAGGTCCATGGTGTAAGCGCCCGACGAGGACTTTGATGATGTTGGAATTCAGGTAGGAGGTTTTCGGAGAATAGTGACTGTGGAAGGCCACAGTGCCAGGAGGGAATCCCGGCGCATATCTAATTTATCACGTTACCGTCAATGGTACTGAAATCGGCCATCCGTGTTGAAAGCCTTCTTCTAACGAGCTGAACGGTGTGACATTCCGTCTGCCCACAGCAGACCAGAACAGTTTTCATCCTATTTTTGAAAGGATTTAAAATATAATAATTGCCGTTTGTTTCATTCCTTGATATAGTTTCAGAAAATTTAATTTTAATTACGGAATACCAACTTGTATAAAGTGTGTCGACCTTAGGTTATATAGATTACCGAGGATCCGTCTTGGCAGACGGAGAGCTTCCATAATGTGGCTGTGTCTATGACATCCCATGTAGGACGAGTCAGGACGGCATTCTGCAACGTGCTTGCCGGAAACGCCGAGTGCTAATGCACCAGTATGTTCAGATATTAATTTTGTGATTTATCAAACACAAGGGAAGGCATTCTAATGTGAAGAATCTTTAAAACGAACAGAATTTGAGAGACTTTACGTTATTTGAGCGGTTCATTGTTATATACCTATGTAATAAGAACCAACAAATTGCACACTTTTCACATTAATGTTTTAATTTAATTATAGTGTCTTTGACGTGTTTCGAGCATCCAAGTGTTCATCCTCAGGAAGACTTATACATGCAGTTTGTGGTATTGCTTTCATGCATCCATATAAGCAGTCTGGTCAATGACAGGATGTACTTCAGTAGTATCAAGCACATATAAGCAGTCTGGTCGATGGCAAGATGTGCTTGAATAGTATGAAGCACATCTCCTGCCATCGACCACACTGCTTATATGGATGCATGTTTTTCCAAATGAGACATGCTCGTTGTGTTGAATATAAGCTAAAATATAATATAAAAATATATAATATAGTTGTGTATGACTACATTATGTATATTTTATATTATATTTTAGGATGCATGAAAGAAATGCCATAAAACTGCACGTACAAGTCTTCCTGAGGATGAACACGTGGATGTTCGAAACGCGTTGAAGACACTATAATTAAATTAAAACATTAATGTGAAAAGTGTGCAATTTGTTGGTTCTTATTACATAAGAGTTTGAGAGAATAAATTCCCTATTACACGCACTTACGGTTTAAATTTATTATGTATCGCCTGTTATTTTCATGAGTAACATATATCGCACTGCTGGGCAACGAAGTGTTGGAACATACTTGTTGCTAAAAGGGTGAAAGATGTTCGCAGTTTAGGTTGTTACGTAACGAAATACAAAATATGTTTCATGCAGAATGTGGGGTGATATACTGAACATTGAAGAGAAAGGTAAGATAGGAGACAAAGTTAATATTTTAGGCAGTAGTGACAGTTCCCACGCTTTTATGTGGCAGATTAACGTCGGTCACGATGAAAGAAAGCGTAGAAAAATTCGGGTAGCGGAAGTGAAGAAGATTTGCAAAGAAATATACGAAATTAAGTTAAATGAACAGGGCTACGCTGAAATAATTAAACATCTGTTCAGTAAATAATACAATAGTTGCCTGGTGTGCAAATGATCAGATTGTCTCGACAGATTGGATAATGATGGACTCCGAAAACTTGTTTTAGTGAGAGCCAAGTGTGGTAGAGATACAGGTAGACCATTTAAACGATGGCTGTGCATTCGGAACAAGCATGAACCCAAATCGTGCAGAGAAGAAGAAGAGAATAACGAGGATCTTCTCCGATTTATACAGTTCTATTACTGCTAGGGTGTGAAATGCAAAACCCTGCGGTTTGGATGGAAGAGAATTCTATAGAGACACCCAACCTATCCACGAAAATAATGCTTGGATCCCTTTTCTGTTTTCCGGAGACTCATTGGCGGGCCGGGCCCATGATTTTTCCCCATTGTTGTGGTATGGGCATCCTTCGTGAATGTATTAGTTCCGATTTATTTGGCTTTCATTTCCCGTCAGTGGTGCGGGACACTGACACACCAGTGTGTCTAGACACGCTGTATGAAGGTACATCTTTGTAGCACTGCTTGTTGATTACTTTCTACCGGTTTAATGACTATTCCATGAATATTCATAGACTGAATGCCTGCTGACTGTCAGTCTGCCTTTTAATTATGGCGTGTCTTCAACACATATATCTCGCACACAGGTTTACGTAGTATTAGAATTGACAGTGGCTATTAAATCCGGTGTAGTTTCAGTATCCGAATAATACAGAAAATTTAGCACAGGTTTGAATTGATAACATGGAATTGCCATTTGATTCGCATAATGTCCGCGTCTCGCGTGAGGGACATATTGTTTGCTTGTTAGTAGGCAACACAGTGTTATTTTGTTGCTGTATGTATATTCACTAACTATAGGCTTATATCAAGTGAAAATAGTGTATATATATATGAGTTACTTCATGAATGATAAGGCACCTGAGACGTAGAAAGGGGAATATTGTCCAATTTATATCCCGTCGTCAAAAGACGTCAAACGTATGGGATAGTAATGTATCATGGATATGTGTACAACCAATTCATATACATGGTGGAACATACAAATAGCTTTCAGTAACGTTGTGACTTATGAGCCATAGTAATATATAAAATTTAATATAAGTGATATAAAATGACAAATGCCATATACGTTTCGTCTCAAACCCAAACATCACATCGTCGTGGAAAGAAGTTAGTGAAGAATATCCGTGTGCAATAAGTGGATTGCAAGCAGCTTTAATGTGTTAATTTATGTAAAAATGAGTCAAAACTCGGAGACGTAGGAGAATTAGGAATATTTTATTGGAAAATGGTTTGTGGCGCCCCTGTCCATAGTTATCAAAGCAGGCACGTGTGTTGTAAGTGCTGATAATACTCGTTGCTCTGGTGTTGTGCATTATGTTGATGCATAATCAGATTGTCTGCGGAGATTGGAGACTGTTGAGGTGTGTTTCAGTGTAGCACGGGATTACGAGGGCTGTGTGGGTTTTTATAAAGACCTTCTGGCTCTTATCTTTTCTGAGATCTTACATTCGGATGCGAATTGGATTATAACTCCCACGCAGTAACTCCTACACGGCCCATGAAATTCGCTGAAAGCGCTGTGTTTGGCTATGTGTCATCATCTTTCAGGCCCAACGAAACGTGAAGTGTTTCAGTAGTCTATCCGGATAGTAGTTTTACATTCCCGTCAGTTATTTTATGGACACAGGCACACGAATTCACGGCGTAATATGTAACAGAGAACGATTTGGCAACGCTTTCTGTTTTGTAGTTTCGAAGTCATTTTTCGTCCATGTCCGTTATTTAAAAAAAAAACCCTACAAATTATAAAGTACCGCATTTTAATTTCGCATTGTATCAATTATGGCCGTGGATTTCTACTGCCAGAATTTATGAAGGATGTGCTACAAGTCACTTCACCGACACGATACGTTCCAAGGAAACACTGCTTTCTACTATACGTGCATCCACTCACCAACAAAAACTGGAAATGATAGTTGACACTAGAAACAAGCGCTAGCGTAACCACGATGTTGTCAACCGTTGCAAGTGGAAATTAAATGCAGGCGCAAATATTCCCGACTCAGTACGTGACTATTTCGGTAAAGCGGCTTTTAGTAATATATATATATATACTAACCGTATGCCCGTCTGCAGGTGACTGTTGGCATTCTACAGACATGTTGTAGCATCTTTTAATTCTGTGTGAGATGCAATGAGGCGGTCGTAGTGATTAGCATACTGGAATGGTATTCAAAAGGTTTCGGTTTGAATCCCAACATCATCTCTAGTCTTAGAAAATAATAAACATATGTGGCTGTGTAACCGCAATGACTCGCCTGCAAAATAAACCAGAGCACACACTATCAACGTTTTGTATCAAATATACCTCACACCAGGGGTGCATAAATTTTCCCAAAATCTAAGCGCTACCGTACAAAATTCTAGGCCCCAGAAACGCGCACGAAGCAAGTTTCATACTGAGGATTAATAAATATTAGGCGCTACCGTACAAAATTCTACCGCAACGGTACCCTGGCGCCCGGGATTTGTACACCCGTGCCTTAGACTAGGGACAGTGTCCAACGTAGTGTTAGTATACGGTCAGTGTATCGAGCGATGAGTGAGTCATAATTTTATTTTTTCGTTGTATGTAAGGGTGAACATGTATCTCGTAGTCGAAAGAAATAACTAGGTTGGAGGCATTCGAGAGAGGAGCGCTGAGAACCTGCTAGGATATGATATGCAGCTTCATGGTTGGTACTATTATTATTCTTCGCAATGAAATGAAGATGGATGAGATGAGTGGGACTTCCAGAGCTTTATTTGGAGAAAAACTTGAAGAGACCGCCTCTAAGATTTAGACATAAATGGATGACAAATGAGTATTTAGAAAGGAGGTTATGAAGGCTTAAACTGGATTGAATTGGCTCAGGATAGAATTTAATGACTTGTACTTGTGAACATAGCGATGAACGTTGGAGATCCGTGAAAACGTAACTCCTTGAGCAGCCGAGTAGCCGAGCAGTAGCCCGGACCGGAGATGAGCCCCATCTCTTAAGTCCGTGTTGTTATTTCTCAAAACAAGACTGCTTCCCGTTCCAAGTAGCTGCTAGTCTGAGGTGGTCTGTGTCCCCCACCCCCCAACCACACGTCGGTGTCAAATTTAGATAACTTCCGGGGCATTTCGTTGCTCCAGTGTGATCTGAACTTCGTATTTACTTGCTGATGTTTTGTTGTAACGTTTTAAGTCATTCTCTGTTTCTTGTTTAGTCATAACAGAGTGTTTATGCTGTTCGTCTCTTTATCTTCACTTATCTGAAATTTAGAAATGGCCACTTCCTCTTACGACACTCCAAGATTCGTGATTCATCAACCATCTTATAACTTTCATTGTATTGCCGTGCAATACAATATCAATACTTGTTTAAAACCAACAAATTGCACAATATACGTAAAACATTAAAATCACATTTTTAAGTTTCACATTGAAACATATTTATATTCCTCCTACATGTT
>Ga0123352_10013150_pt1 | contig 13123 bp, 14 predicted proteins | sample TergutLab28metaG_FD_89700 | JGI IMG/M metagenome (GOLD analysis project Ga0123352, IMG submission 89700) | Labiotermes labralis P1 segment gut microbial communities from Petit-Saut dam, French Guiana - Lab288 P1 | ecosystem: Host-associated > Arthropoda: Insects > Digestive system > Gut ... | reverse complement strand
TTTTTTGCTTGCTTTCGTTTTCTAGCCTTACGCACTTCCCGTAACATAATAAACAGGGCATCGTTTCCGATTACCCTGTTTATCGTAATTACATGTTACTTTGCCTTAACTTAATGGCATTGACCCTTCGGGGTCTGTTTTTTGTTGAATTCAATATGTGTTACTTATTCTTCTTGTCTTTGTTTGGGTTAGAATTAGATTCATCACCGAATTCTGTATTGTCAGCCGGCTTCTTGTTGTTATTCTCCATTTGCACAAACCTCCCTTCATTGGTTATTGTTGCTAGTATCCCACACGAAAGGAATTTTATTCATAATGTTCACAAACTCGCCTCTTTCAACTTAAACGACTATAATTTTGAAAGAGGCGAGTTTGAAGGCTGTGCGATGCGCAAGCGACAGCACAGACCTACGGAAACATGTAATGTTTCTGCAGGTGAACAGTATCATAGTTTTTGTGCATTGTAGGGACGAGCGTCCCGTTCGTCCGCGGGCGATTAATAATCGCCCCTACGATTACCCGGTTGTTTTGCCTACCTATCTGTAAGAAGTGGCTACCTCAGTCGCCGGTCCATGTAATTGTAGTTAAGGCTTCCATGTATGACTATCTGTTGTAGGGTGGGGGCTTGCCCCCGCCGAAGTCTTGGTTTCTAATGAGGGGATTGCGGCTCGGAGGCCGCAATGAAGACGATTTTGCAGGGTAAGGGTGCGCCATTGCAGAAGTTTTGTCATTCTGAGTCGTGGTGCTTTTGCTTCACAAAAGTGACCGAAGGTCAGTTTGCCAAAGGCAAACCGCTCTGGCGAAGGATCTAAAATGCTTAATTTGAGTTAAGATTCTTCGGGCTAAAGCCCTCAGAATGACAAACACTTGTTTCGTAACAAGTCTAATGACGATAAGTTGTAGGGACGACCGTCTCGGTCGTCCGTTAAAAAATTTGAAAAGGTTGTATGAGGGACATCCTATTGTAAATTATCGTAGTCATCCAAGAAACTATATTCTACACCGTCTTTTTTGTAGCCCGGCAGGGTGTCGAGTTTCACGTTGTGGATGCTTTTGAAGATATGCCCCTCTATGTTGGGGTCGTCCTTGGAGAGGCGGGCGAGAAGGCGTTTGACTTCTGCACGTTTCGAGCCGCCGCTGTCGGGGTCGGGTGTGCAGTATTCGGTAAAACGGCAGGCGCATTGGATGAATTGCAGGTTGTTGTACTCACGCCAAGCGCGTATGCCGCTTTCGTGAACCATGTACAATGGGCGTATCAGTTGCATACCGGGGAAATTTGTGCTGTGAAGCTTTGGCAGCATAGCCTGAATTTGCGCGCCGTATAACATCCCCATGAGGGTTGTCTCGATAACGTCGCTGAAATGGTGTCCCAGCGCGATTTTGTTGCATCCGCGTTCCTGGGCGTTTTTGTAGAGGTATCCGCGCCGCATTCTTGCGCAGAGGTAGCAAGGAGAGCCTCCGAGTTGGGCAACAGTGTCAAAAATGTCGGTGTGAAATACTGTGATGGGTATGTCGAGCAGTTTTGCGTTATGCTCTACTTGTGCCATGTTCTCTTCGTTGTACCCCGGATTCATCACGAGGAATGTAAGCTCGAACGGGACATCACTATGCCGCTGAAGCTGCTGCATGAGCTTTGCAAGCAGCATGGAATCCTTGCCGCCGGATATGCAAACCGCGATATGGTCGCCTTCTTGTATCTGCTCATAATGCTTAACGCCTTTTATGAATGGGTTCCAAAGCTCTTTGCGAAACTTCTTTATAAGGCTTTGTTCGATAAGTTGTGTTTGGGTAAGTTTGCGTTTCATGCTGCAGCTCCGTTTCTGAGTCATAATTTTATTGCAGTACGGCGTGGAAACCGCACCCTACGAAACACTGATGTAGCCAAGTATAGCACGGAAATACACAAGCGTCAAAATTTTTTTTACAAAAAGGGTTGACAAAAGATGGGCAAAGTTATATACTAACTATCGTTCACCAAACAACAAATCTTGGTCCAATAGCTCAGTTGGTTAGAGCGCTGGCCTGTCACGCCAGAGGTCGAGGGTTCGAGCCCCTTTTGGATCGCTTAATGGGAGCTTAGCTCAGCTGGGAGAGCACCTGCCTTACAAGCAGGGGGTCACAGGTTCGATCCCTGTAGCTCCCATTTTTCATTTCAAAAAGCGAACTACCCTGCCTTAGATGGTAGGGTATTTCACTATGAAGAGGATTGTTATGGACAAAACTGTACTAGCGGCAGCATCGGTCTATAAGCAGAAATACTACTTAAATCCCGAATTTGCAAATTTGCCGCCGACAATCAAAAATGATATAAAAGTTCTGTGCGTTAGTACGGCACAGCGTCTTCACTGCGTTTTCATGGTCGGCTTTTCGAGCGACGGAAGCGTTTTTTTTGAAGTCCGGGCAGATGAGGACGATTTCGACTACGACGAAATAGGCGTGCCGCTTGAAGTCAAGCGTTTAACGCAGGAGCAAAAAGAACTTATAGACGCACTACAATTATACCGGTTAGTATTTACGGGCGGAGAGAATCTGTGAAAATAGGAAATGTAGAAACACTTGGGTCGGCTTTCCTTGCACCGATGGCAGGCGTTACGGATATGACATATCGGCGGCTTTGCATGGAACATGGCTGCGGTTTGGGGTATTCCGAGATGGTCAGCGCGAAGGCGATATCATACAAAAATGTGAAAACCGTAGAACTGACGCGCAATTATGAACATGCAAGGCCGCTGACACTGCAACTGTTCGGACACGAACCCGAATTCTTGTACGATGGCATAAAACGGCTGGAAGATGCGCGGCTTTCGGAGTTCGACATCATAGATATCAACATGGGCTGTCCTGCGCCCAAGATATTTAACAACGGGGATGGCAGCGCACTTATGCGCTCACCGAAACTGGTGGAAGAGATGGTCAAAGCGGCGGTACGCGCAACTAATAAGCCTGTAACTATTAAGACGCGCCGAGGGATAGCTTACGGCGACGAAAAGGCGGTAGAGATTGCCAAGGCAGCAGAGGCCGGCGGAGCATCGGCAGTGGCGATTCACGCGCGTTACCGTGAGCAGTATTACAGCGGATTTGCAGAGTGGGATGTTATCGCCCGGGTTAAGCGGGCGGTGAAAGTGCCGGTAATCGGCAATGGTGACGTTGATTCGGGCGAGGCGGCCGCCAAACTAATGGCACAGACAGGCTGCGACGCAGTGATGATTGGACGCGCGGCAATGGGTAATCCGTGGATATTCGCCGAGGTTAACGCATATTTGGCAGGTGAACCGTTCAAACAGCCGAGCATCAGTGAACGAATGGCGGCAGCACTCGAGCATTCGCGTATGATTATAGAACACAAGGGTGAATATATTGGAGTGCGCGAGATGCGCAAGCACCTTGGCTGGTACTGCAAGGGAGTAAAGTCATCCGCAAGGATTCGCGCTGAGATGAACAAGATGGAAACCCTGCCCGATATCGAAAACGTAATTGAAGTAATTATAAATATGGAAAATGTGAGGGATTAGAATGTCTGAAAAGAAAGTTATGTTAACGTTTGATGGTTTGAAGAATCTCGAGGCTGAACTTCAGAACCTCAAAACCGAACGCCGCAAGGATGTTGCGGAAAAAATTAAGGATGCACGTTCTCAGGGAGACCTTAGCGAGAACGCCGAGTACGATGCCGCGAAAGAAGAGCAGGCCGAAATCGAAGCGCGTATTGTTGTGCTTGAGAAAATGCTCAGAAACGCGGAAGTTATCGATGAGGAAGATTTGTCGAAAGAGGTTGTTAACGTAGGCAATAAGGTTGTTGTGCTTGACAAGGAATTCAAAGAAAAGGTTGAGTACACAATTGTAGGTTCGGCAGAGGCAGACCCGTTTAACGGGAAAATATCGAATGAGTCTCCGCTTGGTGCGGCACTTTTGGGGCGTGCGAAGGGCGATGTTGTTACGGTTGATGCGCCGGACGGAAACATTGAATACAAGATAGTATCTATAGGCTAATTGCGACAAACTTCCCATGTATTCAATATTTGTTGTATCGGCTAAAACTTAGGGGATGAGAAGACTATGCAAGAGAATAGTACCAATGAGCAACAAGAGCTGCTAAAGACAAAAGACGAGCTGCTGAAGATAAAAAACGAGTTACTGAAAATAAAGCACACAAAACTGCAAGAATTGCAGCGCGAAGGGCGCGATCCGTTTGCGCATGTGACGTATGACGCTAACATCCGCAGTGTGCAAATACACGAGAAATTTGATACTCTTGAAGGTAAATCCGTAGGGGTTGCCGGACGTGTGATGACAAAGCGCGTGATGGGTAAGGCATCGTTCATAGATGTTGCCGACAGAGACGGTAAAATTCAAGTGTACGTCCGCAAGGAAGATTTAGGCGAAGAGGCCTATGCCGATTTCAAATCGAATGTAGACATCGGCGATATTGTAGGCGTTACAGGCGAAGTGTTTCGCACGCAAAAGGGCGAGATTTCCGTCAAAGCCGGTGACCTTACTTTGCTGACTAAGAGCCTGCAAATCCTGCCCGAGAAATGGCACGGTCTGCGCGACCAAGAGCTGCGCTACCGCCAACGCTACCTCGACCTTATCGTTAACCCGGAAGTTAAGGACGTTTTCCTAAAACGGTCCAAAGCAATCAAAGAGATTCGCAGCTTTCTTGACGAACGCGATTTTATCGAGGTCGAAACGCCGATACTGCAAGCAATCCCGGGCGGGGCTTTGGCGCGCCCGTTCCAGACGCACCACAATGCGCTTGATATCGAGCTTTACATGCGTATATCCAAGGAGCTGTACCTCAAACGGTTGATTGTGGGCGGGTTTGAGCGTGTCTACGAAATTGGGCGAGTGTTCCGCAACGAGGGTATAAGCGTCAGGCATAATCCCGAATTTACGATGATAGAACTATACCAAGCATATACCGATTATCACGGCATGATGGAACTCACCGAGAACATGATTCGACATGTTGTTGAGCAGGTTTGCGGCACGCTTGTTATACCTTACGGAGAGCATGAACTTGATTTCTCGAAGCCGTTCGAGCGTTTGACAATGGTCGATGCGCTGAAACGCCATTCAGGCATAGATTTTACAACCGTAAGCACTATGGAAGACGCGCTGGCACTGGCGAAAGAACACGGCATCAAGGTTGAGCCTCGCCACGGAAAAGGTGACGTTCTTAACATGCTGTTCGAGAAATATGCCGAAGATAAGCTGATTCAGCCGACATTCCTTCTCGACCATCCAATCGAGATTTCTCCGCTGACTAAGAAGAAACCGGATAATCCTGAACATACCGAGCGTTTCGAGTTGTTTATTGTCGGGCGCGAGTACGCGAACGCATACTCTGAGCTTAACGACCCGATAGACCAGCGCAAGCGTTTCGAACATCAAGAGGCATTGCGTGCCGCAGGCGATGCCGAGGCAAACAAAATCGACGAAGATTTCATAAACGCACTTGAATACGGTATGCCTCCGACAGGCGGGATGGGTCTGGGCATTGACAGATTTATTATGCTGTTGACTAATTCGCCGTCTATCAGAGACGTGTTGTTGTTCCCGACAATGCGACCACAAGCGTAGGGACGAGCGTCCTGCTCGTCCGCTGGCGATTAATAATCGCCCCTACGACCGCCCCATCATAAGGAAGTGATGTCAAATGAACGAAACGTTAACGCGAGAATATCCGCTTACGATATCGGATATTGACTGTCACAAACTTTGCAGGTTATCTGCGCTGCTCAACTACATGCAAAATATTGCTACCGACCACGCGAACTCGTTTGGGTTGGGCGGAGATAAGATGGTGGCTGATTATGGTGCGGTGTGGATGATGGCGCGGATGTACGTTAGGTTGTCGCGTCCGATTGCTAACGGTGATGAGCTGCGCTTGACTACATGGCACAGAGGCGCGGATAAAACTGCGGTTGTAAACCGCGACTTTGATATCTTTGCAGGTGATGAGCGTATCGGTGAAGCGGTTATATCGTGGGTGATAGTTGATGTTGCTCTGCGAAAACTTGTTAAGCCGCTGGCTCTGACGATTGTTGCGGACAGTCCGGTTCCACGCGTTGTGAAGGATATCGTGCCGGCAAAAATCAAGCCGCCGGAACACATGACACAAGAAATGACACGGATAGTCAGATACAGCGATACTGATTTGAATGGGCACATGAACAATACGAAGTATGTCGATATAGCCTGCGATGCCGTTCAGTATGAGAAACTCGCGGGGAAGTTTATCTCGGAAGTTCAGATAAACTACATGCAAGAGTGTTTCCCGGGGGAAGAGTTGATGATTTCACGGGGTGAGCAAGACGGGCTTGAATACGTTCGCGGGGCTGACAAAGAAGGCAAGGTAAGATTTGATGTGGGTCTGAGAATTGAAGATATACCGGAATAGTATATATTTAACGTAGGGCAGTAGTTTGACTAACGTATGGGATTGCGGCTCGGAGGCCGCAATGACGGTGAAGTTTTGTAGGGTGGGGGCTTGCCCCCACCGTTTTTTATACATGTATAAGTTGCAATAATGCTGCGCATGATGTATAATTGCGTGTGAAATATTTAGAGGATAATCAGCGAAGGAATGATAGAGTGTGAAGCAAAAAGTTTTTAGCATAAGAGTGGTTATTGTAACGTTTATGGTTGTGAGTTGTCTGTTTATGAGTGCTTTTTCGCCGTGGAATACCGCAAGGGAAGTGATGCAGGAGTTAGCGGCGGCTTTATCTGAAACGTACGACCGAACTGAAGAAGACAGGCAGCAAAATGAGGCTCGAGTACATTCAACATATTTGCGTTCGCTGGCGTTGGAAAATTTGCAAGGCTCAACTACGCGCTTGCCGGTGCTGGCGTATCACCAAGTGTTGAGTCCGTATTGGTACTACCCTGTTAATGCGGCTAATCCGTGGGTATTGTCTAAGCAGACATTTGAGGCGCAGATGCGTTATTTGTATGAAAATGGCTACTCGACGATAAATGCGGCGCAGTTGGCTGGTTTCTTGCACCACGGCGAAGCACTTCCGCCGAATGCTGTGATGATTACGTTTGACGATGGCTACCTCGATAATGCCGTGTACGCCTATCCGATTATGAAAGAATTCGGCTTCACGGGCATAATCTTTGTTATAACAAGTTTTCTCGCAGACGAACCCGGCAGCTTGAGGGCATACCCTGCGCAATTCATGTATGCTGCCGATATGGAGCGGATAGGCGGAGTATTTGAGTTTGGCTCACACACGCACGACATGCACCGCCATGTTAACGGCAGGCCGATGCTGCCGGGTGAAAGCGTTGAAAGTATACGAGACGACTTGCGGCAAAGTTTTGCGCACGATTTTATGAGCATAGACGCAGGGTTTGCGTATCCGTACGGAAGGCACAGCGCGAATGCTGTTTCGGCGTTGCAAGCAGAAGGTGTTCCGTTTGCGTTTGCGACACATTATGGGTATGTCGAGCAAGGTTTGGATATTTTCCGCCTGCCGCGGTTTTCGATAACACGCGACATTGGCGCTGAACAGTTTTCCCGAAAAGTTTCAGGGGCTTGGCGCAGGTAAGCGAGAGGCATAATAATCCTCCGTAAATTTATTGTGGCGGATGAATTAGGAGTATGGTATACTGTAATCCTCCGTCCGGCTGCGTCGGCACCTCTAATCCTCAGTCAGCCTGCGGCTGCCTGCTCCTTTGAAAAAGGAGCCTATGGAAAAGGAAACTGAGTATCAGCCATGAAAGGGCTACACTATCATGAACGAAGAGCGTATTATAATCATGAGCAAGCTTGCCGTGTACGACAAAAACTTCGGCGAGAAGGATAGACTTGCAAACAGGTTTTTCCGCACCGACTACGTATACCGCAAGAACATGTGGACGCGGTTCTACGTATTTATAGGGTGTCTGTTTCTTGTGTGTGTATACGCGCTTAGAGTGTTTATTGTTGACGGGCAAGATATTTTCGCCTTCGACTATCGAGACGAACTTATACGGATTGGCATATACGTACTGGCTGTGCTTGTGGTGTACACGCTTATCAGCACGAAGATATATATATCGGAGTTTAACCGCGCACAGCGAAGGTTCGGCAATTATATCAAGCTTATAAAGCTGCTTAACGAGATTAGCGGGTTTGTGCAGCCGGCCCAAGATACAGGCGAATTTGAACAGGAGGAGCCGGAAGATGGAGCAAGTCTATATTATACGCGAAACGATAGTAAGATTTTATAAAAGATTTGAGACGTACTTGATGTTTGTGTTCAAGTTCTTCTTCGGGTTGTTTGTGTTTAGCCAAATAGGGGATATTGGGCTTTATATGCCAATGTTTTCGGCAGTTAATCAGCTTCCGTATGTGCTGCTGATGGCGATGCTTTTCACCGTAGTGCCTATAACGATGGGCTACGGGCTAATCATCATCAACATATGTATACAGCTAAGCTCGGCGATTGGCGTAATGGCGTTTGCGGGTGTATTCTTGCTGCTGATATTGTTTTTCTACGCCAGGCTTGCTCCGCGTGAAAGTGTGCTGATACTTGCAACATTCTTTGCGTTTCGGCTTGGTGTTCCGCATGTTGTGCCGTTGATGGCAGGGCTGTACTTTGGTATAACCAGCGTTATCCCTGTATCTTTGGGCATTATGATTGTGTCGTTTGTGCCGCTTTTGCGTTTCCTGCTGGATGATGCGTTCATGATGTCGGAGCTTATAGCGGCGAACTTTGCGGTTATGCCCGAGCATCTTGGAGAGCTTTATGTAACAATCTTTGCCGAGATAACAACGAATCAGGCATGGGTTTTCACGGCATTTACATTTGCCATGGTTATTTTCATCGTATATATAATTTCACGCTTTACGATAGACCACGCGCGTGAGATTGCGGTTGGCGTGGGTATTGTGGTTGCGATAATAAGCGCGATTTTGGCGCAGATTATTGCTGTGCCTGATGCGTCTTTGGCGGGTACGATTGTTTCGATAGTGGTATCGGGCTTGCTGGCGTTCTTGGCATTGTTTTTCGACATGGTACTTGACTACCAGCGAACGGAGCGCGTTCAGTTTGAGGACGAAGCCAACTTCTACCAAGTTAAAATTATCCCGAAAATATCGTTGTCGCGTGAGCATCGTGTTGTAAAGCGGATAAGCCCATGGGGCGATGAAGACACAGAACAATCCGGAAGACACGCTTACGTTGAGGATTATGAATATGAGCTTCAGGAGCAAGCCGCAAAATCGCCTGTGGAAATAACTGCGCCTGACAGACATGAGGCGGAGTCGGCAAAGGAAAGGCTGAGCAGGCGTGTAAGTGAGGGTAAAGAGTACAGCGAAACTGCCGAAGTTACGCGAATGCACAAAAACGTCAGTGATGAAGAGCTGTTTGCGAAAGGGATGCCAGGCGCAGAGCCTGAGGGCGTGTCAAACACCGAGTTTGAAACAAACCCGGATATCGCAAACTTTAGGAGATACAGCAATAAATCCGGCAGAAAAGGTGAAGAAACCCGAAGACCGGAGCATGACGAAGACTAATTTAGAGACATCATCCATATGTAGAAGAGTGATCATATGATTAACGGCATAAGAGCAGCGTTATCTAATCTTGATATATCGTTTCGGTCGGTTTCAGCGGTCGGAGTGAGTGATGTAATTGACATTCTGATTGTTGCGGGTGTCATCTACTTTATTTTGATGTGGATAAAAGAGACGCGTGCGTGGTCGCTCCTAAAGGGTTTTATAGTGCTGCTGGTTGTGGGTCTGCTGGCTTACTTCCTGAACTTGACGACAGTAAACTGGATTATTGCGAACACATTCAGCATCGGTTTGATTGCGCTTGTGGTCATCTTCCAGCCGGAGCTGAGGAAAGCCCTCGAGCGTATAGGGCGCGGGAGTTTTTTCGAGGCACTTACAGGTGACGGCAACGAGCAGTTGTCTGAAAGCACGCTCGATGAGATAATTTCAGCGGCTACAGATATGGCCAAGACCAAGACAGGTGCGCTGATTGTGATAGAGCAAAAAATCCCCTTGGGGGATTTTGAGGCTACGGGTGTAGCTGTCGACGCGCAGGTGTCGGCACAGTTGATAATGAACATATTCAGCTATGGTGCGCCGCTGCACGACGGCGCGATTGTTATCCGCGGGAATAGAATTTCGGCGGCTTCGTGCATATTGCCGCTTGCCTCCGATGTTACGGACAAAAAGATGGGAACGCGCCACAGGGCGGCTATCGGAGCGACAGAACTTTCAGACGCGTACGCGATAGTTGTTTCGGAAGAAACCGGGACGGTATCGGTTGCGTACGGAGGGAAACTGCGCCGCAGGCTTAGTGAAAAGCAAATCAAGGAGATTATCATGCCGCATGCCGCAGAAGAAGACGGCGGACAGAAATACAATCTGGCAAAAATTCTAAACGTCGATAATCTCAAAAAGAAATTTCAGGACGACAAGTCAGATAAAGCAGAGCCAAAATAGTAGGAGGCATCACGATGGTTGACAGGATAAAGCTGTTCTTCACAAAAAACATAGTGTGGAAGCTTGTTTCGTTGTGTACTGCAGCGGTTTTGTGGTTTACTGTCGTATCATGGGAGAATCCGGTTCGTACCGAACTTTTCCAAGTGCCGCTTTCTATCAGGAATGAGCAGGCACTGCAGGCAAACAGCCTTGTACTTATGAACAGACAGGAACTTCAAAACCGTACGACGGGCATAATGGTGCGGGGTGCGCTAAGCGATTTGAACACGCTGCGCTCGTCTATGGCGTCATTCCAGGCGTATATCGACCTTGGACCTATAGACATATCGCAGGCTGCTGATATCCACGAGCCGCTTAGCATTACCATAAGGTACGAACTTCCGCCGTTTTTGAACGATGCCGCCTATACAATCATGAGTCCGCCGGAGACTGTAAGGCTGGTTCTCGACAGATATGTTGTGCAGGGTTTCCCTGTGAGCGTAGCGCGTGAGGGCAGCGTAATGCCCGGGTTTATACACCACCAGCCGGTAGTCAGTCCGGAACGCGTGAGTGTAAGCGGGCCGGAGACTGTCATCAATACAATCGACAGAGTTCAAACAGTTGTGGATCTTTCGGATGCCGACACTGATATTTCGCGATTTTTGGGAGTGCATGTGATAGATGTAAACGGCACAGATATTACAAGCAGCGTGATTCTTAATACGCCGTCGATAATGGTGCAGATTGGGGTTGCGAGGTACGGAGAAGTTCCCGTTATCTTGCCGAACATTTTTGGGAACCCGGCCGAAGGTTATGTGTTCATGGGGGTTTCAGTCAGCCCGGATACAATAGAGGTTGTTGGCGATGAATACAGCCTTAACTCGATGCAGAGGACAGGCATTGCGCTCCGCCCTGTAGGTATTGACGGGATTAGCGAGGGCTTCGTAATTAGGAACGATATGCGCGAATATCTTATGGATACAGCTTTACATGTCAGAAATCTAACCCCGCACGAGACAGTCACGCAAGTAATAATCGAACCGCTTGTTACGCGCGGGCTTGAGTTCAACCTGCGCGATATAGAAATAATCGACGAATCCGAAGAACTTGAACTCTATCAAATTTACAACGCTCCGGTTGTTGTTCTTGTGCAAGCAGCGCAAAGTATTGCAGAGGCGCTTACCACAGGTGATTTTGAGCTGCATGCGACAATTACCGATGCCGCCCTTGCCGCCGGAAGAGCAGTAGTTGAGGTCGATTTACCGGAGGGTGTCGAACAAATTGGCGAAACTCGTATAATATTGATTGTGGCAGAAGAATCTGCAGGAATTTACGTTGGTGATATGTAACCTATTCAGGAGGCTGAGAATTTATGGAGAAAATTGCTGAAATCTACAAGTTTCTTGCGTTTTTTGCTTTTTTAGGCTTACACAGGATATAGTATCAGTATGCAGCTACACACGAAAATCCCGCACTTGGCGCGGGATTTTCGATTTTACCCAATCGGGTTCAATTATGGAATTGTGGGAGTTCACCGTCAGCGGGCGTCCTTTTTTAGTTCATTCCCATTTTCTGTACGAATTCGTCCATGTTTTCTGTTGAAGTTTTGTATTTGCTGAAACCGCCTTTTGTGACGGCCTTAATTATTGTTTTGTCGAAGAAACTCATGTTTTCTAAGCGGATTTCGCTCCCGAAGACACTTGTAGTTATGGCTTTATCTAACAATGTCGGTGGAAAGTTGGCTGTTAAAAATTCGTTTGCCTGCTCGGGCTGTGCGCAGCAAAGAAAAATACCGATTCTCTTGCCGGTCAGCGTGTGAAGATTGCTTTCACAGAACTCGCGGAGTTTTTTTGAAACCTTGCCTATATATACCGAACCGCCAATGATGATTGTATCGTAGCTGTCCGGTTCAACCGGATTGGTGGCTTTGTTAATGTCCGCAAGCGTTGTTTCACCTGATGATTTAGTGCTTAAATATTTGGCACAATCGGCGGTGCAGCCGTACTTGCTTGAGTAAACGATTAGTGTTTTCATATTCTAGCCTCCTTGTTTTGTATTCGCATTGCCATCTATCAGAGCATCCATATTTTCGATTATTTTGTTCATGCCGCCATGGAGTGCGGCAAGTGTTGCGCCATCAATTCCTGCGAAAATGCTTTCAAGGTATTGGTTTTCCTGCTGCTCCCTGCCTTTGAAGTAGGCGTAACATTGCTCGGTTAGGAATAGCCGTATGTTTCTTAAATCGCTTGCGTCCTTCTCGAGCCTCAGAAAACCGCGTTTTTCCAAGATAAGTACCATCTTCTTAATGTTTTGACGCGAAGTTCCCAACACCGCTGCTGCATCACCAATGTTTGGCGGCGCGTCTTCAAACTTTGATATCACTGCAAGTACAAACCACTGCTTGCTTGATATTGTCGGGTCGATTTTATCGCCTAAGGTCTGCATACGGTTTGCCAGCAGATGGATGGCGGCAAAGATAAACGCTTGCGATGATACGTTGACATCTGTGATTTTCAAGGAAAGCCTCCTTCGATATTGAAAGGTAACCGGTTATGCAATTTAATAATAACATAACAGGTTACCTTTTGCAAATAAAATCTTAATCCTCAGTCAGCCTAAGGCTGCCGGCTCCTTTGGGAAAGGAGCCGGCGAGGTCTGTATTGTAGGGGCGACCCTGTGTGGTCGCCCGATAATACAGATTGC
>Ga0123352_10013149_pt1 | contig 13123 bp, 12 predicted proteins | sample TergutLab28metaG_FD_89700 | JGI IMG/M metagenome (GOLD analysis project Ga0123352, IMG submission 89700) | Labiotermes labralis P1 segment gut microbial communities from Petit-Saut dam, French Guiana - Lab288 P1 | ecosystem: Host-associated > Arthropoda: Insects > Digestive system > Gut ... | reverse complement strand
TTGAAGGCACAGTGACGGCGCGCGCGCCAGGCTTCATAACTGATGATTACGATTTTGCAGCGGGCGACTTCGAAGTATTAGGCACAAACTTCTGGTTCTACACGATAGATCTGGAGCTGGAAGAAAGCATTCCACCGACAGTAGAGTTCCGAGCGAATGGCGGAACCTTCGCAGCCAATCCGCTTGTAGCTAGTAATGTGCTCACCTTCCCGCTACTGCCGGGAGTGCCGTTCACACTAGGCAATGTCCATAACTGGATTGAGAACATCTTGACCAGAACTGGCTTTGCTCTGACAGGCTGGCAACTGTATGATGAGGGTACTGGTAATCTTGTTCCTGTGGGAAGTGGTCACGTCCTGACAGATGGAGACATATTCTACGCAGTGTGGGAAATCTCTGTCTCAACAGTGACACTCAACCCGGCAATCATTGCAGTCACCACTGCAAACCTGACACGGACGACCACTGTAGGCGGCACAGCCACGGGCAATATCCTCGTGTTGAATCAGGGCATTCTCCCGACAGGTGTTACGGTAACAGGTATAGACCAAGCAACTGGTGTGATCACAGTATCAGGTGTACGTCCGGCTGCCGGTCAGCCTGCTATCGTAGGAACATATCTACTGACGGTAGAGCGTGAGGGCATTCAAGCAACATTGACAGTGCATGTGGACATCCAACCATTGCCAGCAGGCGGTGGTGGTGGCGGTACGCAGCAGCAGCCACCAATCTATGAGTATGAATACCACGAAGCCTACATGTTCGGTGACGATCTAGGTCAGTTCAGACCACGTGAAAACACCACCCGCGCAGAAGTTGCAGCAATCCTAGTACGTACTATGGTAGAAGACTTCGAGCATGGTGAATATCCAGTAGGTATAGCAACACTTACAACATTCCCAGATGTGACATCAGCGAACTGGTTCTACTGGTACATCGTATGGGCATACGCAGAAGGACTTGTACAGGGATATGAAGACGGCACCTTCCGTCCAAACGACCCAATCACAAGAGAAGAGTATGCAGCCATGGTAGCCAGAACAGGTGTCAGCCTTCGTCAAGCAGGCAACCTAACCTTTGCAGACGCAGCAGAGATCAGCGATTGGGCACGTAACTATGTCTACACCGCATTTAGCAACGGTTGGATGCAAGGCGATGAGAACAACAACTTCCGTCCGACTGACAACATCACCCGTGCAGAGGTTGCAACAGCGACCAACCGTATCCTTGGCCGTGTAGACAGTAACCGCGCACTTGCAATCGCGAACTTGCAAAATCCGGAAGATGTTAGAGATTTCCCAGATGTTACAGAGAGCGCATGGTATTTCGCATCTATCGTGGGTGCAGCCAACGATCACCGTAATCGCATTGACGGGGAAGGGAACCATGTTTGGAAAGTTGTCCTAGCGGAGTAAGGCAATAGCCCTGCTCTGGCAAGCAATAGAAGAGAGAGGCTGTTTTTGGGATAGGCAGCCTCTCCTCCCTTCAGAGAATCTTTGTTTACATCTATTTCTGAAGCTTGCACCGCTACTAAATTCAATCCCCTTCAATTGGAAACATCTCGGTTCTTGCCATATTAAAAGCGAAATGATTCTCCATTAAGTGAACAATTTCTTCACCCCGCAGCACTTCCTACTGCTCGATAACAGTGTCTGCTTAGAGGTGCTCTGCATTTCAGCGAGAAGTGTGAGGGAAGTATCTGGTGTTAGAGGTATCCATATCAACAATCCGCCAGAGTAGGAAGAACAATATGATCCAGAAAAGGGCTTTGCAAAGAAGCCTCTAAATTGATAGTTTCAAGAAGGATTGATCTGGCAAACCTTGAGGGGTTATGGCGCAGCATCCTGATTCTTAATCTCAAAGAAATAGCCGAAGCGTTTCATTATGACGAATCGGCCAACTTGATGAACTTTCAAACGGCTCAAGACGAATAGTGCTATTTTCATCGTAATAACAGGCTGAGCTTGCGTGCGTAACAATATGGACACAGGGTCGTCTTCTTGCTACATGATTCTCTCAGTGTGCAAGCTTCATTGAGCGATTTTGGGCTCGGTTGAAGGTACATGCAAGGAACTTCTTGCCATCTTGGAGTTTCTTTGGTGACGCATGCATAAGTGCGCTCAACTCCTTTGACTACAAAACAGACATGCAATTGCATAACATAATTGGAGCTGGATGGGAAAAGAAAAGATACTGCGCCACCGAAAGTGTGACACAGCACCCTTCATTTTAACATCCCTATTGATGGCTACCCATTTTTTGCAATTTAGTTTATACTGGTCTTATAGTAGCGGGATGCCGACCTCGGTGTCTCGCTATCGGAGGTGGTTTCTTTTCTATCTTCAACAGAGCACAGGCTGTGTTTGCCGTCCCTCCAAGGCGGCCTGTGCAGTTTCATCGATCCGGGAAAAGTCGGCAACCAAAGAGTTGGGCTTCTTCACCGGATCATCTTGCGTAAAGGGCACAAAATATACCAGCCGACGCATGAGAAGGATACCTAGGTTAGAGGCATTTCCAGAGAGTCCATCATTAGTCGAAATGGCAAGCACCAGAGGTCGCCCATTGCGCAAATGCGCCTTACACGCCATGGTAACAGTGCTATCAGTCACTCCGGCGGCGATCTTTGAGAGGGTATTGCCCGTACAGGGAGCAACCACCAGCACATCAAACAAGGCATCGGGACCAATCGGCTCAGCTGCCGGGATAGATGTGATGGCAGGCTTCCCACTTAGTTTTTCAATGTTACGGCGAAAGTCTGAGGCTGTTCCAAAACGCGTATCCATGTGCGCAGTCGCCTCAGATAAAATTGGGGTGATATCGTAAGTGTCACGGAGCATCTGAAGCTCTGTAAGAATCCGAGCAAAGGTGCAAAAAGAGCCGCAGACGGCAAACCCCATCTTGAGCTTATTCATAAAACTGTCTCCTGTTCAGAGAGTATATTGTAAATGGTATCACGGATGATTGCAGCGGAAGATTCTGGTGCTACCTTGCCGGGTAGTCCCAGCGCCCAGATAGTAGAAATGCCAAGAGCTGCAGCGGCGGAGAAGTCAATGCCACCGGGTTTCGATGCAAGGTCGATGCAGAGCGTAGCGGGATCAAGCAGCGCAAGCCGTCTGGCATCCAGCAGTAAGTGAGGGGCGGTATTAAACAAAATGGAATAAGCGGAGAGATTGTCGTCCAGCGTATCCATGTGTATGCCGGTATAGCCATATGCGGCAATCCAAGCAAGATCCGCAAAGCTCCGTGCCGCCACGGTTACATATGCACCGAGGGCGCGTAGTCTGAGTGCCAGCAGTTTTCCAATCCGTCCAAAGCCGAGGATAAGCACAGAGCTGCCAAGCAGCACAGTAGAAGTCGCTTCCATCGCTGCACCAATAGCGCCCTCCGCCGTCACAGCGGCATTGGCAACAACCAACTCTTCTCGGCTGAAATAGTCAAAGAGCGTAAGTCCTTGCACAGATGCGAGTTCTTGCGTCTCAGCTGGAATTCGTCCGCCGCAGATAATCTGTGAGGATACAAGCAGAGAGAATACTTCAGAAACAGTCAAGGCTATATCGCTGAGAGGCGTATTGATTTGATCACACCCCTGAAGCAGCGGCAAGGGGAGAACAATGCAATCAGCGCCCTGCACGCAGTCCCGCAAAGAAGGCGCAAGAGACGTTCCAACGCTCCGTACCTGATCGCTGGCAAAGACAGATACCGAATGTCCGTCCAAAGCAAGCAAATCAGCAAGTTTTACTTGCCGCATATCACCGCCGATGACTGCAAACTTCCGCTCTCTCATGGGCAAGACCTCCGCGATCCAAGATACTTCCATTTAGTCTATTCAGAGAGGGTCTAGAGGGTGCGCGTCAAGCTTGTAATCTGCAAGGCTCTCCTGTATACTTATAGGGACGACTATTAGTCGCCCCTAAAGGCTCCTTTCGTAAAGGAGCTACCACAGGCATCCCTTCCACCGCACCAATCGGTCTGCGGCTTTGCCTTGCCCTATTGGGGTGTCAGTTATGTCAGCGCAGCTGACTGAGGATTGCCTTTTAAATCTTTGAGTTGCTGCTTGATGTAGGAAAACCTCCGTCAGGCTTCGCCTGCCACCTCCTTTAAAAAAGGAGGCTTTGGGTCAGACGACACATGGACTCTTTGTGCAAATTTGTTTAGATATTGTAGCATACTACACAGACAAAAAAGGAGTGCAAACCACATGCGCATTTCCAAAGAAAACACCACCGCCCTATTCGTAGACATGCAAGAGCGCCTCATCCCCGCAATGGACGGCGGAGCAGAAGCGGTTCAACGCAGTGTAGTCCTATTAGAGGGGCTAAAAGTCATGGACATCCACATGGTATTCCTGCGCCAATATCCAAAGGGCTTGGGCGATACGGTACCGGAACTCAAAGCAGCGATGGGCGATCATGTCTCCTATGACAAACTCGCATACAGCGCCATGGGAGACGAGGCGATTCGTGCAGAGTTTGCACGTCTGAAGGAGCAGGGCATCCGCAATATCCTAGTCTGCGGTGTAGAGAGCCATGTCTGCGTGCTCCAAAGTTGTATTGATCTTGTGGCAGAAGGCTTTACCCCCCTCCTTGTGGCAGACGCGGTGGCATCTCGAAACCCCTATGACAAAAAGATTGCCTTGCGCCGCGCCCAGCAGGAGAATGTACTCCTCACAACGGTAGAATCCGCGCTCTTTGAGCTGTGTGTCGTAGCAGGTACGGATGAATTTAAGGCGATCTCTAAATTGGTGAGATAGGAGAATCAATATGGTACATCACGTCCGCTCTATGGGGCTAACGGGACTATCCGGCTATGAAGTTTCCATTGAGTGTTTTCTATCCGGCGGCTTGCCGAGCTTTGACATTGTCGGTCTGCCCGATGCCGCGGTCAAAGAATCCCGCGATCGGGTGCGGGCGGCGATGAAAAACTGTGACATGAAATTTCCGGTCAGCCGTATTACAGTGAATCTAGCACCCGCTGCTAAGAAAAAAGTCGGTACCCTGTACGATCTGCCAATTTTGCTTGGCATATTGGCGGCAGCAGACCATATCCTAGGGCTGCCAGAAGATGCTGCCTTTTTGGGAGAGCTCAGTCTCAGCGGCGAGCTCCGCCCCATCACAGGGGCGCTCCCCATGGCATTGGGTGCGGCGCGGCTGGGAATCAAACAGCTATTTCTTCCGGCAGAAAATGCCAGTGAAGCCGCTTTTGTAGAAGAACTTACAGTCTATCCGGTGGAAAACATGGAGCAACTTCTACGCCATTTATCGGATGAAGAACTCATCACGCCCACACCGCCGCCGGAAATGCCGGAACAGGTCATGATGGGCTTGGACTTCGCCGATGTAAAAGGGCAAGAGCACGTCAAACGCGCCCTAGAGGTTGCAGCAGCCGGCGGACACAATGTCCTCCTTGTCGGCCCGCCGGGTGCGGGGAAGAGTATGCTTGCAAAACGCCTTGCCTCAATTTTACCCGCCATGAGCCGCCATGAAATGCTGGAGATCACAGAAATTCACTCTGTAGCCGGTCTAACAGGGAATGAAAGACCTCTGGTCTCTGACCGTCCCTTCCGCGCACCCCATCACACCGTGTCAGCGCCTGCCATGACAGGCGGTACATCGATGCCCAAGCCGGGAGAGATATCTCTCGCCCACAATGGGGTGCTGTTTTTAGATGAATTTCCGGAGTTTGGGAAAAGTGTATTGGAAACCCTGCGTCAGCCTTTGGAAGATGGAGAAGTGACCATCTCTCGTGTATCGGGAACGGTGACATTTCCCAGTAAACTCATGCTGGTCTGCGCCATGAATCCCTGTAAGTGCGGCTGGTATGGACATGCCTCCAGACGCTGCCGTTGTACGGAGGCAAGTGTGACCACCTATCACAGCCGCCTCTCCGGTCCCCTGCTGGATCGCTTAGATTTGGTGTTGGAAGTGGGTGCCTTAGAATACGACGAACTGCGCACCTATGCCCCAGCGGAGTCATCGAGCGAGATTCGAGAACGCGTAAACCGTGCCCGCGCCGTGCAGACTGCACGCTATAAGGATAAAGGCATCACTGCCAATGCCCACATGGGACAGCCGGAACTCAAAGCACATTGCAGGCTGGACGAAGACGCAGAAGCCCTCATGAAAGGTGCCTTCGACCGCTTAGGACTCACGGCAAGAAGCTACGACCGCATCCTCCGTGTTGCTCGTACCATTGCAGATTTAGACGAGAGCGAACAAATCGAAGCGGGACATTTAGCGGAAGCCATTGGCTATCGTACATACGATTTTAGGAAAGCTTGATTACAGAAAATCAGCACAAGAATCAATCAATTCATAGAAATCCAAAGCCTCCTTTTGTAAAGGAGGTGGCAGACGAAGCCTAAGGTCGGATTTCCTACATCAAGCAACAACTAGAAGGTTTAAAGGGCAATCCTCAGTCGCTACGCGACAGCTCCTTTGAAAAAGGAGCCTTTGGGGTCTCTACAAATTCACAAGGGAGCGTAACATCTTGGAAGAAATCATATTACTCAAACTGGGGGAAATTGTCCTCAAGGGTTTAAACAAGCGCTTTTTCATTCAAAAGCTGGAAGCCAATATCAATCGCAGACTAGCACAGTTCGGTGATTTCAAAGTTTACACCACACAGTCTACAGTCTATGTAGAGCCGCGAAATGCAGATTGTGACGTAGCGGGTGTGTTTAAAGCCATGGGCTGCGTGTTCGGTATCTCTTCCCTCTCAAGGGCAGCAGCTTGTGCGAAGGAGAAAGAGGCGATCTTAGAGACGGCGAAAACCTATCTCAAAGACGACTTCGCCCACGCAAAGTCCTTTAAAGTGGAGTCCAAACGTGCAGACAAGCGCTTTCCCATGACCTCTATCCAGCTTAGCCAATACATCGGCGGCGAGTTAAACGAGGCATTTCCAGATGTGGCGGTAGATGTCCACAATCCAGAGCTTTTTGTCACCGTTGAGGTGCGCGATTTCAAGGCATATGTCCACGCGGCATCTGTGCAGGGGGCGGGGGGGATGCCTGTTGGCTCAAACGGTCGTGCGGTGAGTCTGCTCTCCGGTGGGATTGATAGTCCCGTGGCGACTTATATGATTGCCAAAAGAGGAATACAAATCATCCCTGTTCACTTTTTTTCCTTTCCCTACACATCCGAGCAAGCAAAGGAAAAAGTGATCACCCTTGCAAAAAAATTAACACCTTACTGCGGTGATATGACAGTAGAGGTCGTTCCCTTTACTCGCATACAAGAGGAGATGCGCCGTGTCTGCCCGGAGGAATTGCTCACCATCATCATGCGCCGTATGATGATGCGCATTTCTGAGCGCATCGCCGAGATGCACGCTTGCAAAGCCTTGGTTACTGGGGAGAGCTTGGGTCAAGTGGCAAGCCAAACTATGGAGGCAATGGCGGCGACAGAGGCTTGCATCAGCCTGCCTGTTCTACGCCCAGTGGTGGGGATGGATAAGGAGGAAATTGTAACAATTGCCCGAAGAATTGACACCTTTGAGACCTCCATTCTTCCCTTTGAGGACTGCTGCACCGTCTTTACCCCCAAGCATCCAAAAACCAAGCCCAGACTGCCTCATGTGGAAAACGCCGAAGCCAAACTGGATATCGAAGCGCTCATTGAAGATGCTATTGCCGGCATCGAGCGCATTCGGGTGTGAGAATGCGAGAAGTCGATGCTCTGTGCAGCAAAATTGACAGGCTCTTGGAGCGGGAGAAATATGTTTGCGTCGCTATAGACGGACACGCTGCCGCCGGGAAAACAAGCCTTGCGGCGTATCTGAAGTCGCGTTATGACTGCAACACAATCCACATGGATCACTTCTTTCTACGTCCAGAGCAGCGAACATCAGAGCGCCTCGCCCAGCCTGGCGGGAATGTGGATTATGAGCGCTTCAAGGCGGAAGTGCAAGAGCCACTTTTGGCGGGTATGCCATTTGCCTATCATCCATTCAATTGCCGCACGGGGGACTTTGATGCAAAGGTTAACATAACACAAAAACAACTTGCGATAGTAGAAGGCGCTTACAGTCTGCATCCCACTTTGATGGATGTTTATCACATCAAAGTATTTCTGACCATCTCACCGGAGGAGCAACTGCGCCGTATAGAAGCTCGGGATGGGGAGAAACTTTTAGAACGCTTTCAGACCGAATGGCTTCCCATGGAACATCGCTATTTTGAAACATGTAACATCCCCCAAGGATGTGACTTTATCTTCGGAGAGGAATTGGCGTAATGACCTATAGTTATAGTGCAGAACTCATTGCCGTTGGCACGGAACTCTTGCTCGGAAACGTGGTGAACACCAACGCCCGCGATTTATCAGAAGGCCTGTCTACCCTCGGCATCAATGTCTACTATCACACCGTAGTGGGCGACAATCCGGAGCGGCTCCGCAGAGCAGTTGAGGTCGCCAAGGGGCGAGCAGATATCTTGATCACAACAGGTGGTCTTGGCCCTACCTATGACGACTTGACAAAAGAGATATTGGCAGAGTGCTTCGGGAAAAAGTTGGTCTACCACGAAGAAATCGGCGCGGAGATTCGCTCTTATTTCGAAAAACGCATACCCAGCGCCAGCATGACGGAAAACAATCTACGCCAAGCATATCTGCCGGAGGATTCCATTGTCCTCTATAACGACTGCGGCACAGCCCCCGGCTGTGCATTTTTCGCAGAGGATAAACACGTGATCATGCTCCCCGGCCCCCCACGGGAGTGCCGTACCATGTTTGCAAACTGCGCGGTTCCATATCTGAAAAGACTCAGTGACGCAGAAATTGTTTCACAAAATATCTATATCTTCGGTATGGGTGAGAGCGCGGTGGAAGAAAAGCTCAAAGACCTCATGCAAAGCCTGCAAAACCCAAGCCTCGCCCCCTATGCTAAGACAGGCGAGGTCATGCTTCGCCTGACAGCCAAAGCGCGGGATGAGAGAGAGGCGAGGGCGATGATGGTACCCGTATTAGAAAAGGTGCAAACAGCCCTCGGTGATATGATCTATGGCATTGACGTGGGGAGCTTGGAAGAATGCGTTCTAGCGCTCCTGCTGAAAGAGAGCAAGACAATCGCCACAGCGGAGTCCTGCACAGCGGGACTCCTATCCAGCCGACTAACCAGCATCCCCGGTGCGTCCGCCACATTTCTTGGCGGTGTGTCAGCCTATGCAAACGAGGTAAAGACAGCATTTTTGGGAGTCCCAACAGAGTTAATCGAAATAGAAGGTGCCGTCAGCGAGAAAGTGGCACGCGCCATGGCAAAAGGTGTACGCGAGCGGATGGATGCTGATCTCGGCATCGGAATTACCGGAATCGCAGGCCCCAGCGGCGGGAGCGAGGCAAAGCCAGTAGGCACCGTCTTTGTTGCCCTAGAAACATCCGACGATACCTACGTCCGTGCCCTGCGGCTCGGCTCTGACAGAGAGCGAGTCCGTGTGATGGCAGTCCACCATGCCCTTGATATGACACGCAGATATCTCACCGGACTCCCGGTCGAGCAGATTGAGGTGTAAGCCATGCGCCTGACCAGAGACTTTTTCGAGCGCGACACAGTAGAGGTCGCAAGAGATCTGCTGGGCAAACGTCTCATCCGGCAGACAGAGGATGGCAAAGTAACAGCCGGACTCATTGTCGAGACAGAAGCCTATTGCGGTCGCATCGACAAGGCGTGTCACAGCTACAAAGGAAAAACCGAACGTACCGCAGTCATGTTCGGTCCCAAGGGACATGCATACATCTACCTGATTTACGGCATGTATCACTGCCTCAACCTAACCAGCGGAAAAGCAGGGGAACCCGAAGCTGTTCTCATCCGCGCCCTAGAGCCGATAGAGGGACTTCATCACATGCATGAGCGCCGTGGGACGGATAAGCATAAAAATCTCTGTTCCGGTCCCGGCAAGCTCGCCATGGCGCTGGATACGCCAAAGGCTTTGAGCGGCATGGATGTTTGCAGCGGACAGACACTCTATCTGGAAGCGGGAATAGAAGTGCCGGAGATCACAGCGTCCCCTCGCATCAACATCGGCTATGCCGAGGAAGCGGTGGACTATCTCTGGCGGTTTACGGTTACAGGTAGTCCGTATGTGTCGGTGAGGCCAAAGGTATGATAATGAAACAAGACACACAGTTGTCGTGTTCGCCGTGTTACAATAAGCTTATCGCTTTTATACTGGGACTCATATAGAGGTGTTATTATGTGTTCTTTGCGCAATAACTAGCTCGCAAAGCGGGCGTGTTTTCGATAATCTTTTTATCGAAAAATAGTATTAAATGGGAGGTTGAAGAATGGAGAGAGCGATCAAACCTTATGAGCAAGTCAAAGCAATACTTGGAGACGCAAGTGCTGCATGGGAGAAGCTAGTCGGACAGATTCGCTTTTACTACGTCATGGACGAGAAATGGGAGGAAGGTAAGCCAACGCATAAATACTACAACAATTTATACATTCGTCGCAGCGGCAAATCACTGATCATACTTTCTCTTCGCGAGGGGTACTTTATCGCGGGCATTGTGCTAGGCAAAGAGGAACGAGAAAAATTTGACGAACAGCGGGAAACTTTTGGCGAGGCGGTCTGCAAGGAGTACGATGCGGCAGATATATATCATGATGGCAAGTGGCTTGCCTTTGACCTGCGTGACGAAACGCTGATTGACGATATTATCCGCTTGCTCCGCATCAAACGCAAACCGAATCGAAAGAGTTTGCCTGAAAATTTAGAACAGTGCGGTCGCCTTGATTTGGGCTTGTCCCACGAGGATATTACCTTATCCCTTCATTGTAATGCAAAATAGGCAGTAAACCGTAAGGCAGTGCGGTATCCCCGTCGCGCCGAGGTCGCCGTGCCCTACAGATGTATGCGCTACTATAAAAAATGTGCATATCACATATAAAAAAGGCAGGTCACGAGAAACTGTGACCTGCCTTTCCTATTTACGCAACTTCAGCGAGATATCCCTCTGTGTAGCCATCTCTTCAAACAAGCAAGCCGCACCTTTCGCCTTCTCTTTCAAAGGCGCTTCCGCTTCAATCTCCCCGGCGATTTGCTCCATCACCGTATGGACATCCTCTAGCGCTAGGAGATTCACCGCCGTACAGAAGAAACTCTTCCGCCGTCCGTCATCATAGTGCTCCAATAAGCGCTCCAAGATTCGGATTTTCTCATCCAACTCGGCTTTATACGCCTCCATGCCAATCTGCTTCGCCTTATCCATGTCTTTGAACTGGTTCTTGTGAGAGATAAAGGAATCCGTCAAATCCACGCCATCATATTTGGGGCAAGGGTATTCCTCACACAAGAAGCAGTATTCAACACCATGCCGCTCACAGCAGGATAAGATGCCGCAACCGCAATGGGACTCTGTAAAACCCTCTCCCGCGCAACCGGGGCATCGGGATGGTCCATTGGTATAATAGCGAGGACACAGACCGCAATTGAGTCCACATGCGGAGAATTGGGGGTATGCTCTAAGCTTGAATTTCATATTCTCATGCCCTCTCTAAATTTGGACTCACTTCTCTTGGCATTGTTCGCAAAAGTAAATGCTCCCACCCATATAAGACTCTTTCTTGACTGCCCCGCCGCAATTTGGACAGATCAGCAATTTGTTGTTTTTGCCCAGCTTGGTTTGATAGCCGCCGGGTTCACCGAATAAATTCCGTTCAGTATCGCGCCCACCGGCAGTGGTCATTTCAGCAAGGGTGGATTTTAAGCTGTCAAATAGTTCCTGCCGCTGATCTTCCGATAAGGTGTTCATCTTTTTCTTCGGATGAATGTTTGCGTTCAGCAGAATATCTTGTAGGACACCATTTCCAAGCCCGGGAATGCGTTGTTCCGTGGCTAAGAATGCCTTGACACTCATTTTGAGACTCTTTTCATCAAAAAGTGTCTGGAAATAAGGGTAATCAAATCCATCAGACAAGGGCGGCACGGCTTCTTTTGCCGATTTATAGTAAAACTCATCGTCCATGGCATGGGGCGGATAGGCGAATAACATTCCATACATCGCCACGGTTGCGGTCAATGCGGAATCATCATCGAACACGACAAGTAACTGATGTTTCGCCGGGCGCTTTTCATCGGTTTCATAATAGCGCAGATTCACCCCATCGCCGAACTGCAAAAACGCATCTTCCGCCGGAATTTCAATGCGACCGCCATAGGAAACTGCGCCCTCAATCCTGCGTCCGCGCAGAAGTGCATCGTACGCAGATGGATCATCGAAGTACCAGGCGAATTTATGCGGAGACGCTTCGGTGACAACTTCTTTGATGCGCTTCCCTTTTACAGTTTGGTCCAGTTGCTGGGATATTACAATGGCTTCCGGTAATTCAAGCATAGTTTTGGCACTCCTTTTACCTAATCTAGCGCAAATTCTGCGCCTTCTTCATCAATCCATAAAGATACTCGCTTTGCGGTAAATCGGATCAAGCAGTAATTCGGGTCAGATATGCCGCCTGGATATACATCTGCCCCGCACGCAAGCCAATCTTGCCAATACTTGCTCTTTGTCTCTTGGTCAGAAAAGAGTTCGACTTCCCCAACAAGGGTGATATTATTCATGCTCGTGCAGCAGTTAATACTTACTTTATTATTGTTCTGAAGACGTTTCCCCTTGTTTGAGTCCATAGTTGTGGTGAAGTAAAGTTCAGAAATATTCTCAGGATTGATAAGCGATACAGCGGAAGCAGAGGGATATCCATTTTCGTCTATGACACCAAAACTGGCATATGCAAAGGCTTTGATCATTTCATTTGCTTTTTCAAATAACTTCGTGTTCATGGATTTCTCCCCTCGGTTTTAAGCTATCATATCATAGGAAACCCGACAACAGTGTGTCCTATTTCATTGGGACACATATTATTTTTTTCAAATTCAACTGCTCCGCTTTCAACATCACTACTTTTCTTACTGGGCCTACCTGCCCTCTTAGGCGGTGGAGCGTTGGTATCTGATGTATAACCCGTCTTAAAGACAAAAGTGATTTTATAGGGGTCTTTATTGCCCTGTTCGTCAACTTCACCGATGACTATTTTCTCAACCATACTTTCAAAAACCACCGGGTCAAACTCGGTTATGGCTTGGTTCCGCTCTAAGACTGCCTTAAATTCAGCAAGACGCTTTTTAAGT
>Ga0123352_10013148_pt1 | contig 13124 bp, 13 predicted proteins | sample TergutLab28metaG_FD_89700 | JGI IMG/M metagenome (GOLD analysis project Ga0123352, IMG submission 89700) | Labiotermes labralis P1 segment gut microbial communities from Petit-Saut dam, French Guiana - Lab288 P1 | ecosystem: Host-associated > Arthropoda: Insects > Digestive system > Gut ... | reverse complement strand
GTATGACATACCATTGCTGTGTGTACAGTGAAAAACTCCTGATGATGGACAGAGGAACTGTCAGAAACATGTAGAGTTTTATTCCAAGAATAAATTTGAGAAATTAGTGCATCTAGTTGGTTTTATTATAAGAATTTATCACGCAGCACGGTCACCTGAATGTCAAATTTGTGTAAACCTTCTACCACTAAAATGCTGCAGTTTGTTACACTTACCAATACCTATAAATTAATAATGATTACAAACACTCACCAATTTATGTACATAATTTCTACCAGACCAATTTTCAGAGTATGCTAAAATTCTGAGATGTAATTTCAAAGATTCACGTCTGCCATTTTTTAATTGTTAACATGCAAACAGTCTTTCGTGTAGAACTTGTTGATATAATCTGTTTCTATACCAAATTTCGCATGCCTGGATCTACAAGCTGTTATCACTGTGAAAACAAACACTAAATAATCTGTAGTTCTATAGTTGCCATGTGCAGTCCACAAAAATGTATTAAGAAAGAACTGCAGATCTTTTTAAGTTCTACTGCCACACAGAATTTCAGGATGCAACATTAACACTGTTACTCGTGTCACTGAGTAAACATATCACCACGTTTTATGTAATAAAGGAACTTTTTTCAAGCAGGTGGGTAATCTCTAGTGGTATATTGTTTAAAGTACATCTAATGCAATATGTGAAAGATAACATAATGTAATATATAGGAAGGAGTAATGACATATGGAGCTAGATGTTAGCAGCAAATTCAATGGCTGTTTTTCATGTAAAGGTATGGTTACTTAATTGGGTATACTTTTTAAGAAACTGTTTCATTGCAGTGTTTCCCTGGAGATGGTAAACTGGCAGTACAAGATAAGGAATTAAAACATGACTATTTAAGTACCTTGATGTAATTTATGAATTCCTGAAGCAAACTGTTCTGTTCTTCTTCTCCATCTTCTTCATAACCTTCCTCCTCCACACTAAATGCAGCTTTCAGTTTTAAATATTCTTCATGTTCTTGACGTTCCTTTTCCAAACGTGCTTTCATTTCTGCTTCAAGGCGTTGCTCTTCTTCTTGCTTTTCCTTCTCTACAGCCTTCAGTCTCTCCTCCTCTTCTTGTTCTTGTCGCTTCTTCTTTTCCTCTCTGGATTTCTCCTCTGCCTACCGACAAAGCATAGAAGCAATGCCCTGTGCACACATGCATATGCAGAAGGGATTTTGAGAAACTATTTATCTTGCTAATGGTTTTTCTATAGGGTGTGTTAACTGATAGTAAATTTCCTGTATTCTGTAAGGATATTTACTACAATTTAATGATTCCCTTGAACTGAACTTAAGAAACAAGGAAGGCATGCATGTTTAACTGCCTCCCTGAACTATTCTGGGTTGACAAATTTTGTGAGAAAATATCCTGAATTAACTTTGGTATTCTAGAACTAAAGTAGAGCCTTTTTTTTTTTTTTTATAAAAACAATAAATTTAGTATAATGTACCTCTCGCTGAGCTTTACGCTCAGCCTTTGCTTCCAGCTTTGCTCGTTTTTTGGCTCCAATTTTCCCATCTGACAATTCAATGTCTGCACCCAGGTTTTGTACGACTTCGTCCTGTTCTATTTCATTCTCAGGATGAGCTAAACAGAAAGACATTCATGTGACAGAAAGCAAGTGTAGTTCTCTTGTTCTGGATTCTTTGCAGGCTGAAAGGAGGGAAAACTGTTCTATACTTGTAATTAGTTTCATCTTAAGACTCAAAAAATCTGCAAGTGCAGGTGGAGATGTATTTTGTTCTGTGACCAACTTTCACATACATTAAAGTGCAGTTAAAATAATTTTTGTTTTCACAAATCCTTGGTTCATAACTGCATGATCTCACAATATATGCATTAAATTACATTCCAGCATGAAATGACATATTACAAGCACATAAATTTGGAAATGAATGCACAAACACTCAGCAACAACAATGAAATTTTATCATGTGTACATCTAGTTTTGAAGATTCATTATTTTACTGTGCTTCAAGGAGCTATACAGTAACTTTAGTACCATTATTACATTTGCCACCTAAATGGGAAGACGGCTGATACCACCAGTATGATTTCACATTTAGTAGTTTTGGTAGTAATATGACAATCATCAAGAATGCAATAGGATCATTACCGACTGCCCTCAGTCGTGCTCTCGCATTACGTGCGCCAACTGCCCTTCTTGGAATTTGTCGCTCATGACCCTGTGCCACAGGTACGCCCCTCGCAGGTGCTGTTTCTGGAACTGATTGATGCACGTATATATCCAAGACAATCCTGGGTAATTTGCACCGATTAAAATGTTGAATATCCCTCACTCTGACGAATATGCGAGTTTAATATACTTCGCAAAACATCTTATGCGCTGCTTGCGTGTGTTAAAAATATGTGGTACGTGTTTTTGATACTAGGTTACCATCAAATAACAGAATTCAGTGATAGGTTACACTGTTTAGAATAATTTATATTAAATTGGGCATGTTCACCCTTACACAGATATCTTTTGCTATCCTGCCAGAACGAACATTACTTCCTGTGGACCTATCTCATACATGCCCCCAATATTTCTACGTACGACTCTCCTTAACCTTACACTGAGATCTGTCACTGTGCTGATTTAGGTTTATAACAATACCTTTAACAGTACGCTGTTTAATAAGTGCAACAATGCATATAACAACAATTAAGCCAGAAGCAAGTGAAAGTAAAAAAATTATATCCATCCTCTGTATGGTACTGCTTTACTACTACATCTGTGTGCTCTACACCACCATCATTTTGATGTGTATGTTGGCAGCATTGACTGACGTACACTCAAGAGAACATTTATGAATGTAATATATAGTTTAAAGTAATGTAATAATTTTTACGACATATTTACGCACAATTTAAATCATTCAGTATTATAATGGTTTTAATCTTTAGTATCTTTTCTGAGAAAGTATATAAAAACATGATTACTGTGACTTTATTTCCGGTGAATGACGTGTGTCGGTCGTGTTTGTTTTCGGGTGTAGAGATTCCGTTTTCAATATGCTAAAATTAATTAGTATTTTAACAGGATATATAGTACTGTTGCTTCCAGTATGTTCGGCATTATATTTTCATATAGCGGAAACTGAGAGAAAGTGCTTTATTGAAGAAATTCCAGATGAGACGACTGTTATTGGTGTGTAATGATGTTGGAAAGCATTTTAATGTACTTCATTTGAACATAAGAAATGCAGTAGATTTGATGTGTGTAAAATTTTGAATTTGCAGTCAATTATAAAGTGGAGCTGTATGATCCAAAGACTGGCGGTTTTATGCCTTCAAGTCCCGGAATTGGTATGCATGTAGAAGCACGGGATCCTGATGATAAGACAATACTTTCGAGAGTAAGTGGTCGTCATTGTACGCCGTCGTGTTGTAAACTTCACATTTCATTCATTACAAATGTACGAATAATTATTTGAAATTTATTTTGCAGGTTTACAGTTCTGAAGGAAGGATATCTTTTACATCCCATACTCCAGGTGAACACATTATATGCCTTTATTCCAACAGCAGTAACTGGTTTAGTGGTTCACAGTTGGTAAGTGAAGAACTGACAGTTGATACCTTTAGAGTGCAGGAAAAGAATGAGAATAATCTCTTGTTTTTAACACATGTAATTTCTGCAAATACAATCCTGGAATGTAGAAAGGCACAAACTGCCTTGCACCTGAGGGACCCATGAACAAACCATAATTTCTTATCCTTGTGTATGTGAATAAAACAGGTGTGCAACACATAAACTTTCCACTGGGTAACTAAAACTGTGTACTATAAATTATATAAGTTAACAAGCATTAGTGATGTCAGGCATCAATGGCAGGTGTTCACATGATAGACTTCTGGGTTATGACATCATGTAGGTTAAGAAGTTGGTTCTCACGTTCCTCAGAAGTTCCAGAAGAAATTCATCTGACATGGCATAGTAACATAGAAAACACTTATGCATCAGTCACTTTCATAAAAAGGATCAGGGCGTGGGCCATTTAATTAATAAATGCAAGGTGAATTCTTTGAACATAGTACTGGAATGATGCTGAATATAGATAAAAAATTAAAAAAATGACAGTAATATAATGAACATATTTGATGTGGAATTGCTAGCATTCAGTGACTTTGTATAAAAGCACATGTACACATTCATTCAGTGTTGAATATGAGAGGTTTTTTGTTCTGTCCCATAGATGTGTACAGTAATCAGAAATTAGAAAGAATGAGAAGTGTACCAAGTTAATAATGTAACATTCACACTTGTAAGAGTGGCATGTCAGGTTTGCCTTGCCCACCCTGCCCTTGTACAGGGTCTGTCAACAGCCCACTTCAACCTCATCCCAGCAGTAGAAGACAACTGTATGTCCATTTGGATGTATATTGTTGCCCTCTTTTTTATTTTCCAGCGTGTTCATCTAGATATCCAAGTGGGAGAGCATGCAATTGACTATGCAAATGTGGCTCAGAAAGAGAAGCTTTCTGAACTCCAGCTTAGAGTGAGACAACTTCTGGATCAAGTGGAACAAATAACTAAAGAACAAAATTACCAGAGGGTAAGCTTTGACATTTAGTGGTATGAGGTTGAACAAAGTCTTGCAACACAATTTTTAAATTGCTAGTAATTTAGTAATTCTTTTAACATACTCATAGGATAACTAGATGTATCTATTACACCTCTTATTTTGCTGCATAATCTCTAACTTCAAAAGACTTGTGCCAGCAAGAAACAATAGCAACTGTTCCCTTCTTGTGCCAGTTTGAATCATGTACTCACAGCCACTTTTTCACTTCTTCAGTAATGTTGTCATCACTCCCAAATCTTTTCCAACAGATGGCATCTTTGAGGGCTCCAAAGAGGTGGAAATCTGAGGGAGCAAGATCTGGGGTGTTTGGTGGTGGTTGCAGAACAATCCATCTGAGTTTTGAGATTTCTTCCCGTGTTTTCAAACTTGTTTGTGGTCATGCATTATATGCTGAAGGAGGATTCTGGCAACATTTTTGTGAGGCTGAACGCTTGTGAAATGCTTCTGCAAGGTTTTAAGAGTCTGAATGTATGGATCTGAGTTAATGGTTTTACCACATGGCATAATGTCTATCAAACTCACCTGGTATTCATCCGAGAAAGCATTGAACAGTACCGTGACTTTTCCAGCTGAAGGAGTAACCTTAAACTTCTTTCAATAAGTTGGATGATACCATTCTGTTGACTGTCTTTTGTCTATGATTCAAGGTGATAGATTCCTGTTTCATCCCCAGTGATGATCCATGACGATAAGTTTTTTCCCTCAGCCTCATAATGGAACAGCAAATCTGAATACACGTCTTTCTACACAGGTTGATGATAGTTGGTTAGGCCACTCTCTTTTGAATATCCCAAGGAATCAGTAATGTTTCCACAGTTCCCTTGAATATTGAGAGCTCAGTTGTGATCTTTATGTTTGTAATCTGTCTGTTATTTCAAATGAGTTCTTCAGCAGACTGAAGCAATATCTGAGTGAGTGCTGTTGTTGGCTGGCCAAGGTGATGTGCATCATTGAGCTCTGTGTGGCCTTTCTTAGAATCTGCAAATCATGAAGGCCAGCACTTAACAGTGCTTCTTTCCACAGCCCTGGCATTATATACACTTTTTAACTGCTTGTGGATGTTCATTATTGATTTCTCTGCTGCAGGAAATTCAGTAACAGTGCATTGTTTAAAACATACATAACCATACCACACCATTTTGATGATTTGCTGCATATGCATAAGAAAATGTATTGTTCACTGGTGCTATGGTAGCAAGCAGGATGCTCAGAATTAACCACAGAAAAAAATGGCAGATATTTCCTGTTGATTTTGAGAGAAGTATAGCAGGTGTTGTAAAACTTTTTGAGCATCCCTTGTATTGTTTCTTCGTTGTGACCTCAGTGCAGTATAATTTTTCTCGATTCACTTAGCAATAGGTAACTGAGAATAATTCAAAATTGTGTTTATAAATCTATGGTGCTCTTGAACTGTAATGTGCCTATGAAGGTCATACATGCCCTATTAAGTTTATATTTAGCAAGAGTTTGTTCAGAATTAGCTTTTACAGTGACAGTATTACTGACACTAGTAACCAAATAACACATGGAATGAATCCTTAGTGCTTGATCCAGTACATTTGGCAGTTATCCTATCTAGGCTATGGGCTGGATGTTCAAGGGTTCGAGTTCTGGCAGGGGCATCATGTTTTCCTCTTCTTCAAAATGTCCAGACTGGCTCTGTGGGCCACACAGTCTCCTGAGTTGCTACCAGGGGCTGTTCCCTTCAGGGCAAAGTGGCAAATGTATGGGACTGTCCAGTCACCACTGCCTAGTGCTGAGGTTAAGAACAAGTAGGGCTAGCTATACTTCCACTCCTTTATGAGCCTTCATGGGGTGCACAGGTACAACTTTACTTTCCCCTTCCCTGAAACGTAGAAACACGCCTTTTCCATAAAAAATTCCATTTATTAAAAATAAATAAATATCTTTAATTTGTTGCTATTGATTATGAGCTTATCAGCTCCAATACCAACGGAATTGCAACACTACAGTAATTCTGACCCTTGGAAATGTACGCTCACAGTATGTGGTGACTTGACAGCATGATAATGAGAAAAAGGGAAATGAGAATGAAGTACTGAACGTAACAGTTAACCTTCATTACTGCTATTAAAGCCACCTGAACTAATTGTATTGTAGCAAATGATAGTGTTTGTGAGTGAGGGTACTGTATTTAGGGAAGTGAAAGTAACGAAAGATGGAGCTGGTGTGCACAGCGATAGAAAGTCACAGTTGACGCGAGGTCTCATATTTGATATGCCGTCTACATTTTGTTTCCTAGAAACAAGAGCATGAATGTTATGTGTGGTCAGACTCGTAATGTATGGACATGAAAAGCATTACAAAATTGTCTAACCGAATTGTACACAAGAATCGTTTGATATATATTGTTTGGAGTCCCACCAACTGCAGAGGTCTGTATGAGGTAGAATCAGTTAACTGTTTTGTGGGACATGAAGCTGCATACCAGAGTAATTGTGTGTAGTACCCATAATTAGAGGTTGACTGAGTACATCAGATAGTCATGACATGTAGGTCTCACATAGCATAATTACTGAAGTGTGGTATAGTATTAGCACAAAGTACATAACTTAAAATGAATTTACTTAAGGTGTAATTCTGTTAAGTACTGTATCCACTCTTATAAAGTCCTCTTGAATGTAGGATATGATGCCTTTGCAAATTCTGTTTGCTTTTGTTACTTCCTGAATATATTGCACTTTGTTATTTGCTGTTGTTTGAGAATCATTTAATTTCTTCATGCAGTATCGGGAGGAACGTTTCCGGCAGACAAGTGAGAGCACTAACCAGAGGGTCCTGTGGTGGTCTATTACACAAACATGCATTTTACTAGTCATGGGAGCCTGGCAAATGAGGCATCTTAAGAGTTTCTTTGAAGCAAAGAAGCTGGTATAATGTCCAAGGGATCAACAGAAGTGTCACATTGTAAATACATTCATGTTTGAAGTACTCTTGATAACAAATGTTACATTTGTTCGCGTACATTCAGTGAAAATGCAGCAGGTTTAAGGAATATGAAACAGCTGATAGCTGTGTAAGATGGACGTAAAGTATGCAAGAACAAATGGCATGCTGGTGCGCTTGTTTCAGCAGCTTTAGGATTAGTCCCTTTTTGTCCTTTGAATTGTCCTGTTCTTCTCAACCAGTATGATGTTTCTTTTGGTTGTAGAGTAACATAATGACATAACCAACGAACTATGTGTATTTTGTGATAGTACAGTCAAGCACATCACCACAGTATAATCAATTGGGCAACAAGTTTCAACTTCCAAGCCATCATCAGACTTTATATCTTTAAGAACTATCAATAAAACTTTGACAGTAACCAGGCATGATCTCATCCTTGTACAGAAATTGTCAAAATATTAATAAGAATATAATAGATATTAAAATATAAAATTAATTGGAGGGTATAAGTGTATAAAATCTAAATATATATCAGTTTTTGTTGGCAGCAATAAATTTTCCCGGGTGGTACACACGCAAGTTGTAATTTTTTGAGGCACGTGACTAATTTTTAAATGTGAAATACTGATTACTTTTTTGATTGTGGTGTATTAAGATTGCCAATATTGATGTATTCTGAGGGCTTCCTAGTAATAAATCTCCTTCTCATTTATGGTTTTTACAACAGCTGTACAATCACGAAATACATATTAATTAATAACACAAAGGCTGTGTAACACTTTGAGAGTGCAACCAACCATAGCTTTTAGTACACCCTCAGCAATCTTTAGACACTGAAAAAAAAAATTCATCAAATGTGTGCGTACATTTTCTTGTATTGAATAAAATATATAGTTAATTCTATATTATTATATTAGAGCTGCATGGGATGTGGAATTAAAGGTGTAGAAGCCAGATCTTTGTCAGTGTGGTTGTTTTTATGCAGCAGTCCCTTGTTGAAAAGAGGGATACCTTCTCTCATCTGTAATGTTTATTACCAAGAAACCCATCAAGCCATTGTCATATTCATAGTGAAAATGATCAGAATTATTAAGAAAAAATACCTCACGCACCTTTGTCCACACCATTATGTTTATTACATTTAGTTGTAAACAGATCAGTTCCTGGTTTGAGTTACAGTTATTTTTCCTCACTGATAATGATACGAGAGACAACTGTTAACACTGGCCAGGTGACATGGTGACTTTGGAACCAAGGGAAGTTGCAAGTCATAACAGGGAAGTTTGAAATTTCAGGATTTGTATAAGTGGTATTCTGTTAAGGACACTTGTAGCTTTAGAATGAATTAGACATTGGTTTAAGGGACTTTGTGCCCTTTGAGAATTTTGCATTCAATAGCGAGAGTTAATGGACACTAGACATCTAGTCCATGTCAGGTTGGTACAGAAAAAAAATGTTAGTATTTGGATAAGATGGAAATCAGAAATGAGCAACTGATTGTGTTCACTGCAACTGTGAACTACCTTAGTGTAGAGGGCTTTGAGAAATAAACTTGACATCCACCATTCTGTACTTCTTTATTTCTAATTTGTGCATTCACCTTGGTACAATGCTCGAGGTTTTACCACGAGTTCAGTCCAGTGCTGAAACTAGTGAAACAAGGTTTCAGTACTGTTGTAAAAATGGAAGCTTTGATATGAACTAATGCTACTGTAGTAGTAGTATGTAGCTTACACTCTTTATTCCATTTGTATGGTGTGGTGTTTTTGTAAGGCAGTGTTGATGTACCTTGACATTCTGAAACAAACAGGCTGTGGAAAATAGTACTTTTTATGCAGTGGTATGATTCTTGTTAAGACTTCATGCAGTACGAAAGGACATGAAGTAAGTTACGAGGAAGACGTGTGAAAGAATTTACCAGCTGATATTTTAGGGAGTAAAATTCTGTGCTGAGACGGAATGAAATTTGGAGATGGGGCAAATGAAGGTGAGTTACAGTAAGCAACTCCATGCAGATTCATATACTGGATGTGCACAATAATGAATTTGATAGATAGTACTGAAAGGTATTCCCATTACTGCTGAGTATACCATAAAAAAATTTATCTTCTTATAAGTATTCTTGAGAAATCACCAGGCAAAAACGTAGAAAAGGAAATTTTTCCAGTATAACAAGGGGGCAACTCCAGGTGAAATATCAATCAGGACTGTTTTATGTGTGAAGCACTTGTATGAACTTAGAAATCTGTGAGTTTTTTTCATAATGTGGTAGGTGACAAGGCATCACTGTGAATGGTATTTGTTAAACCAACCAGACACCCTATTTGACTCAAATTCCTGGTTTTATTTGCACATTTTACTTTATGTATGCTGTGGCCCTCAGTGGTTTTCTATGCAATGAACAGACTTTCTGTAAGAACAGTACTACGCAATGGGATGAATAGTCTTGTTAAAATTTTCTGGGTATTTTCATGCCAGGTTTTGTCTGCATTAGAATTTATGTTTTCAAATTCTTTTCTCAGCATTAAATCCAGTACCTGGAATGTGCACATTGGTGACTGGAAATTGCAGATGTCTCTTCCAACAATATCCTAAAGATAAGAAAAGTATATTAAGGAACTGTATTTCATACTCTGGGATATGTTAGTTACATTTACAAGCAAGGTATCACAAACAAATGCAAAATAGTCTCTTTGATGGCAATGCTGTCCAATGTGGACTTCTGCCTACTTAATGGACTTCTCCCTGTCAGTTCTGTTCTTTGATCTCTCTAATTTGTAATTTTGCATGCACTAATATTTGTACACAATTCCACCATCTGTTTTTGGTCATCCTGTAAGTTGACTTCCCTGAGGATTATTGTTAAATACTTGACTTATGTTTCTTTTACTACCCAGAATGTGTTACACACAAAATTATATCTAAAAAGATCCTTTTCATTATGAGAACAATGTTTCCCTAACTTGCACTGCACGTGTTATGTATGTAACGTTTCAGCCTTTGTCTCCCTTTGGCAGTGGATTGGGTATATCTGGAGGGTCAACTTCAAGGGAAACTTGACATGAAGTAATTTTAGTTACAGATTCCCCCTTTTCTGCTAGAATGTCTTCAATGTTTTTCTTCTTATCAGAAAACCACTTCAGATTATCGGCAATCAAATGCTTAACACTGCATCCTTGACAACGCACAATCACAACCCCTTGTTGGTACGAAAGTTTCGATATGTGTGCTACATTACGCGTGTTGCATTTTTTGCATGTGAATATGAGCTGGAATCTTCCGGTTGCTTTGGGAGCCAAGGGTTTAGATGGACAATCGCCGTCTTTCGACTTCGGCTCATCAAAATCTTTGACACAGTCAACTCCAAATTGTACAGTATTTCTACCACTTGCACTACCCACTTCCAGTGATTCTTTATCCCTCTTCTTTTCGCAGCAGTGTATCACATCTTGGTGCAAATGGTGGCATCCACGAGGCGCAGGAATTGGCAACGTTCCTAACCTCAACAAATACTTTCTGGCGTACTGGCAATTGTCACTCCTTTTCACTGCTGTTGAAAATCCATTCAGCAAAAGTTTTGTTAGTGTTCGCCCAAGAAATAAAGTTACCTGATTATTAGTAAACATAATGTTAATATTACAGACACAATGTTACAAGTTTGATGTAAAAAATGCATCAACACGCACACGACACAGCTTGTGACGTAATTTTAAACTCGAATGGGAACTCTCGAATAATTCGATTGGTAGAAATTATCGAATAATCTGACTATCGAAAGAAGTCAATCGAATGAACGTGGTCGTGAAAATTCGATAATCAGTCACTTGCTGGTTACGAAATACCGGCCTAAGGAGTAAACGTGGTTGCACACCGGGTAGGGACAAGAAATTCTTTTTCTATTATTTAACACGTCCATACTGGCTCTGAGCACCGCCCAGCCACTTATTCGGTGGGTACTGTGGCTCTTTCCTAGGGAGTGAGGTTAACTATACGCATCTTTATTTAATGTCGAGGTTAAGAATACGTGGAGCCATACTTCCACTCCCCCTATGTTTTTATGGCGTGCACAAGGATTGCTTAAGTTTTTTATTCGTTGGGAACACGAATGGTTTTGATTATCACTTTGTACGTTTATTGCATATTGATTGTACTATTGTAGGACACGCTGATGATGGTCACAGAAGCGACCGAAACCTGTTGATGAATAGTAATATATGATAAAAAATGTATTTTACTGATGCGCATTTATTGGTACGTTGCATAATATAAATCTTCTGCTATAATTTTAGACGCTGTTGGTTTCTATTATTACGTACGTCTCCGTGCGAACCCAACATTTCTCGATATTTGACACAGACACTCCACCGCTTTATACGCTAGTTGCGTTCCAGAAGATTCGGGACTGGTCGGAATTAAGTGTGCGTATTATCAACTGCATATGTATATAGAAATCAGCCCAGTTGAAATCCATAAATGCAACACACAGGGACCTTGCATTTTTGAATTGTGTAACTTGAAATTGCGTAAGTCGGAGAGTGTCTTTATACATATATATATATATATATGTATATATATATATACACACACATTTTCTGGGTTAATGGGAGGTACGACGTAACAAGACAACTTAGCAGAAGTTGGTCGTAGGTGGGAGGAAAATTTTAAAAAGAGTCTCGAACAAGCAGGATGGAAAAAAGAATGGAGTAGATAAATCTAATTCTTTACTTTTCCAACTAATGCACACGAATTATATTAAATAATTATTAAAACATTTAAAATTATAACAGTTGCTCCAACATGTTTCGGTTTACACAAACCATCATCAGGGAGCTACAGTCTGTGCTTAGCTAAAATTACATTTCTGGTTCCAGTATACATGTCGGTATAGTTGTTTTCAGTGTCATGGCCGCATATAATTTGTGAGCATTAGTTGGAAAAATAAAGAATTTGTTATTATCAATGCACGGTGCAACCACGAAGATTAAATAAATCTAGTTCTGGATGTTGGCTAGTGGCGGACTGTTGTGAAAACGGCAATGAATTTGCAGGATCCGTAAACAGTGGGGACTTACTGAATAGCCCAACGACTGTTATTTTCATAAGAGGGACTGCCTTTCCTAGTTAGTTGTGCCTTTAACGACATTGTTGCTGTTTCTTTTTCAAACGATGGAAACGAGTGACTATAATTACATCACACTCGTTGACATATAATGATGCATTAGCTTCTGAAAAACATAGGTGAAACGCCGGGGATCTACGAATTGGAAATAAAACATTCGAAGCAGTTCAGAGCTTCCAGTACCTGGGAAATATCATTGGTAACACTAACAATAATAACAAATGCATAAAAGAGAGAATTATGATGGGAAATAAGGCCTAATATGCAAATAGACAACTGGTTAACAGCAGCCTCATATCAAGAAGCAGCAAGTTGCACATATACCGCACGTTGGTACGCCCAGTGGTTACCAATGGTTCAGAATCGTGGACACTCACCATGGAAGAGGAAAGAGCATTAGCAGTATTTGAAAGGAAAATGCTGCGGAAAATATACGGACCAATGAAAGAAAACGAATTATGGAGAATT
>Ga0123352_10013144_pt1 | contig 13127 bp, 5 predicted proteins | sample TergutLab28metaG_FD_89700 | JGI IMG/M metagenome (GOLD analysis project Ga0123352, IMG submission 89700) | Labiotermes labralis P1 segment gut microbial communities from Petit-Saut dam, French Guiana - Lab288 P1 | ecosystem: Host-associated > Arthropoda: Insects > Digestive system > Gut ... | reverse complement strand
GTGGGGACCCGTTGCGCTGACCACGTGACACCCCCCTATCCGCAAAAGTTGGCACTAACTTCGCCGACCGGCGGCGGCCGCTCTGTCGGTATAGTTCGCGTGCGGACTAAGGCCACGGAGTTTTTTTTTTTTCATGATATAATGCAGTTCTGCCAGAAGGACGTGTTTGAAATTTAGTACAGATGTACTGAAGTTGGATAAGATTTGAAGTCACATTTAGTTTCTTCTGGCACATATCTATTTATTTAAACATTGTGGGCCGGAATAGCCCAATCGGAATAGCGACTCGCTACGGGCTGGACGGTCCGGGGATCGAATCCCACTGGGGGGTGGGGGGCGAGATTTTCCGCACTCGTCCTGACCGGCCTTGAGTTCCACCCAGCCTCCTACAAAATGGGTACCATGTCTCCTTCCCAGGGTATAGCGGCTGAGGTTTGGCGTTGACCGCCCATCACATCTAACGCCGAGGTTAAAGAATGAGTAGAGTTATTCCTCTACTGACTCTTTGGGTCTTCATGTCCTATTCTAGGGCGAACTTTACTTTTATCTTTTGTTTAAATACAAGTTTTAACTGTCCGTTTATGTTACTTAGAATGGGAAGAACGCCACATTCATCGTCAGCTGTCAGCAAACGCCACACAAATTCCCTTCGTTAGGGTAACTCAAGACATGAACCTGGGAATGGGAAGTGCTATTTAGCGGCGGCGTTCGATTAGGTCCTACAAGCAAATTCCTGCCATGAAAACGGTATATAATCGATCGTGTACAAGAATTGCACTTATCTTCAGAATGTTTTTCTATTCACATGAAATATGCTGCAGGTTCTGCCAGATTTTGAACAAAAATTGTACATACAGACGATTTATTTTTCTGAAATTTGATAACCCAATATCGTAACCTATTGACTCCTAGGTTCCTGTCGTTTCTCTTTATACAGGGCGTTTCATAATGTACTCCGGGATTACAAAAATTTATTATAGGAAAACCGTAGGACACGTATTTACGAAACCTGTACAGATAGAAGGAACAGCTCAATCCCCCACCAGTAAGTAGTTTTTCATCGTAGTTCGCATCTCTGCCGCTAGGCGATGCGAGTGTATGTAATGAGAAAATGGCCACTCCGGGGGAGAAGTAGTTTTGTGTGTTGGAATATCACACGAGTAAGTCTGTGGTTACTGTGCAACGTGCATTTCGTACAAAGTACGCAAGGTACCATTGCCACGTGACCTCGCTGACCTAAAGGCACGGATCATTGCAGCAGTGAAAAATATCGATGCACCCATGCTGATGCGTGTGTGGCAAGAACTTTAATATTGTATCGATGTGTGCCGTGTCACCCGTGGTGCACACATCGAACATCTCTAGTTGTCAAAAAAAAATTTTAGTTTTCCTGTGGCCGTGAACAATTCCATTAACGCAGGTCCTTTGGTTTTCCTGTTATAAATTTTTGTAATCACACAGAACGTTATGAAACGCCCTATATTGTGCCCAATTTGTCACTTACAGCATCACGTAATAATTGTTAAAGATGTGTGACCTCTGCATTTGTTACAACCAAAGAAGAAAACAAATATCGGCATAGAATTATTTGTCCTCAAAGAAGTACAGCGCTGCAGATAATAACAACGTAACAGTCTGTCATTGTCTTTATATTTGAGGTTGACTGTTCTCGGTATAATAAAGACATTTGGAAGCTGCGAGCCCACCATCTTGGTCAGCGTCCCTCCTTGTCTCAGCATTCCATCAGCATCCCTCTCATGCGCTCACTAGGTGGACAGCGCGCATACTTCTACGCGACAGTTCTTCATGAATAGACAAAGAACCCTCTATGAAAGACTTTAAAGTATTTTAGGACAGTCGCCGAGTAAAGCTGGGTTGTTCGCCCACAGTATGAGGCCTTTGCTCGGAGAATACCAATTTGAAAATCATGTTGAACAAAATGTAATCACCAGGAGCAGAAACACATTTATGCCGGAGGCGTGCAATAGTAATAAAGTAACAACAAAAACCAGACCCTCTCATTTGCTTAATATTCAGAGGTGCAGGCAACAGAGAATCTATTTTTTGCTACCATTTTGAATGAGGAACGCAATGACAAAAGCTTACGTGTGCGAAATTTGCTATAGATTTTGTTTAGCTCATGTTGATTACGGAAAAAATATGTTGTCTTAGCATAATTAACAATTGTTTGATTAAACGTCGTTTAAGATAGATTACTAACATAAATGCAATGTCTCGTATGTTAAAATTTGTTTGAAAACATTTATGTGGTGTAGTTCCTTAGGAGAAGAAATTGTGTTCAGAGATTGTTTAAGCAAAACGTATAATTTTTCAACTCGTTAGTTTGAAAGTCTTCTTTGCATATATAAAATCATCTAGAGAAACTGCGAAAACATCTTTCCATATGCCAAAAAATCTTCCTATTTTCTTGTGTTTTAACACGTAGAAGATTAAGTCAAAGTAAAAGTCACGAAAGAAATGTATATTCAGACTGCGTTGCGTCCATCTTGTGGCTTGTGGTCAGGTTTTGTCTGCGGATAAGATTATTGCTTGTTTGAAAGCTTTTGGTCTTCCTTTCTGGCAGGAGAGCTGCCCTGCCCGGCATAACTGAATATACAATATTTATAGCAGTTACCTCACGTAATACGTGTGATTTCCTATTAAGCCAGACGACGTAGAGAACTTGAAGTCTCAGTTTGCTTATCAGTTCCTGTAATGACAACTCTGCGGAACGGAAGGATGTAAGGTGGATTACCGCTGAGTTTACCTATTACATTTTCTGTGTTGGACTTTGCTTGATCAGTGTTGTGAAAATTATAATTCTCATGATTTTATAGAATTTCTCCTCGATCGCTGCACAATTTTGTATTGAAATAATACACGAATGGGATTTTGGAAGTCGTTTGCACATCGCGGATATGTGTGGGCTTTGCAATATTCCCTGTCTTGCACGGAACCTTGTTTTGCGGGGGCTACAGTTTCAAAAGTTAGTTGTCTGTCGCAAATTCTCAGGTGGGAGAAGTTTCATTTATTACAGACTTAATGAGTGCTTCTAGGTTGGTAAAGTTAATGTTAGAGCTTAATCGCTCATTTTCGAATAGGGAGTAGACTTTTAACAGTCCTGCCGAAGGTCTTGATTTCCGTGGTTTCTGTAAGGATTCTCCATAAAACCCTCATTTCAAAGATTACACCGAGATATGCCGCGTAGTGTATGAAATGAATATTCTTACTTTTCAAGGTAACTTGCGACTAGAAAGTTGAAGTGCACGAGATAAATAAATGTCCTCAGATATCTTTACTTTATTTTAATATTCCCCAACTTAGCGCACAGCTCAATTGACGTGACACCGAGCTGTAACTTTCGAAGTACAATTAACGTATTTTATGTATAACGTTTCCTTTCGTATCGCTGACACAGTAGTTATGTTTCCACAGAAGGACCTCTCGTTAAATGTCGTGTAGGAAAATAATGGCTGCTTATTGCAAGATTTATATGGAGCACATAAATTGAATATGAGGGAAAAAAATGTTGAATTTTTAAAGAGAAACTTAGCTATTCAGAATATAACCACTAGGCTTCAAGGAATTAATATAGGATTCTGCATATAAAATGGAGGAAGGAACGTATGAGGACGTCTATTACTGACACACATATTATTACAAAATAAGCACTTATGAATCTCATTGCTAGGCCACGGATCTTCATAGAATTAGGGGTATGAACAGTACGAAGAGTTTTCTAACCAATTAAAACCTTGTGGTGGCGAACATATCGGTGTAGGCACAAAATTCAAGTGGCATGATTAAATGGGACCGGTGAATGAATAGCTTGCCCGCAGACCACAAGTACCAGTTATGCACAGAACTAATTCGCAAAACAGTGTGCTTCATTTTGTATGTGTGGTTACGTTTCACTCATAGAGTAAATTGGACCTACTTTCACCGCGGAGGTCCGGATTCTCTCCCAGCGCATTCTGTATGGGGTTTGTAGTAGATAGTGGCACCAGGATAGTTTTCTCTAGGAGAACTTCGGTACTCCCATGTCATCATTCCAACTATACTCCGTCCACATTCATCTCTCACCAGGCAAATGAGCAGTGGGTTCGTTAAAGGCTGCAGTTCCAAAAGACATATCGTTATCCCACCACCACAGAATGAAGAAAATGAACCCAAACGTCAGCCAGTTTTACAAAAGACTTTCTCTGGGTATGGTATGTTTTACAGCTGTAAATACCACAACTCATATATTTAGTCCTGTTCATATGAACACGGGCTGTGGTTTGCTCAGGATGGAATACAAGAGCTAACTAACAGTAAGGAGTATTCCTTCTCAATCAAGAAGCATGGCACGTATCATCACGGAGACTATGGATCATCCGCTGTGGTAGCAGTCACTGTATGCATAATAGCAATAGACCTAGCTATGTGTTTGATGCGGTAAAGAAAAAGTCGCCCTTCTGCTGAAGGCATATGAGGGAGCATAGGTATAGGACCACGCATTACTGACCACAGCAACGGTGTGACAATCGTGACGTACAGTTAGGTGAGAATTTTGTGAAAATCGGGAGCAAAAAGAGGAAAATCATGTTCAAAATTACATGTTATATGCTTGTGTTCATAAAACAGTAATGACACAAAGAAAACAAATCAGGGGAAGAAAAGATAAGTGAGTAAAGGAGAAGAGAAAATGGAAAGTAAAGAGGGAAAGGACATAGAAAGAAATACAGCAAAATAAGACGAACGGTAGGGTGTAGGAGAGAAAGAGTGTCGTAGGAAGGGAAAAATGTTTTATTTAATGACATTTTCAATGGTTTAGGTCACACGGCGTAGGTGGTAGAGAAATGAAACGTGAATGCCGTACTATCCTACAGACAGGGACAGGAAAAGACCGCTGTACTCCGAGAAAGACACCGAGCCTCCTAGATGTAAGGTAAAATTGACGGGTTTGGAGGAGAAGGGGATAGATGGAAGAAAAACAATGTAGTAGCCAATGGCATCGGCAGAGTGAGAATTAAAGAAAGAAAGCAGACAAGAAGAAAGAATGAAATACGAAAGGCAGAGGGATGAATAAACAGGGGAAGGGAAAGATACACACACACACACACACCATCTGGGTAAGAAAAGAAAATAAAAAAGAAAGTTAGGGAAAAGAATGATGAAAGAGAGAAAAAGTAGTGCTCTGTGTCACTGGGGTCAGTCGGCTGTGACACGTTGCCCAGTTGCCTCATACTCCGGGTGTCAACTGCAGGCTCGCTTATTGTATTTCTTTCTGCCATTTTTAATTCTCAAAATTGTTCAGAACATTTCAGACGTGAGATTCGTAGTAATGAAACAGGCATCGAAGCTGCACGGATTTCCACTGATTGTTATGTTACTACGTCAGTGGCGGTTTATTATAATTCACCACTCTACTATCATACGATTACATAACACAGTGTAATTCTTCCATCGCAAGTCTCATTTCGTTGAACGGCTTCACGAACTGATGTGTTGGTGTCACTGATGCCTTACTACTTTCACTTCCTCAGACCCATCATTCATTGCGTCAAAACGGGAGGAATAAGTTACTAGGCTAATGACTTGATGTCCGGAGAATGGCGGATTCGAATTCTGACACTTGCAGACTTTTTTTCCTTTTTCCATCGCGTCTAGACCAGCTATAGATTCGCCCAACTTTCTAATCTACTCTTTAATTGGGACTTATTTCTAAGAGGTAAAGCGTCCGGAGCGTGAAGACAATTACTCATCTCGATCTAGCTTTGAGGCTAAGGATGCGTGGAGCTGAACTCCATTCCCTCCCTCCCACACCGGGTAACTTAGCCTGTAATTTGCCACGTCGGTGAATATAAAATTCAACAGCTTTTCGCAGGAACCTCCTGCTCCGTTTCAGTTGATAAGAAGGTAAACTGAAGGTGGAAGCCACAGATTTCTCCGAAACGCTGCCAACCCTGTATTAGACTACACGGAATTACATCACAGATGATTAACTGGGGAATAATGGAATACAAGCGAGCTTGTGGCGTGTGACAGTGGAAGGTGGATGTCCGTTTGTTTTGATATTTCGACACGAATATTTAAGCTGCACTGATCATATGTTAAACATTCGGAACGAGTAATTCGCTAGCGAATCCTTTAACTTTTCGTCAGGCAGGTAGGACTTTTTGTCTTTGCTTGGTATTCCTAGAAGCCGTTATTTATCCTTCATTTTTCATTTGGTTTGTTCCTTTTCTCTCTTTTCCTTCCTTGTAATAAATGTTGTCGTGGCCCGTTCAATCGATTTTCCTTATATTCTACATTATTTTAAATTTTCATTTTGCCCGTGTTCTATTATTTCAATATTTATGGAAATTTTTCTATAAGCATATTGTCGATAGGCTGAAATCACATCCATCATTCACATGTTTTCATATACTAAAGTCTCTACATATTGTAGTGCTACTATTGATCCCATTGTTATCGATTTTAATGTCGTAAATTCCAACGCCTTTTCTTCTTCTGTGGCTCGACAGCGCGCATCGGGCTGAGGCATCTTCAGTATTTCTCCTCCATCAGCATCAACAAGGAGTTCCTCCTGATGTTGTCTACCATTCACAGCCGTGGTCTTTCCACATGTCTTTTACTTCCACTAAATTTTTCATTTTGCACTTTTTCTTTGGTGGAGGGGTGGGGGTGGGGGGGTAGTATTGTAGCATTACCCATTCAGACTATGTGACAAGCCCACTGTACGTAATCTTTTGAACTCATATTTCACTACATCAAAAGTTCAACACTTTTTATTATATTTTACTGAAGTCCTTTCCGTTCATTTCCAACAAAGTCCTCTGTACGAAAGAAAGCATAAATACGTAGCTCTCGGAAGCTACTTATCAGCCTGCAGGCCATCAATAAGCCAGAATGTTTACGAACAGCACTCACATTCCCTGTGCCTAATTAAGCCACACGACATTAAGATATAAAGGGAATGAAAATTTAAATCCTCGCATTCTTAATCTCGGCATTAGATGAAGGTGAGTGGTTAGCTTTACGCCCCCGCTGCTTTATTCCTGAGAAAGAAATCAATTTTTCCCATTGAATAAGAAATTGGATGGCACCAGGGCCGGTATGGACGCATCAATGAAAGGAAAACACTCTTCCTCTTTACTGGGTTAAAAAAAAAAAGATTTGGTCGTGCAACCTTTCGCCTTCCCGGCGTTTCGAAGTATCGTAGGGCCGTCTTCTTCACTTTCGCGACCATGAAGGTAAAGGCAGTACAATTTTTCGAAACGTCGGGAAGTGCGTGCAGAATAAAACGGCTTCCATCCCAGAAGAGGAGACTTCAACGTTCATTTTTCTTTCTTTCTTGCCGTCATAAAGCCCAAAGCCATCCCAGAACAGTGTATTGTTCTTTACAAAAAGTGTTGACGCTTTTGGACGAGTACAGGCCCATATGTAACACCCCTTTGCTGTTGACGCTAAATGAAATATTGTGTTCGAAAACTCTGAACGAAACTTTTTCTAATACAAGCCGGGTTTTGACCAACACTTTCACCTTTCCTTGCCGTTCATAAATTTTGTGGTAGGTGTGTGGCTTTTTAATAATTTCAGTCCGTCGATATACTTTCTGCATGTGATGAAATACTTCATCGGGTTCTACGAAATTATGGCCACGGTTTAGAATGGCATGCTGAACAGAGGAAAACATGTTCTTTCTTACAATTTAACATGCCGCCAACGCGTCTGTCGTTTTGTTCTGGTTAGAATATGCCTAGGAAAACATTCGTAACGTACAGTTTAGTCGATATTGTGACTAGGCTACGAAATTGACAAGCTAACAGTCGTGGTTCAATTCACTCTAGGGGCAAATATATGTGTCTCTTTTCAGTTCCTACAGTCCGGCTCTGAGACCCAACCAACCTTTTTTTAAATAGGCACCGGGGCGTTACTTCGCCAGGCTATAATGCTGTCTAGTGTTCAGGTTAAGAACAGGTGGACCATACCTCGTTTTCCGCACATGCCTTCAAGACGTTCTTAACAAATTGCAGCATCTTTATCTGTTCAAGGTTTAGACGAGAGACGGCTGCATTGAGTTGACGTGTCGAGAACTTTGTTTTGCCAATTTGTGGCTGCGCGAGTCGCGTGCAACAAATTGAGATGGTGCTGATAATACGTTCTTTGACATGGAGCTGGGTTCACTATTCCAGCTCGGTGCCTTCGTGTTTTTCGCTCTCTGATCACGACTTTTCATCCCGAAATCTTCCTCTTATTCTCAGCTCTAACCCCTCGGATTTATCATCACCACCATTCTGAAGACGGTATGAGTGTGTCATGTATGTTTTGCAACGTCATTCAGTCTCAATTAAAACTCTATATGCTAGGCCTAAAATGACTTATTATTTTAGTCTGGATTTTTGTTGTGTTTGGGAATATCAGTAAAATATAGGTGCTGCCCCAACACCCGCTTTTCAGCAATTGGGTTTATATTGTTCTGTCTTTTAAACAAATATAAATTTTGTTTACCATAAATGTACAAATCCTTCAAAGACGAGGCGCAGCTGTTTTATTTAAAGACCCAGTCCGTACCGCGCTGTAAACACTTTTCATCTCGGTTATAAAAACCAATCAGTTTATGATGTAAGTGGCACAAGTCGCTGTTTGTTCTCAGATCAATACAAAGCACAACAATATAGTTTGGGCAGAGGCTACAACTGTTGAATGTTAAACTTTTGGTGCATCACGTAGCCAGCAGGCTTTAAAGGGCTAAAAAAAAAATGAAATATCAGTACGAAACAATTTAGCAAAATGCCCCGAATGAAACCACGACGACGCCCAATGCTGTAAATATAACAGAAAGCAATATTTTATTTTAAGTATAGACTATATACTGTACGAGATTGAATTTACATGCACTATAATAACATGTTACCAGTAAGTCACACGAAAAGGTAAACCAGCTGAAATTTCAGTAGAAGATGTATTAACTTCTTTTTATATTTAAAGCTTACATTAAACTTTCTTGCAGCAAATCCCAGTCAGTTTCGTAATAATAAAGAGTGAACACACGAAGTCCCGATGATTTAATTTAATATTTCTCAAGGAATAAGAGGCATAGGAACGAAAATTGAACTATGTTGGCAGGAAATACTCGTGTGATAAGACGCTGGTAGCACGCTACTTGAAGTCCCAAATCTTGCCACTACTGGCGCTAACCATGCACTTGGGGAATATGGAGTCTCGCGTGCAGAAAGCGAATTATGAGTTCTGGCATTACGAATCGAAATCTGAAGAGGTGGGTACGTTTTTAAACCAGTGTTTTCATTATAGGGCAATATTACATTATCTTCAACCCGATTACTCAGTTCAGACACTACTATTTTTTAGAAATGTTTAAAGCGTGATTGCTTTTGGATAAGGTAAATGTAAATCAGTCCCAATACAGGCCCGAGGTGCCCAAAGGGTTCCAGGAACTTAAGGTTCCCAGATTGCTTGACAGTGGCCCAGGATGGTGGTAAGGTTGTCAGCCCTACGCACCGGCCACTTTTACCCCCCAGGAAATACTCCTGTTACTCATTTCTGTTAGAGGTTGAGTCGGCCCCAGGGCCATAATGCGATCGGATTATGTCAATGAAAAATTCCAATGACACCATCTGGAATCGAACCAGCGACCTTCCGATTTGTAGCACAGCACCTTAACCATTGTGCTGCCGCGGTCCCCCCATTGCCTTAAGAAATGGGTTGAAATATTAGGTACACTGTGTTTATATACAGATATCTACAGTTAACAATAGACCTCATTTTTGTCTCCCTCAGTTGCAATGTAAAGTTAGTACAATTGATTGATTTTCGGACTAGGTCCGTCGTCTAGTGTTTTTGGACAACTATATGAAAGACGACATCCAGATACCAAGTAAATCGTCATTTAATGTAACACTTTCACAACCCCGTAGTGTTTTACATGTGGTGAATTACAGTTCTTATACTTCCTTCAATGTGCCGTAAAATAGCTCAAATTGAATTTTGATTAAAATATTTGATACAATTAAAATTCGCAGAGGATTCAGTCTCGAAGATCAGTGGTTTCAATTATGTATATATGACAGAATATTTTAAAACCACTGAACCAGAAGCACGCCTTAAACCTCCTGCATTTCAGCCATCTTCACTGTCATTAATCCACCCGTCCTCTTTCCCACCAGTATATCACTGTTCTTTCCGTCCGCCAGTCCATGCTCTTCATTCTTTTACAGTGCACGTACAGACGCAACACAAAATCAAGGCAGCATGCTTTCCTGCCTTTGATCTCGGAACTGTATTTTCGCTAAGTACAAATTCCATGATGCTATTTATTGTGCAATTTTGGAGCTCGTGACTCTGTCGGACCACTGTGTGTGTGTGTGTGTGTGTGTGTGAATTTTACTGGTGTCACTGGCAGTGAGTTGGTACTTCGGGGTTGCACAAATTATTCCTTAGTTACTTTGTAACCTCGGTTTCTACAGTTTATAAACGATGGAGTACGTTACTTTCGACGGTTTAGATATTTTTTGTAGCTCGAGGGTCATATTTGTGATTCGTAGGTTACTTAATGGCGCTGTTTCTACATCTAATCTTATGTGAAAACTCAAAGTCTTCTAGTAATGACGCCATGTCGATTGGAGACGAGTTAACGAAGTTTTAGAGGAGTTGTTGCCTCGCATATACACGGTAGTCTACGAAGATTTGGAAGATCCCTGAAGATGGACGCAGAAACTTCCTCCGTAAAATTCGTTAATTATTGACGAATCGGCACGGCGTCATATCGCAGAAGATTGCAATCTTCAATATCATTGTGTAGATTTCAATTTTCACTGGTATTACATAGGTTGACTTTCGAAAGAGATGGGAACGGGGAATAAGAAACGATTGAAAGTAGGGCTAGTATTGACGTGTTTTAAGGCAAATTGGCTATTAAAGGCAACAGAATTTTCCCTGAACCTTGCTTTCTGAAGTTAACTGATAGTAATGTTATTATTTATTTAGGGGAGAGGCGGAGAAAGGCGGACTGTGGGTAACGGCGGTCGGTTAATATTTCATAAACTGTACGTGATAGAAAGTTTCTGCAAGTGCTGCTACCTAGCATTTCGCACAGTAAGTTGCCAGAGTTAGCCATGCTTTTCGTTTTGTTTGGTTTTCACGTATAGGACGATGAAAAATTTTGATGGTTTTAATGTAAGAATTCTCTTCAGAAGATTGAGATTAGTACAGAGATATGACTGTCCCACACGGCATTACGTAGACGTGCATAAACGTGAAGGATTATACGTTAGGATTAGCCATATTATTATCGGTAACTATGTGATATGTTTTAATCACACGGCTTCCTTTGTAGATTGTGCGTTGCGCGTAATGGCGGTCAGATGTCCGCCATTATCCATTGTTGTCCGGTACTGTTCCCACCGTTTTCCAAAAACAGGGTCAGAATTATTTTCATTGCTACTGCACTTAATGCAAAACTTTTAGCACACTTCCCTCAGCCTTCATGTCCCAGGGATTTAGAGCTTAATCATCAAGGCCTCTGATTATTGAGAAAGGCTAGTGAAGCTCTTTCTGAATTACCGAGACCCACAGGCGATAAAAAACGAGCAAGAATCAAACATCATTTAGAAGCTCTCACAGGAACACCACAGAAGAAAATTTCAGGGGAGAGGAACCTGAAAGTTAGCATTGGCACTGTCTGATGAAGTAAAAGGGAAGGACTATAAAACGTGACGTAAATGAAACTGTTTATAAATTATTTGCCAAAAATAATTGGCAAGTCAAAACAATATGGGAATCCTACCCCCATTCATGTTCTTCCCTTGTTGTGAAAGACGAAGCTAAAATTGCAGGAGCAAAAGTGGGCAACACATGTCTCGCCGTTCAGTGGATGCTGACACCCCTGTAGCTAACAGCCAACAGCCAGCAGTGTTGGCAGTGTGTAATAAGAACATTAGCTGCAGTGAATAACAAGTGTGGTGGCCTCAGTGGCGACGGTCTTGCCCTTTGTCGCGCGTCACGACTCAGCGGCCGAAGCGTGTCGCGTGGTCACTCCACAGGTATTAACCCCACCCCCACTCCCTTCATGCCAGGTCGTGATCGTGAATAACGATATCATCATCACAAGACTGCGTTCCTATTTCGCACGTCCTCTAACACGTTTGTAGCATAACAGTATTATGGGTACACGGACCTGCTTAGTGACTTTCGTAGCAAAATGCAGGGTATAACATTAGGCCTCTCATTTCCTCGTGTTATATTCAGGTTGTTCACCCCATTCATACAAACGAGAATTTGTGAATCGAGTCACGTCATTGTAATTAGTACATGAAGTGGGGAGAAATGCCACCACCTAATTACAGAAGACAAAATCCTGGCTGGTTAACCATTCGTTCTGCTTCATATGCAAGGCCTCTTTTAAACACGTTTTACATCATATGAAGTTCAGTTTTATGAGCATGCACGTCCCTTCTGAGGGCCTAATAAATCGCTTTTTATGTTCACGTCTCTGCTAGCAGTGGACAATTTGCGTCTGCTCAATTGTCGCTTGTGAAATTTTGTACTGTTTAATTTAAATCCAATTTGTTGACAGATTCCGATTTTGGTTAACATTGCACAACAGTGACAGTCACTTTGCATTAAAAAAAACCCTTGATCGTTTCTGCGTGCACCTCGAGTTTAAGTCGTGGATAAATTGCCAGATTTATATTTTTAGTAGGAAAACTATCGGGAACGGTGGCGAGCAATCTTTTGAGCATGAGGGCCAAGGTAAGAAGTGATTTGGGGCATCAGTATAGATAATGCCTTTATATTATTTATGTACCATTAATAACAAAGCCTGTTGTCAGTAGTGCCAATATTGGGGCGGTAAAACTTGTTTGAAATCAATCTTACAACTTTTGGATTAATTGTACCAATCGTATGCGTATTGGACCGTGCATCATCTTGATATTTGAATAAAGGTTGGTGTTATGTAGCGGGATTGTCTGTTGGTGATGTGGTATCCGAGTGTAGGCTCAGCCTACACTCGGATACCACATCACCAACAGACAATCCCGCTACATAACACCAGCACGCCTCAAGTCAGCCTACACAACACAACAAGTAGTCGCAAGCTCCTGAAGATGGACGTATTAACG
>Ga0123352_10013142_pt1 | contig 13127 bp, 8 predicted proteins | sample TergutLab28metaG_FD_89700 | JGI IMG/M metagenome (GOLD analysis project Ga0123352, IMG submission 89700) | Labiotermes labralis P1 segment gut microbial communities from Petit-Saut dam, French Guiana - Lab288 P1 | ecosystem: Host-associated > Arthropoda: Insects > Digestive system > Gut ... | reverse complement strand
TGGGTTGTGGTGGTATCCGTGTAGCAGGCTGAAGTACTGCTTCAGCCAGAAAAGTCGCAGGCTCCTGATGATGGATGTATTAATGTCCGAAACATGTTGAGCATAGAAGAAGTGAAATAAAACTTAATAACTAGTGACATCAAGTGGGTCTCGTATTCTTCAACTAAAATAATGACGCACGGTCCAATATACATAACATAAAGCGTGTGCTTTGATTTTCCCTACATTTCTCATTCTAAGAAGAGTTCAGCAAGATATTACCATAAATTCACACACTTTTTCAGGTAAAGTGCCTGTTGTTCTTGTCAGAGCATAAAGACACTTGAGTATTCTCGACAGATATTTATCAAAATTTATGAAAATTCGTCCAGTGGGAGCCGAGGTGTTCCATAAGGAAACAGACGGACAAACGTGACGAGAATAGAATAGTAGCTTTTCGCACTTTTGCAACGGCGCCTATTAACAGCGCACAGTGTGTGATAGGGGGATTCCGAGAAGAGACTTGGCACTGATATCATTTGCCCTTACGCTTAATTAAACAACAGTTCGTGGAAACGGTGTAGGAGTGGAAATGCACAATGAACTTAGTTTTAGTCTGACCTCCTCCTACCTGATCATTGCGGGTGTAGAGGGTTGCTGTTGTTCCTTGTTACTCGCAGTGCTACACACTCGGTAGGCCTCCTGGACGAGCAATCAACCCGCTGCAGAGGCGTCAACCCGAAAACAAAAAACATTCGTAACGGACACGCCTACCGCCAGCAGGATTCGAACCCACAATCCCAGCAAGCGATCGGCCACACAACTGTGCCTTAAGCCGCGCGACCACCGGGATCGATGGAAATACAGAATAGTCATTTTCTTAATTTATGACTTAAAAATAAGTAAAAAGTCAAATTTACACTTCTGCCACATTTACCTCCCTGGAAAGAGGGTCTAGAGGTCATTGGATAGGAGAAGGGTTGGGCCGCCGATCCGCTGTGGTGGAGGGAAAACACTGCCACTCTATTCGGTACCCAACCGAACTGTGCTGAGATTTTGAAAACGAATTGTACTCTTGATTTTCCTGTTGACTCGTGAAATAGTGCGAGGATAAGGGAATGATCAGCGTCATCTCGATACAAATCAGCGTGCACATACCAGCAATCATTTAATGCTGAAGGTGTGCAGTCGAATTAATGCCCGGTAGATTACAAGTAATCTGACTCCTGACCCCAGTGTCTCTCTTTGATTGAAATGTAGGGTCTTAAGTTACCACACTCCAAGAAATTGCCAGTTTCAAGGCCACAATTCATTGTGGTTTGAGAGTACTTAGCAGTTAGGGCTTGACTGTTCAGAATAATTGTTCGGTTTTAATGCAAATACTTTTTACTGTACAAAAATTACAAGTTCCGTTTCTGAGCTGTAGCAGTTCCGTCCCCCTGCCAACCAGTTGCAGTGCCCCTAACCCTCTGACAGCCCCCCACTGAGCCGATCTGCCATTCGCAGCCAAGGTGCAGGGGGGGTTTTTTTTTTTAAGATTCAGTGGAGCGTAGCATAGACAGGTCCCCAGCTTACCTCCCCAAACATTTGGCCCCTATGGTGAACCAAATAGGCGTACCGAGGCGGCATTCTGTCCACAGACCGGCTGCTGTAAACCAGATTTAGAAAATATTTTTTGTTACTTTCATTTGGGATAAACACAGATTAAAAAACAAAAGTCTGGGCACTCTAAGATCACACAGCAGTTTGTATTACTATTTTTTGAGAAAGGAACCCTGTTTTTTGGGTTGTCAATGACCTTTCATTGTCATGTCTTTTCTTCCATTAACCGTTCAAAAACTGCTCGTACCGCACAGTAAACACTGTCAGTCTCGGTTATGAAAACAAGTCAGTCAGCGCTGTGTTAGAAAATAATCGCTTTCTTCGGAGATGCACATGAAACACATTAACAGACTTAGTGGGCACAGTTTTTAATTTTTGAATATTTAGCCTGACCGGGCTTAGGGTAACCGCTGGACTTTAAAGGTTCATACCGGAGTGCAATTCAATGATTAGAAATTGTGTGATCGGCCTCTTATATTTCAGGTTTTACTGTTAGGCCTGCTGTAGAACTTACAGACTCTTACTTTTACTCTTACACTCCAATATGACGTTCAGGTGACCGTGCATCGTGATAAATTCTTATAATAAAACGAACTAGATGCACTAATTTCTCAAATTTATTTTTGTAATAAAACTCTACATGTTTCGGACAGTTCCTCTGTCCATTATCAGGAGTTTTTCACTGTACACACAGCAATGGTATGTCATACAGGTCTGCTGACATATACCATCGCTGTGTGTACAGTGAAAACTCCTGATGATGGACAGAGGAACTGTCCGAAATATATAGGGTTTTACCCCAAAAATAAATTAGAGAAATTAGTGCATCTGGTTTGTTTTATTATAAGAATCTTACTCTTCACTTTCTTTCAATTTCTCTCAGAATCGAGTGTGATATTAGAATGTCACAAGAATTATAGGCAGGTGTCGGCCAGTGTGTACACTGTGCACCAGCATAAGGCAAAGCTTTCTCTCTATTTAATTGAACTGAACATCTTACAGGCGTATGGAGGAATGGAGGCACCTTGTCTTACATTCTTAAGCTCTGGCTAGACGGAGGTGACTGTTAGGTGACTGTTCTCTTCAGGTAGTGGCCATTGTACCCCCGAAGAAATGGTGTCCGGTACTGGCTGATTAGGATGTTGGGTAGTTCCAAATATGTTCTGGATGCTCGGACGTCAAGTGGCCGGCAAATGGGGGGCGCCACAAATTCTGATTATCCATCTGTAGAATGACCTCATCTAAGCCTACATGCTCTGATCAAAGCAGATACATGTCGGGACCATTTGTTTGGAGTATGATATTAATTTGTCATTCTTCTTGCTATATAGTAGCAAGCCCTAAAATTATCTCTTTATGCTTCTGTGTTGTTGTGAAGTGATTCCACATAGCTTTGAATATAACCCTTATTCTGCTGACGTGGGGAATATGGTGATCTCCTAATAATGCCAGCAAATGGCAGATGGGGTTTAATTTGGCGTTTAAATGATTAATACAGCTCAATAACAGTCATTTAAAAAATAGTGCATTTCATACTTATTCCTCGTAGATTTTATGCACACCGCTTCCCTAAATATGTTTTTTCCTTACTTCCATAAAATATGCAGTTAAAAACCAATTCACTGAAAGAGATTGAACTGTCAAGTGCGAGTGCTGAACAATAAAATGCCCATAAAGAATAGCTACGGACTGCATTTTAACGGGCCAAATTGGAATGACAGGTATTTAGGGAGTGTGTGAAGTGGCAACTAATCTTTAATAGCTGTTTCAATTAGAAGCGGACCCCCAAGCTGTGATCTCTGTAGCAGGCTTGTTCAAAGTCGACAACATGGCTGGATTGTTTGGATGTTTGGCTTCCGCTGTTCCCGGAATTCAACCGTTTGGATCTTCTTTGATGGTGCTGTTGACAGCATCGCCCGGCTGCCTCTTCTTTTTGTCTGCGTGTAGCTCCTTAAAAAGTACGAACATAAGAAAAACCAAAAATAGTCAATGCTAACAGTAACAGACGTTAATTTTAAACGCTTTTTTACTGAAAGAAATAAAATTGTTGTAATATGTAATATTGTACTAGTTTTATAACATATTAGAAAATATATAAAATCCCTCAGGCTGATTGGCCTAAAAAAATTTCGCTTATTGTTTGAACCAAAGACGTTAAAGGTGGCAAGCAGTAGCGTGTAGCCTGACACGGTCTGGGGAAATGATGGAAAGTGCGGATTCTTCGGAGCACTTGGCCCATTTCTTACCTCGTTGTTGTACAATGTATATCATTAACCTCTTAAAGCCTACTGGTTATGTGATGCACCAACCGGTTTAACATTCAAGAATTTTACATTCTACCACACTGTATTCATGTTTTAAATTTATCTCAGAACAAATAGCGTGTCTTGCCCTTTATAACGCCAACTGATTGGTTTTTATAACCGAGATGAAAATTGTTTACTGCGCGGTACGAACTGTGTCTTTAAATAAAGCCGTCTGCGCTTCATCTCTAAAGGGTTAACTTACTCGATGTTATTCAAGAGTACTAAATGATCCAAGTTCCCATACTCTGCTACTCTGGAAGATCTAGAACCTCACGACGCCCAGACGGGATAATAATTTGAAGATTATCTGCTGTATTATCTTTAATGTATTGCAGAATAATTAGTATGTTTCAGAAAGAGTTTGAGTTTTCAGACTGGAAGAGAAAATTGAGGGCAGAAAGTTTTGGAATTTAGAACGAAACTGTTCTCTTTACAGTCAAAGGAGAATAAATTTATTCAGTAGTAAATATAAGGGAATAGAGGTCCTAAACGTGAGGTCCGTTAATTACCGCGACTTAATGAAGTCATGTAAATTTGACAGTTCTGAAATCTGTCCATCTGACATAAACTTTATTTCGCCCGTGAAACAGCAATTTGTCGTAAGCAGTGAAACATAGTGTTGCAGGAGACAAAAAATTCTTGACCGATTCTCAGTAGACCAAGAATTAAGCATTATTATGTTTTTACTTAAGAACAAAGACAAGCAATATTTTTATGGATACAGCACTTTGACGGAAGGTGTGATTGTCAAACCACTTAAACTGCCGGAAATGGAACCACAATTCTTCCGTTGTGCAACCCCCCAGTCTAGTCAGTGTACTGGGTACGAAACCCGCTGTGGATACAAGTGTTTAGTATACTGGATGCCTAAGACATATTCATGTAACGATGTATGTTGTAAAAATTCTCATGTAGTTACTATAACCATCAGTTCAGCAAGTTCTAACTTCACAATGTTGGCGTGCCCAAAATTCGTTTATTCGGTATTTATTAAAAATACAGTTTGCTGACTGTTTGCAAATGGTTTCATAATCCAAAGATATAAGTGACTCAGCCTTCTAATAGCAATAATTAACCATGAAGCCCTGTAAATGCGAATGTAAAAATTTCTCAGTTGTGCGTGTTTGACATGCCAGCCCCAAAAGATGTGCTATCTAGTTAGAAATATTTCAGTGCTGCTTTAATAATAATAATAATAATAATAATAATAATAATGTAGGCCAGGTAGCTCAGTCGGTATAGCGACTGACCACGGGCTGGACGGTCCGGGGTCGAATCTCGGTGGGGGCGAGATTTTCCGCCCGTTCAGACCGGCCCTGGGACCCACCCAGCCTCCTGTAAAATAGGTACCGGGTCTTTCCCGGGGGTAAAATGCGGCCGAGGCGTGTTGCTGACCACTCACCCCCTTCTATTGCCGCGGTCATGGAAGAGTAGAGCTACACCTCTACCCACCCTCGGGGCCACACTGGGCCTGTAACGGGATCATTTTACTTTTAATAATAATAATAATAATAATGTATTTTTGTAATAATTATTTTGTACGTTAATGGTTTGATGTTTGCGCAGATCCTTTCATGATGTTGTGATATAACGCCAAGAGTAAAAAGTACTCTTCATTAGCTCTACGGCTCATGTCCAATCCTGTAAGGATATGTATGACATATCTTTTATACTTGGAAGTGCCGCCGTTACGGTACGCTGTAGTTCAAATACAAATTGAAATTTTTCGTGGTTTGTATTTTGAGTTTTAAAATCGTCTAATACGAGAATCTGCTGCTTCAATGGAGGAATGACTTTATCTATTTGGGGACTCTTGTTATTGGAAAAATTCTTGTCAAGTTAGTATAGAGAATTCTAGAAACGTTAAAAAGAATTGCAGTTTTCGTAGAATATCTGATACACAAATATGTAACTCGTGGTAACATTACAAAAACATCAGAAACATTCTAGCGTGATTATTTGACGTGATAGGTGTGTGTGACAGTGTGTCTTATTGAAGTTGTTTTTGGCTGTCAAAATGTTGTTTATTGGCTATTTTCCAGCGTGATAAAACATCATCACACCCCGGAATATATTTGTTCTATGCATTCGGCGCCTGTCAGTTAGAGGAGCGGGTTGATCAAGTAAAGAACAAGTATTATCTGAGAACAGAAGACAGTTGATAAAATACAGTCAGCAAATTTTGATGGATGGGAAATTTGTCTTGCTGATACCACTTTCCGGCAATTCAGACGCACAATGGAATAATGAAGACCTTTCACACTTGAAGTCACATGGCTCGCTCAGTCACTCATTCGTCCGGTAGCTGGCTTCTCAGCGTGGAATGTGGAAAAGCTCTCCAACTCAACACCTCCCAGGTACACGCCAACATTTATTGGATTATAAAAAAAGACGATAAATCCAAGTGAAGACTATTTATCTTATTATCAGATATAATTAAAATTATGGTATAGTTGAAATGTTACTATTCAGTCTTGAGATGTTAAATTGAAATTGGTTTTGTGCAATGGGTTGTGCGTGTTTATTTTAATTTTTGTTTCATTTCGCTCGTTTGGCCATCAAATGCAGCCTTTTCCCTGTCAGCCTATGTACATCTTGTCTCGTCTTTTTTGATGGATCATGCACTTGGTAATTTATAACTTCCCCATGTACCCCATGGTAGTTGTGAACCAACTGCACCAATATACTGTGTCAGTTTGTACAGTGAAACCTCCTTTAAACGGAATCTGGGAATAATGCAACACTCCATCAAGAGGAAATATTTTACAGTCCGGATGATCTGGAGTCCTGATGATCCATACTGTAAAGTTTTTGTATTAAAAGAAGCTTCCTGCAACGGTCTCTTGCGGTTTGGTTACGGGCAGTTTTCACTGTGTATTACTGGAAAAGTTCATAACATGTTTTTCTTTACCACCCTTCATCTGCTTCGACAATTGTACGCCATCAGGCATCGCCTTTTGATAAACCTAGATTACATTTTTCGTAGCATCCGTTAAGCGGATTAAATTATTGTTTATTTGAGACTCATTATCATTTTCCTTAGTGGTTTACGTCATTTAGATACCCTATAGAAAAAAATATACTTATAGTTTCGAAAATATGTATAGCACATGAGAGCTAATGTGTCCTACCCTCCTTTCTACGAACCCTAAGCCTGCTGTACGTAATAAGCCTAAAACCAGTGTTTCCCATGGTCTGAATCGTGTAGTGGCGTCCAAAAAGATGAAATGCGTATTATTCTAATTATGTTTGGGTGAAATAAGAAGACATATATTTTTGTTACAGTACTCAGAAACGGGTTGCTGGAGGGACTTTTTGTATTTCAGCTAATGAAACCTTACTCTTGTTAAACGGACTTAAAAAGTGATGCGTTGCTTCATATCGAGGGAGGAGACTTAAACCATGTTCTTGTTTCTCTTCTCAAAAGTTTTTGTGCTTGTTCTTTAGGGTACTGTTGCTTGTTTATTTGTTTGTAGGAACTGTCCCTCGTACTGGTGCAGTATGACTTACAGAGTAGCGGCACCTTTTTTATGTGGTTTTCAGTAATCAAAACATCCCCTTTCTAGGAATCTGAATGTTATCATTTGTTTGTAATGACGTTTAAAACTTTATTTATAGTATGGCATGATTATTTCTCGTTTAGGTACTTTCATCTCTACTACAGTCCTTCCCTACCTCTGTGTTCCCTCGAATATCATTTTAAATCTTAGCAACTGGAGAGAAGTCATACGGAACGGTTTCTAACGGAACGTCGGCTCAGTCTGCTCTTTTTAATTTAGTGAAACCTCTCTTAAATAGAACCTTGGCTTAAGTGAATCCTGTCTTAATCGGAAATTTTTATAATCTCTAGGATCCTAACTTCAGGTACCTGTACTAAAAGGAACCTGCCTGCAACGAAAAGAAAATTTGTTCCCCTGACGCTTCCGTTATAGGCGGGTTTCGCTCAATTTCGTTTAGCACAGTTCCCTCCGGAAGCTAATAGTCGCTTAACTAGCCTTCTTCCCCTTATTGGAAACTCAGCCATCAAACAGCGTTTTAGAGAAAACACGATTCAGAATTGTTTGACTCACCAGTTTGTGTGACCACCCTGGAGTTAGCGGGACTTCTTGTCCCAAAGACCTGGAGCAAATGACGTTACTTTTGGGACATCTTATATTTATGTCGGATTGATTTTATTTCAGTCAGCTTGTAAGTACGGCTTAGTTTCAGAATTGTATGTGATCTATGCGTTAGTATGACGTCCTTTTATACTGAATATGACATGCAAAACTTCGCGATCCATAAGGAAGACGTGATGGAAAGTAACAACACCGCAGAATTCCAGAAATTCGCTGCACAGAAAATTTATCTTTGAGGAAGTCTACAACTCTTTCTCCTTTGATTTGTCGGGCTTCACTTAGTAGTGAGTATTAAATCTAGGCTTAACATAGGAATCAAATTCCGTGATCTACAGACCTTGCATTGACGTGCAGTATCACAATCCATTCTTCTCTACAATCCGTACGAAATACATCAAGTTCTCCTTCACCTGTGATATACATTGATTTTACATTAACCTGCATGTAAGGTTTACTGTTAAGCGTGAATTAATTACTGAAATTATAATAATTACCATGTTAATTAACTCCTTGGCATAGAATTCTTCTGAACCCAGCAAATGCTCAGATAGACAAAAACATTCCTCTGCTCTTGTGGACCCATTTTTACAGGACATCTCACTCTGCCACGAGTATTTTAAGGAAACCAGAATACATGTCTACAAAACCGCGAGGCCCCACATCCAGGAGACAGCCGGCTGTCTGTATAATCATCTCCGTGAGAAGCTCAAATGTTACAACAACCCAGGTTCCTGGAACTAGTAAAAGGGTGCATCTCCCACGTTCAATAAAATGTTCCGTTCGTTCTATGTGGTCTGGTGTACTAAGCTATTATAGCTGAATTTTCAGAGCTTAAAGTCCGGGTTTCCATGACCGTAAAAACTCTGCCCATGAAACTCGAAACGTGTGCGTCTCACTGCGTATTTACATGTATTTGAAAGATTTTTCTACCAAATTGTGACACTAAATAAATTTTACGAAATTAGCTGATTAATCAATGTAACATTTGATGTTCTAACGGCAGAAAATGTAAGGATTGCTGTCTTTAGGAATGTTCGGTAGATGTGTACCAAAGTTTGAGAGGAACATAACCACTAACCGCGTCATATCCCGGCTGGCGGAAAATAGCATTTATAATAATATTATGCAAAGATTAATGTAAGAGACGTGTGTTACACAAAACGTGGCTCACAGTCCTTCGAAATATTTACGCCAGACTTACGTTAATATTATTATTGCTATTGTAAAACTTAGGCTAGCATTCCGGTCTGCTGCACTGTGATGCTGCCCCACTGGTTCCCGACCTACGAAGGAACGTCTTGCCTTCCACTTCAAAAGTTCGAGTTAATAAGATGAACAGGATTTCGTCATTTATAGAAAGGATGTACGAGAAACGGTCCACCGAATTGTTTTCTAAGGTCTTTAGTGATATCTAGCAATTGAAATGTGATATCAAAGTTGGGTCCATGTGGGAACTAATCGGAACCGCCTGTGCAAAATTTGCATTTCAGGTACATATGTGTGTGTGTGTGTATGTATGTGTATGTGTGTGTATGTATGTGTGTGTATGTGTGTATATGTATGTGTGTGTATGTATGTGTGTGTATATGTGTGTATGCGCGCGTGCGATTCATATTTACATTTATGCGTGTATGGCAGAATTAATTCCATAAAGTCTCAACCTACAGGCAAAGGTATCGTTAGCGAGCCTAAGCTTATGTCACAAGTCGTGAGAGTGCGCAAAGCCCTGTGCGCATAGATGAGCGTGCGTTTGCATTTGGAGCGGTGAATGTGCCAGTATTCGTCTGTTTACGTAGTTGCTGTTACCACGTGACTGAGAGAGGAGGGCAGACAGGTTTGTGAGACTCGCACTGAAGGTTGTCATGTACAGTGCCGGGGACTTAGGTTGTAGTGCTGCTATACATATGTTGGTCTATATATGTGCGTGTGTGTGTGTGTGTGTATATATATATATATGCATATGTTTGTGTGTGTGTGTGTGTGTATTTTTGTGTTTGGTTTGTTTCTGTACACTTTGCCCTTGCCCAGCTTCCAGTGCTGTACTCGTTGGTTCATACTGGTGTTTCACAAATTAGTGCATATATATAGATGCCAATCACTGTACTGTTATGTGCATAAATTTGCTTGACATTATAACGAAGACTTGATGCTGCGCAGATATTTTTGCAGTGTGGTTGTGTTGTTCGTTTACTAGGTTGCCGGAAGTTTCATTGAATCTGTTAGTTGTACTGAATACACAAAGTGTGTTATGTCGCAGCGGACACTGTGCTGATATAGGTCATCACATCTAGTTTGCTGTCGGTTTATGTTAACACGCGTTTGAGAGAGAGTGTGACTGAGTGAGTGAGTGTGAGGAAGGGACCAGATGCTTGGTAGTGGCAGTCTTTTGTTACAGCTTTCACGGATCGCTGCAGCATCAGTATTCATTGCTTGCGTCATGACCAGTAGTCGCTATAGTAACCACTCTGCGGGCTCTTTGTTTCGCGGTTTGAATCCCGGCAGGTGCAAAAGACCTTCTTTGGAGTCTACCTAGCGTCCTGTGCAGTGGGTACCGGGGTGCTTTCCCGGGGGTAGAGCGGCCGAGTTCTGAAGTTGACTGCTCATTTCCGTTTGGTAGCGAGATTGAGAGTTAGTGAGGCTGTAACTGCCCTCTCCCAATATGCCTCTTTGGCTGTGCAGGGACATCTTTTTTTTACCTTTTTTACGATTTTTTGCGACTGATTTGGTTTTGACTATACGCGGTTGGAAATAAATATATGGGGAAAAACTTATCGAACGCTGATAAATTTAAATACAACCGGATAAATGACGGCGCTTACATTCACATCGAAATTGAATATGAACATTCTGGTCCTACCTCACAGAAAATATATTCCGTCTGCATTATATAGTCCGATCCATTGATTTTGTTTAAGAATGTGGGCCTTGATTATTCCGAGAATTATTATAAACCAATAAATACACTCTGTGGGTAAAGTAGAGAGTGTTTAAACAATGAAGGTAGGAGGCAGGCCCGCATGCAGTTAGCGTGGGGCTGTAAACAGTAAATAATGTTTGTTTCCTTTTAACCCATACGAACCATAAGGACATCCCCTAGCTTTACCATAATTGGAGCAATATAATGATGAGAAAGATTCAGCTGAATTAATGAGCATTTACTGCTTTGCAAATCCGCAACTTTTCGCGGACTGAAACATTGTTCAATTTTAATTTTTCCTGCAGATGAAAATATATTTTTGTCCGATATAGTGAAATGAAATTCGGTAGAGTTGTTTGCCATGGCAAGTGGGTTCAACAGTATTACTGTGAAAGTTAAGAGTAATACATAGACTGATGTTATGCGAGAATTCCGGCTTTCGCCGTGGTGCAGTTAGGGTTTCGGAGTTGTGGGATTTTAACGCCTGTTTGGTTGATAATTGGTTACCGACGTTTCGGGATGGCCTATCGACCACAACTTCAAGGATGAAGCAGGAAGATCCGTCCCGAAACGTTAGTATCCAGCTACCAACGAACGCTACGTAAAGTTGCAGACGAACGAAGCCCGCATCTTAACAGTATGCTTCATCTGTAAGCTCCGAGAAACCCCATTAATCCAGAACCGAGACGGATATTGCTAAGTAGCATAACGTGTTTGTTTCATTGTAATCTTAGAATCGAACTGCAGCCTAAGTACAGGGTTTTTGGAATTTACGATATAAGAAACCGTTAAAAAATTTTGTCATTCTTCGTATTTAGTGAAAATAAATTAAAAACAGTACCTTGATCTCACACGTGTTTTTCGGTTTTATTTATTGTCATTTTTCTTTCGTTTTGTTGTTAAATTATGCCTGTTAACGTTTTAACAATATATATATATATATGTGTGTGTGTGTGTGTGTGTGTGTGTGTGTGTGTGAGAACACTCAGCACAGACACTAATAAGCTTGACCACTCTCCGATGCAAAGCAAACCTAATATCACAGTACATGTTCCACATTATTGACTGCATTGTGTGATAATGTTACCAAGTTTTAGAAGGACGTAATAGTCTCTCCTTCAATTGCATAATTTTTAAAACGATTTCATACTTTTACTTGTATGACATGACTTCCTGACGACCGTATTTTAGATGCGAAGGATAGGAAGGGATGGAGAGATTTTGTTTTTTATGAGAATTTTGGCCACGTGGTCTCTCACTTCTCACCGGTCTGGCCTGCCTACTTGCACTCACGATGGTTTTGGGCTGAAACCCACAAATTAATCCAAATTTTTTGTTTTCGTTTTTTACGGCTGAACCTCTACATATTTTTGCGTTCCCAGATTTCAACTGATATCTAGAAAAGTGAATGTTTTAGTGCCAATTGTAACTATGTGTACCAATTGATTTAAAATTTTAAAAAAATTAGTTTCCACACCGAGGTTTTTTTTCTCGGAATAAACTCTTCGTATTTTCCTAAACAGTGCGAATTGTTTTGACTTTGTAGTGGAGTTAGTGTTTTCTGTGAGGTACGAACAGATTTCTTAAATATTACGCATATTTCAGTATAGTTTCACGAATTGCTGCATGTTGCTATTACCTGAAAGATAAACGGGCGAACCGGCCTGGGAGTCTTCCACAAAGCAATGCTTTTTCAGTAGTCGGGAGAGTATTGTATAGGAACGAACTGTCGCCTTTTACAGGTTTCTGAAGATTAAGTGAAACTTGTTCAAGGTTATCATTTAGACTGCAAACGATAACCTGTAGGAAGGTACATTTATCTGTGTGTTTAATTCAGCACAGCGGCACGATAACATATGGGGAAGTGGAGGCATAGCTCCATTCACTTCTAAGCTCGGCCTTGATAGACGTAGTTGGTCACTTGGACACCCCATTGTCTTTATCCTCGAGAGAATATCCCTTGGCATGCGTTTGATAGGAGGCAAGGTGGACCTAGAAATCGGTCTGGGCCCCTTAACGAATAGGAAAATCTCTTACCCTGTCTATAATGGAACCCCGATTTCTCCGTCTTTCAGTCCGTATCTCGTCGAAAAGTGGATAGCATGAAGGCACCGCCATCCTTGAAAAGCAGCAACACTGCGTAACATCCCAGAAGACTTGAATCCTCAGTAGCCGCGCTGTGGTAACTCGCATCTGGCACTAAAT
>Ga0123352_10013141_pt1 | contig 13127 bp, 7 predicted proteins | sample TergutLab28metaG_FD_89700 | JGI IMG/M metagenome (GOLD analysis project Ga0123352, IMG submission 89700) | Labiotermes labralis P1 segment gut microbial communities from Petit-Saut dam, French Guiana - Lab288 P1 | ecosystem: Host-associated > Arthropoda: Insects > Digestive system > Gut ... | reverse complement strand
CTTTTCTCTGGCCAATATCTCCGTAACCATTGAACTTTGGATATAGGTGTTTTGGGTTATATCGGTATAGTTTGACCTAAGGAACACTCTCCCGAAGTTAGGTCCTTTCCTCCTGGGACAGCCTGTATATATTTAAAAAACAAATACCATTTAACTTCCTAGTGTCAGACATTTTATGCCTCTACTGTGACAGCATACTTCTAGCTATGTTGTGAGGTATCCTGTTGTTGTATGGACTACCAGTGGAGGACCCAAAAACCACCACTGTTTCCAGTTACAAGAATTGTCAGACATTCTCTGTCATCATTTTTTACTTGTGGGTGAACATTTTCGTCACGTTTGGCTACCAACACATCTGCTCGCAACACTTAACATGAGCCACAGTATATTCTTTGAAATTTGTTAAAAATATATCAGTGGATTTCTGCAGACCATTGTATTTTGTTTTATTGGCCATTTAAAAGTTAAATTATGGGCACCTGTTTCACTCTCAAATGGATTATGCATGAGAAGTGATTTGTACTATTTCTGACCAGGACAGCCATCAGGAAAAGGCTGTTTTGAGTTACTGTTAAGTAGTGGATGCTTGGTAATAGGAAGTAGTGATGTAGTGATGAGAAATCCAACTTTGGTAATGATGAAAATCCACTGGACAGGAAACTGCTCTGCTGCTGTTTGAAAAATTGTTTATGGTCTCAGACAGCATTCATATAGTGTAATTATTTGAATTTATGTATCAGTGTCCTGTCAGGTATCACAATTTGTATGCAGTGGTAATTGGTATTCCACCTGTAACATCTTCTGGTGCCTTTTCCATCCGTCACAGTGAAATAATTAAGAATTTGGCCTTTTCTTTTTGGCATGGTTCTTGTGGACCAATTTTGCAAGTATTTTTATACTGAGGATGTAGCATAATCTGTTGGTTACCATACTTCTTGCAAAATTTGTTTGTTAGGTGCAGTATAAACTTGTATAAATTTAATTATCGTAATGTAACCATCAACCAAATTCATTTTGATTAGAAAATATAAAAAATGTTCCAAAATATCAGAAGATCCCCCCTCCCCCCAACTTTGCTAGACCAACAACACATAAAGTAGGTGTATTGTTCCCTACATTAGAATATTGTGGGAGCCAAAGTAGTGTAAGTAACGAGTCACCATATTCTAATGGTCTATTTGTTTGCCTTTTTCAGGCCATCCTGTTAGATGGCAGGGGCCATCTTCTTGGCCGTTTGGCATCAGTTGTTGCCAAAACTCTTCTTCAGGGTAATAGGGTCACTGTTGTCCGGACTGAGCAGATCAACATTTCAGGAAACTTTTTCAGGTAATACTGATCTCAAATTTAGAGCTTTGTCTCATTTATGTTTTGTGATTTATACTCCCCTTCTGTTACACTAAGGCAGTTGAGCAAATGGGTTTGTGGTGGGCTAGATATTTTGTGAGTAAAAAAATTTCTGTGGATATGCATGATGTCAGGTTTTATCTGTGGTGTAAATGAGGTCTTTGCAATTGTAGGATTTTTGACAGCATTGATGGTTAGTCAGTTACCAATGTTTGGGAAAGTCTACTGGTCCTGAAGTGGCAGTAACTAACCACTAGTAAGTGCTGTATAACATTGCAGAAGAGCGGCGATCTCATCTGTGGGGATATTTTATCAAACTGTTATCAGAATAATACTATATTCTGGTTTCAGCATACTTTTTGGTATTCAGATGTACTGGTTAATACTTCTTTCACCAGATAACAGGGAATATGTGGATAATGTGTAAATAGTTCTGTTTCTGCAATGGACAGTAGATAATAAATATTGAAACTTAAGATCATATGATTAGTACTAAGAAAGTAATTGGAAGTGCCTCATGAGAGCACAGAAAGTAGGTAGTTTATATATAAAATTATAACAAAGGTATAACTCCCATATGTGTGTGTGTGTTATTGTATTATTATTATTATTATTTATATTGCTGAAAAGGTTCTTTGTATCCTGAATGCAGCTCCGCTGAGTACATTTTGTCATTATGATACCAGCAGTCAGCTGGACATGATTAGCCATGTTACTGCCACGGTAACAGAATGAAGAGAAGTCTTGGATGTACCATATTTAAACTTCAAACTGTGAGAATCAGAAACACATTTTCCATGTCCTGTGTGAGATCTATAAAACAGATGTTGCTATGATGCTTGCGGTAATTTGCGGCTGATTAATCTCTTGTATGTTGAGATTTATGTCTGAGCAAATATGAGAAAATCTATAATTCAATTTGTATGTTCATTTTACTGGTAATGTAGCAGAGTAACTGAAATGATGTATTTTCAGGGCCAAGCTGAAATATCTTTCCTTCCTACGTAAGAGGTGCAATGTGAATCCAGCTAGAGGTCCATACCATTTCAGAGCACCAAGCAAAATTCTGTGGAGGACAGTTAGGGGTAAGGTGATGCTCTGTAATTTTTCTTTAACAAGATTCTTTATAGCCTTATATAAATCACGAGCTAGTCATGAGTCATGAGGAAGAACTGGATGTTCCTACTTTCTAGTTGGTCTGCAAGATTCAGACTGCCAGCAGAACAAGCAAACACATAACGTAAATAAAAGTTTATGAAGAAAATTACCCAGATTGCAGAGATGCTAAAAATACCCTCAGTCACAAATTTTTGGCACATCTGCAAAAGATTACATTCACACACACTGAAGTTCTTCATATGAAATTGAATAAAGTGGAAACCACAGTCCATTGAATGGCATGCGAGGGATTTCTGAAGGGAATGTTCAAGCACAGTGTCCCCCACCCCTCCAGTTTCTCAGCTGTTGTGGGATTGGTGAGCAGTGACAACCATGGAATTTCCTCCTTGCTGAACCATCCTTTCAGTACTGTTGTGCCAGCCTTAAATAATATTTATTTTACAGAGATGTTTTCTTTTTGAGTTATGTAGGAGCTTAATCTTCTCAAGTTTTTAGGGAACTGGACCATTGATTTTGATGGCTGCTTGTGGTACTGGGTGCACAGTTCCTGAGCACCTAAGTTTTGTGCCATGGCGTCTAATACTTGGTGGGTTCTCTTTATAATACTATTTTGGCACTTGAATTCTTGAGGTGTCTGTGAGATATCTTGGAACTTTGTGTACTGCTGACTGCTGGTGTGTCCCCATCATGGTCCAGCCATCTGCTTCAGGGTGTTTTTATTCACTTCAGGTTACAGAAACTAGACAGACCGATATGTGGTCATCTTGCTCTTCAAGCATTGAGTTGTGAAGAATATATACCCCTGGTGTTTGCAGTTCTGATTGAAGGCATTGCTTTATGCATCTTTGATGCCCTCAAAACTATCCCGATGTGGGAATGGTATGATTCCTTGTGAGGAGCTTCTTGTAATGAAATCTGTCCCTAAGACTAATGATTCATCACCAGGTTGGGTAAGATCTGCATGGTTTGTAAATCCTTAAGTTACTTTTGGCCTTGGTCTGGTTCAGCCCTCAAAAATTTTTCATTTTTCCTTTAGATTATATTAGATGTCAGATTTGTAATAAATCCATGGATTTCTCCTGTGCTTTATTAGTGTTAAATTAGGAGGATTGAATGTGTTTCTTGCTTTATGATTAGATTGTAGTGTAGCTGAAGTTTTGGTCTAAGTAGAGTCCCCAACACAATCTAGTGACACCCATAATATTGATTCTGCCATTGGGCTTACTGGGGTTATTTTGGGTTCTAACTTGGTGGTACAAGAACATGTACCATTCCAGAACACTCATTCAGGTTTGTATCCTACATGCAGCATTTTGACAGAGGAAGTTAGATTAATGCATGCTTGTCATATAGATCACGTACAGTGAGAAGAAATACAACAATGCAGAGCTCAGGATTTGTGACAGGATATTTATGTGACAATAACATGCTTCATATGATATGATATAGTGTGGAAGTGAAGGCAACCTGGTTGAGGAAGGTCTTAGGCTTGAATACTGTTTTTACCTGAATGCAAGACAACCCAGTTGAAGATGACCCCCAGATAAAATGTCTGCTAAGAAAAAGTATTTTACCATTAATTTCATACTGTTATTGCGCACAACATGTCGAATTCTGTCTGCCTCTACCAATAAGTGTCACTGTCTCCAGCTTCACAGTCGGTGCCTTTATATTCTTCACACTCTTACCTTTGCCATCCTTATCACTGTCATTCCACAGCATATCATCAGTCCCATCCATTGCATTCGATGTACAGCACTTCAGGTGAGATGTGCTGCCATGCCATTATGATCCATATTTACTAAATAATACATTTATATTTATTCATTTATAAACTTATTTGAATCCACGAAGATTCACAATTTTCTCCACAGATGGTGTTAGTGGTGCTAAAAATTTTCAATACAATGTGCGTATTTTTGTGTAATCTCTGGTCTTATCGGTCTGGGTTCATAGCTCTTTGTATGGTTTTTAATGTTTGTATTGGTCCAGGTTTTCTTTTTTAACTTGTAGTTAGTTTTTTAAATTCATTAAAATAGTCATTTCCTGTGGACTAGATCTGTCCTCGGGTGCATATTGTAAGACGTTACCGTTTCTGTTGTGCCCAGTGACTGAGAATAGCTCATTGTAAGAGGTCCACCAGTTTAGGTACTTCTTTGCCAATAAACAGAAACTGAGCTGGCTTTCAAAACATAATGCTCCCTTAAAAAATTAAACATTGGGTAAAGTTCCAAATTAACACTTTGCCAACTGGATGGTCTTTTAGTGAAATACCTCTGGTTCCCGGACGTTTTAAATGCTTTGAATGTTCATCCCCATAACATATTCTTACTTATGGTTCGGCACTATAGGTTACGCTCCTGAGCCCCAGACTGCAGAAACTGCATGTACATAGTCTAGTAGCTCTTCGCTGTGTGGTATTTCTCAAAACAAGACCCTTTGTGAAGCGGAACAATGCAGAATTTACAAATGTATCTAGTTTCACTTCGCTTCTTATGTGCAGCACACACTTTACACTGTCTTGTAGTATACTTCTTTTTTCCCTCCCCACCACCAAAAATTATTTCCAGTTTGTGTATTCTGAAATCACCTGAGAGTCTGCCTGGCGGGTCCTGTTTAGGCCCACTTGGTGTTGTTTGCTTCTCTGGCAATTGAAGGTCATCAGAACTTAACTCACTTCTATTCTGGGCTTCTGATATCCAGGACCTTCCTACCTTGTGCAGGGAGATCATGTACTTTACTTTTTTGTTTGTTTTTAGTGTCCTCTACACAAAAAATGTGTTGAAGAGAGCGCAGTTTAGCAGATATAGTACCACTTTTTTCGACCATTTTACGGTTTTCCTCAGAACTGAGTAAAAACTGAGTTACTGGTCTGCCCTTTCTACACCCTCTATGAATTTATTGTACTAGCCAACAGCATAAGGCTTCTTTATTTCCATGTTTGTTTTCCTGTCTTTCCTTCCTTTGTTTACAGTTGTTGCATCATGAATCGTACTTACCATTCGCACAAGTCCTCTCCTTCCAAACTTGCACCATTACATCACCATTCGTCGGAATGCTGACTTCTCTTTTTTCAAGTGCTTGCCTTCCTCACGTCACGTGGAATGCTCTTGTTAGCCCTCATAGTGCCGCAGACTGTCAATGTGTCTGTCTAGCAATGTCTGAACTAATCTCACACTGTTATAAAAATTGTCTTGATAGGTGTGAGGAAAAATGGGCGTGGAAATAGTGGGGTCAGTGGACCACTAGAAGCTCGCAATTGTTTACGTGAACTAGTTGTGGGGACGTCAATGTCACTGCTGAAACTTTCATTGATACTGTAATCAGAGGTATCAGAATGTATATCCACATATAACTCACACAAAATATCGTCCTCTTGCAGAACATTTCTACAGAAACCCATGATTACAACTGAAGGAAAACAGGGAGAGTATCTGAATGAGTGGTCCCTTTGTTGCAGTCTTATAGTTCTAAAAATAGGGCGTCATGGCTGGTCTGTTTGTAACTTGAGACCCAATCATCCTACATGAAGCTGTCGATAACCTTGAAGCAAAAAGTGGGCCAGACCAGCTGACAAACGGATGTGCATGATGCATCAACAACACGTGGGATAGCAGTCACGCATTTCTGCTTGGCTCGACGTCAAGGTGTTAAGAAGATTGTGTCAGTTAATTTCAGTCATACTTTGTTATCTCCTTTGAATTTCTTGACCCTTGAAAATGGCAATATTAATAAAAATCCAACCAGATGCAACAGTATGCAGTCTGATTTATTTTACTGCAAAATCACTCTGCATGTTTCGGGTGTCCACTGCACCCATCGTCAGGAGTACTAAAAGCTGTAACCGCAACCTCCGGTACAGGCCATACTGTGAAATACAAGGATTAACTGGAATAAGCTAACAAAGTTGTGTTAGCTTGTTAACTTCTGATAGTAATGGGTAGCGATACAGTAACATATTTAAAAAATTCTAAGGTATGAAATATCTTAGAAGTTTATAAGTTAAGAATTCTTTGGATAATAAATATAAATGGTTAAAAGCGTAATAGGAAGATGCAATGGGTGAAGTTAGTTAACAATGTACTTGCATATTGGTACAGCTACTTCCCTCCAATGTGGCCAGGTCGGGACTGGTTTTTGCAAATCATGTGGTAAGTATAGATTGGTTGTGGGTAGGTAGTTACGTAAGGCTCCAGCATGGCTAGGTTGGGACTGGTGTGTGCGAATCGTGTGGTAAGTATTGAAATGACATGGTGTCTTTAAGGGAACCACATTATATATGTTTTGCAGGATATGCTGTGCATAAGCGGACTGGGGATCGTGGTTTTTTATGTAACGGATGTGTTCGTGGAACCTAAGTGTTAGGTTTCTACTGGTTTGGCCTGTGTAAGGCTTGTTGCATGTTTTACACATCGGCTTGTATATGCTGCTTTTGTCATGGTCCTGCATTGTGTTGTGGGTTTTGGGTTTGGTGAGTTGTTGCAGTGTGTTTGTACCTTTAAAGGCTATCTTTATGTTAGTCTGTTTGAAGAGGTTAGTTATCTTTCTGACTTTGGAACTGTGATAAGTGAAGGTGGCCCATTTTTTGTTGTTTTCATTGTTGGCTGTGTTCACCTGGGTTTTACGTACTGGCCGCCTTTACACCCCAGGAGATATTCCTGGTACTCATTTCTGTTAGAGGCTGAGTCAACCCCCGGGGCCATAGTGTGGCCGGAAGGCTTATGTCAATGAAAATTCCAATGACACCATCGGGAATCGAACCCACAACCTTCCGGCTGGTAGTGCATTTCCTCAACCAACTGCGCCACTGCGAGCCCCCCGATTTAGGATGACCTTACATATTTAAGTGCCACCTACATTCGTGTAAATATGGTATTCTTGTTGTTAGCAACAGCATTGCCGTCATTTACGAAGATGGGGAAGTTTTATTTGTATTGTGTTTAAACTGTGGGTTTTGCCTGTTCTGCTGGTAGTGTGAATCTTAATGTCCTGACTTAATGAGAAGAGTATCTTGACTTTTTCATAGCAAAAGTCCAGTGATGCAGAAGACTTTTTATCCTTTAAACGACCAGTATTCACAAGCACATGCTGAAAACACATTCCTAAAAATTCATTTCATACATGTAGGCAATGAGGAAATTTACTGCATGTTCAAGACATTCTGCATAATTTCTGTTTTATTTTCTGCAGAATGCTGTTTATTTCATATTTTATCTTTTTCTTTTACAGTAACACTTTATCGTAAACCATACAGTAAAATTTAAATACCAGCCTGGTCGTTTGAAGGTTAAAGTACTCTCATTTCAAAATCGTACCTACGGGTTTCATCAGTGATTACATAAGTCTTACCTACATTATTTGATGTTCATGATACAAAGAGTTTTATGAGATGCAGAATATTTAATTTGTGATTGGAAACACATGATTCTGTCTGCATTTTTATTATTTTACTGTTGTGTCTGCGGTAACAGGCATGCTTCCACACAAGACAGAGCGAGGAAAAGCTGCCTTGAAGCGTCTGAAGGCATTTGAAGGCTGTCCTCCTCCATATGACAGAAGGAAGCGGATGGTGGTCCCAAATGCTATGAGAATTATGTGTCTGAAACCAGGCAGAAAGGTTAGTTATTAAATAGTGTGTCAAGAGTTTTAGGAGAATAAACTTGGCCTGTGTTGTTGATGTGTACAGGGCATCAGTGATTACACCAAATCTTACCTACATTATTTGAGACTGATGATATTAAATTTTATCTGAGATGCCTAAGTTTTTTTTGTTTCTGTGTACTTCCTATGTGTACTGTACAACAAAAATAAAACACTAAATTTTCTGTGTGCAAAGCCTTCAGAAGTGTTTGTGTGCAATTGGCATCATATTTCCAGTCTTTCGTGATTTTCTTGCAATTGCCTACATGATACTTTTTTTTTTTTTTTCATTCTTTAATTACAGCTACTTTAATTTTTAATGCTAGTTGTGGCACTGGCATAACCTTTTATTTTGGAGGGGGTGGGGTGGGGTGGGCAGTATGTGCACTGTATATGTTATACTTGAACAGCTACTAACGTGACTTCTACAGTTATATTTTTCAGAAGTATTTGAGAAGGCTGTTTTTAGTATGATGTCCAAAATCCCAGAGCTCAAACACTCTTTGCATTTGACTTGGTACAAATCAATTTGGAGATTGCCTTTACCTGTTCAGGATGGGTATTGTAATACTAACCTGCAGTTACCGTGCATCCTATTTGTAGGACCGGCGTACCGCTACCTCCCAGCAACTGCATTTAATATATTTAGCCAACAAATATACTTGCTGAATTTTTTTAAGCATTCTGTACAGTCTCTTTTTTTTTTCTTCACAGAATGCTGTATATTTCATAATGTTATCTATTTTAGGTGTTTTTACAAAATTCTGAAAAGCATCTTGTCAACTTTGTCATGTCTGTCTGCCCATCTGGCTTCCACTTGACAGATTTTCATTAAATTTACACTTGAGTAGCTTTTGAAAATCTGTCAAAATTCGAGTTTCATTAAAATCTGACAAGAAAAAATGGTACTTTACTTGAAGATTTACGTGCATTGATGATGTCTTACATAGTTCTTCTTAGAATGAGAAATGTTTCAGACAAGAAGTTTATGAGGAAATAACACACATTCTATGTTCCAGTGACATTTTTCTGAAAATCTTGCTCTTTATGAGATAATATTGAAAAATGCTATAGAGTCAGAGATGTGACAGATGACAATAGAACATGGTGCATGCACTTGGCATGCTCGATAACTAAGACTATAAACACACACTTAGAATATGTAATACTTATTGCTTTTCCATGGCATCATTGGTTGTGTGAATGTGCCTCAATGTTGTGTGTACATTGCCTATCTTGCGTTGGTTCACAAAATATTCACACCTTAGATAAAGGGTGTACTTAACTTTAAATGTCCAAATTTATCGCTACAAGGGAATGGTATGTTCCACTCATATGTTTTGGTTTGTTTGTTGTGGTAAATATGTAAGGAGTACATAACATGTATTTTACATCTTGAGTAACAGTAAAAAGGGGCAATTATACATATTTTTTTTTTTTTTTAGTACTGCCATCTGGGACGTCTGTCACATGAGGTGGGATGGAAATACAAGCATGTGGTGCGTACGTTGGAACTGAAGAGGAAAGTGAAGACTGTTTTACGGATCCGCAAACACAAACACTTGAAGGTTAGTAGACTTCACTGTTTCTTGATGTTTCCGGTTAAGGTCTTTTGATCCCTCCAGCATCTCTTTGCTGTACAAGAATGAATGACTTTTGAGAACAGAGTGCTTACAGGTCAAAATTGCAATTATTGAAAATGACAGGATAATGCTGATCAGGTTTGGGAGATGAGACAAGTGGCTTAGATTCTGTCAGGTGTCTGAATCAGAGTGGGAGCATGGTACTCCTGGAATTTTTTAATTTGTTGTAAGTACTTGCAATACATTGTGGATGCAGGCATTTGGAAGAAGTTTGCACCATTCTTCAATGCAAGACCTTCAGTGTGTTCATACGGGTTTCTATACACCCGTGGCTGAGCACTTCTTCAGTGCTTGCTTTTAACACCTCATATGGTGTGTGTCATTCAGTATGCCTTGTGTTACTGGAATATAAGGTAGTCTTCTTGTCCCTTTGTATGTACTTTAATATGCAAAAAATTGACGGAATGCATAAAGATGTGTGTGTGTCATAATTTCTGTTTACATTTTATTTTTATTGTGTATGTCAAGAATTATCTTCATTTCCCTGCTCTTTTTGCCTTCACAGTTTCTACATTTTCACATGTACCCCATTGTTTATGTTGGCTGTCCCATCCTTCTGTGGATTTTCTGGCATAGATTGTTTGAAACTGAAATGTCCCTTGAAATAAATGTTGCTTTTTGTACTGCCAAATTATGGGCAGATTAGGAACTGTGCTGAGCCTGTTTGTTATGTTTATGTCTGGTACAGTTCTGTATGTTAGTGACTGGTACACTTATATTCATGACCACTACAAATCGCTGTAGGTTTTGTAATTCTTTCCAGACACACTTCGTAATTGAGATACAGGTATTGTGGGTATTGGCGTGTTACTGAAGTCATGTTTTTTTTTTCTCTCCCACCCCACATCATGCTGGAATATTAGACTTGATGACCTTTTCTTTCACTGAAAGCTTGGCCTTCCTGAGCATCTCTCAGTTTATTGGTTCCTGTAAACTTGTCCTTCCAAGAAACTACTTGATGTGTAGGTTCCAGTAACTTGGCTTATTTATGGCTCTGATTATGTGACCTTGACTTACAGTGTAATCAGTGGCATCCACATTGACATGCACTTTGTAAGACTGGGCTGTTTTTGCAGTGTTTTATTGTGTTTGAGGGCCAGAGTAACATAGCAACTTAACCCTTAGGCACTGGAATTAAGTGCCCAGTGTACTATGAAAAAGACCAGGGATTTGAATGACCACACATTACTTTGCATGTTCTTGGAAGACTACAGTTGTCGTTTGGTTATTTCATCATCACACTCTCTGTTGACTGTAATTGACTTTCACTACCACCACTATGTTTTGTCTTCATGTTGGTGCTGTGATGTGCATAATTTGTTGTCATTGCTTCTCTTTATTTCAGAAACTTACTCATGAAGCTGGTGAGAAGGTTGCAAAACAAGTTGAACCATACACCATAGTCATCAAATCTTTTGGTTATAACTGAAAATGTACAGAAAGTTTTTGTGCTGACTTAAGTCTTGTGTCCAAAATACAGAATTTCAAAGTAACACAGGTTTTGATTTATGTGAATTTCCTCCAGCCTGCCACCAGTTTTTATGTTGTGTACAGAATGAGACTGCCTATGCTTATCTTGTATTCAGTATTTGTAATTTAGTATTTTCATGGATTCTTTGCACAGAAGTGCTTGAAATAAATTCTTGATCAAGTACAGCCTTTCTGTCCATCAGAAAGTAGTGGAATGTTGTATTGGAAGTGCTAGAATTTGTTGGGGTAAATTTTGTTCATTATTGGTTCAGGGCAGAGCCAGTCTGTGGAAAAACTGTGCCCAAGGTAAACCAATCTTTTGATGTCCTCCTAGTCAACCAGGTATGCAACATTAACAATTTTTAAGTTTATGAGTGATAATTCATTTGTTGATATTATAGTATGAGAGCCTGGAAACTATTGCAACTTTTGTCAAGGTAATATTTTTGTAGAATGTGAAACAATTTGGCAGTGGAGAAATTTTTGTCTTGAGGTTTGTTTTGATATGGTTACTAATGAACCATTGGACAGTAGGCATGTGAAATTGGTGTGGAGACAACATAAACTGTGCAACACCTAGTGGTGTAAATGTGTTTAAGTGAGGCAGTTAGTGTGGTTGAATATATGAGAACATTTATGATTGATTTGCTAAATATGTGTATTTATTTACTCTTAGTGCCTGACACATCATATTTGTTGCTGTGTGGTTGCAACTTGTATGTTTGTCAACTGTAAGAGACAGTCATCGTGGTAGGTGGTGTTAATTGTCACATGGCCCCAATTTGCATTTTTGAAAGACTTCGTAATCAGCATTTCACACTGGCACATAAATGTTCGAAGGAATTATACTAGCATAATAACATAAGGAAAGTGAAATAAAGTTGTGAAACTTGTTTGGCTCCCAACTGTGCTTGCTTCAGTAGCAAGTGTTGTTATAGAAATAAACAGTGGTATAATTATAGTCATTTGTTGCATGTACTTCAGTAACATAATGGCATTTGCTGCATTTAGAGTAGTGGAAGTTACATTAACTAGTGTGATAGTGAATTTAACCTGCTACCAGCTGTGTACTGCATTTATTCCAACAGTATATGTGTGGTCAGACTGGCCACACATTGTGTTTTTGTACTAATAGTTGACCTTTGGGAGCTGGAATGGCATTGAATAATGGCAAGGCTATGAGCTGGATTATTGATTGATAAAGATTAAATACTCTTGCAAAACTTGTAAGCTGCACAGTGAAAGTGGAATAATTACAGTTGCTTACGTGACATTTTGAGACAAATGCAAAATAAACCTCGGACTCCATTTTTGCAGAGTTTTGTGGTAGGTCCTTTGTCCTACAGTTTTTGGTAGTGTATGGTGGGTATACAATGAGTTTTGGAGATACATGTTGACTCCATCTGCAGGGTGACAGAATTGTCTTGGTAGATGCTGATGTGATAAGGGGAAGGGAGTGGCTTGGTGATACAGATAGGTTACCACTTAGGGCCAGTGTGTTCCTGCTTTTCTGATAGGGTACATTCGTTACAACGTACCTGTATAAATGACCCTGCTTCCTCTCGTGAATCACTTTCTGTTCCAATTGGCCACATCCCTTGCAGGCTACCTATGTAACTGACCTACTTCCTTTCCTAGATCACTTCGCTATGTATGAAGACAGTTCCTTCATATTGAAGATGGAGGCAGTATGCCTCTGTGAAATTTCTTTCAGCAACTGTGTGTAGTGTTAAAACTCAGTTTGTTATTATCCTTTTGGCGCCGGAATTAAATCCCCCCCCCCCCCGGCCCCCTTTAATGGCTTTTCAGCTCACTGCCCGACATATAAATGTCGTTTGGGGCCAAAGGGTTTTTTGAAAAGCCCGGACGAAAACCTTGAAATTTTAGGCAGCAAGCTCATATATGTTGATG
>Ga0123352_10013139_pt1 | contig 13128 bp, 10 predicted proteins | sample TergutLab28metaG_FD_89700 | JGI IMG/M metagenome (GOLD analysis project Ga0123352, IMG submission 89700) | Labiotermes labralis P1 segment gut microbial communities from Petit-Saut dam, French Guiana - Lab288 P1 | ecosystem: Host-associated > Arthropoda: Insects > Digestive system > Gut ... | reverse complement strand
GTAGAAAAAGTGAACTCCTGATGATGAGCTCCCTGAAGCTCGAAACATGTAGAGTAAAGGACGACTAACCGTGAAATAAAGGATAGTCCATAAGTGTCATCTTGTTGGTGTTTATTTTGGAACCTCTAATTCATATTTATTTCTTTAAAGCGATCTACTTCTTTCAGCTACTGGTACTGAGTACCTCTAAGTATCTCTCATCTCTCCTTTAAGTGTCAAAAGTCCCGCCTCTTTTGGAATTAAATGGTTCCCTAAATGGAGCAGATTATGCTTCCTTACCTAACATGTTTGCGGAGATATCGCAAGGCGTTGCGCTAAGAACAGAGAAAAGTAATTCTTCACGGAGTGCTTACCTTAACACAACGATCGCACCGTCAAAGACATTAAATCCGTTGCTGATGTAGCAAAAGGGACCCTCAGCGATAATCTTGAGCATCATTTCGACAGCAAATATGGCGGAAAACACGATGTTGCTGATTTCCACTATTACAGTCAGTCCTTCCGGCTGGAATATGAAACAGGAAACATGTCACACAGCGAAATACGTTCTCATACAGGACGTCCCTTTTATCGCGTGTCTGAGTACGGTAGCTTTACTGCATTGGAAACGGTCATCCGCCGGCACGTGCTGCGACATATACCGCCCTCCGAGACATTATAAATGGGACATCCTATATAAATTAAACATATATTTGAATTTAAATCTTCACCGTCATCAGCGCGACTGACAAAGATTGCAGGGTGGAATTCCGCTTTATGACGTCGCGTGACTTCTTCAGTGTTTAGGATAAACGTACCGTCTTATTCCCAGGGTAGAACTTAAAAAGAATTACAGCAGCGGGATGAATGAGTACTGTGTAATGTTTATGGTACAGGCTGTTCATTGTGAATGGAAGTCATGTGGTGCTTTTTGATAGTCATCTGTAGAGGGATGGAAAGAATTTCCGTTGTGGAAACTGCGACAGACATCTTTACATGATGTCATCATATTTCTTAAACGGTATATTCCCGATGTTCCTTACAGCCAGCGTTGATAATGGAGATTCATAGTGAGTGATAAGGTCGAATAATTAAAAAATATTCTGTTTGCGGGCGGGAATAACACTTCTAAAATAAACGAGACAGAAAGCTCAGAGATTCACGTCAAAATTTTAAGTTTTTATGCGTGAAAGATTTTAACAGTTACGCTATGCACCGTGCGAAAAAAATCTGTGATTTCACTGCTTACTGAATTTTAAATAGGAACCATCTTACGCCTGTAATTCTGTAAAAAATGCCTAAAGGTGGCTATATACAGAACGAGGCAAACGTCTCTTAACACTAAACGCAACAAGTTAAATATCGAGTGTCAAGTGATTTTTGCGCAACTCTGTGTAGCGGTCGAAACATGTGGCAGTGGCGCACTGATAAAAATAAACGATAACTCTCATACGTAATGTATAATTTACTGTCTGTATGGTGAAACAGGCTCATTAACCTTCCATTACGAAACCCCAAAATACTGGGGGGGGGGGGAGAATTCCAAATGGATACCGAGCTTTACTCTGCAGATATGACCAGTCATTGCAGATAGGCTATTTTACGAATGATGGTGGCTAACCGCAGCATAACACACGTGGCGATCAGTGTGATGGGGCAGATGGAGTGGCTGAAACAGTTCGGATTTGTTATTCCGCGTCAGGTGGTATTCATTTGGTGTCAGTTGCAATAAACCGCGGGAGAGATGAATGGGAAATGGCAAGGAAAGAACACGAACTTGTAAAACAAAGAGAACGCTGATAAAATGGGAACAAACAAGGAGACAAACGATATGTTACAGGGGAAAGATGCTGTAAAATTTACAAAATCCCTACAATTAAAATTATATGGTCATGTGGAAGGAACGTACAAATTGACCAATGCTAAAACAAACTGCTACAGCTAAAATGGAAGGAACAAGGAAAAGTAAAAGACCACGTGAAAGATGGAAAGACGACGTTGAAAAGAATTTATATATAATGGGAATAAAAAACAGTAAGGCAATGTTCATAGACGGTAGGAAATGGAGAAAGGTGGATTTTGAAACAAAGTTGCACACAGGACTGCAGCGCCTGAGGAGGAGAAGAAAGAAAGAAAGAAAGAAAGAAGTTCGAATACCTGATTGTGATATTCGATGCCCATACTGAGCGTGTTGATGAGGATGGCCAGCAGAATTCCTTGCTGGAAGTACTTGTGTTCGACTATGTTTTTGATGACCCGACGGACACCCTTGAGGCAGGAGAAACAACAAGTGGATATCCACGTCCACGGTAGCCTGTCACTGTGACGCCTATGGTGCCTCTTGGATCCCCCTCCCCCCTCCAGTATCATGGTCCAGTCACCACTGCAGGCTTGCTCACTGCAACAGTACTCTGCCTCCGGGCTGTGGCACCACCGGTGGGCAGCACCCTGTTCGTCTCCCAGGCCGTCCAAACCTGTAAGGCGTCGCAAATGTTGAAATTATTTCACAGTTATAAGGGATATTTGGGTAACTCGCATTAACAGCAGTTATTTGACCGAGCAGCTATTCAATTTAGAGGGCACGGGGTGGCGTAGGCACTGCGCTGCAAGCTGGAAGGTCGTGGATTCGTTTCCCGAAGGTGTCATTCAATTTCTCATTGACGTAATCCTTCCGGCCGCACTATGGCCCTGGAGTCGACCTAGCCTCTAACAGAAATGAGTACCAGGAATATTTCTTGGGGGTAAAGGCTGCCGACGCCTAGGGCTGACAACCTTACCAACTTCATGTGCCTAATGTTATAAAATCTCGGAGACTCAACCTTCTGGAACCCTCTGGGTCTGTCCAGGCCTGTTTTAGGGATTACTCTACCTTTACCTGCTGTTCAATTTATCCATTGTTCGGAACTACAGTCAATGAGGGAAAACATGACCCCCAAAATTTGACTTAATATGGGAGGTGTAAACTGGAAAATTTATTGGGGGTCGGAACGTACAATAAATTGTGTTAGGTCACAGGCGATCACCCCAGAATATTTCACTGGGGGGGGGGGAGGGAGGAGTTGAGTGGGATGACCGTGAGGCCATTTATAATTTATGTTTGGGTTCAAAACTTACGTCGTAGAAACAATATCCCAAATGACTACTGCAGTACACCGAGTGTAAACTCAATTGCAGTAATAATTTAATAATAATAATAATAATAATAATGTAACTGTAACATAACACTGTTTCCTACTGCATTTAAACACGTGTACATGTAACTACATGTTCCATAATTTACTTACATATTTAAAATCACAAGGTATAACCTTGGGTTTTCAGGTTTATCTAAGACACCCCAGTTCTTTATGTTAATTTTCAGTATTCTAAATCGCAAGGTATAACCTTCTTGGGTTTTCAGGTTTATTTAAGACACCCCAGTTCTTTATGTTAATTTTCAGTATTCCAAATTAGTAAACCACACACGATTTCAGTGGCTAATTTTGGTTGGAGTGTAAATCACGTAAAATCTTTGATATCATTGTGTCTACAAAATTTTTTTTTAAAATTTCGATTTATAGTGGGGAAGGGGGCCTGGAGCTCGGCAGTCCCCTTTTTAGTTGCGCGCCAGCTACAGTGATAGTAACTTACCTCCTTTGCTTAGTGAAGTGAAGAACGACCCCAGCCCCAGCTGGCCGGTTGGCAGCGCTGCGCTGAGGGCCCCACTTAGAGCCAACAGCTCCTGACAAGTCATGGCTTCAGTACCCAACATGTTGCCCCCAACCCCTGAACACTCCACCACCTGCAGCAGACAGTACATGGATATATCACACTTACAGTAGAGTATGAATCTCGTGAGATCCGATGCTAGAGAATTACAAATATCGCAGTTAGCAAGTTTAAAAACTTTTTTTGAAGTTTCGTGACTGGTTCCGACGAATCGGGAACAGACTACGTGGCAGCTGGGTCACTGTTAGCTCAGTCATGCTTTTTCATTAGATGGAGTCATTTCGTTAGTGCTCCTTAAATCCAGGACGCGGATAGTGTCTTCTGCGTCCCTCCATCCACTTAATCATTTAACACAGTTCAAAAAAATATTTGTGCCCTGTTAAAACAAACGTTCATTTTTTTTAAATTTTTGAGGTAATTTAATAATTTTATCCCTGGTGTTTTACAAGTTCTTGGAACTCAATAGGTGTTAATTTGAGAATTGTATCTAATGTTCGTGATTTCGATGTTCGTGACTGTTAAACACAACTGATCACGAACATCGAGATTCCGCTGTAATTGCTGATGCGTCTTAGCTGCGTTACGCTTCATGTTTTAATGCTGTTTTATGTAACTATGCAGTCACTACTAGCTCAGTTAACAAATTGTCGAAAATTGAAATATTTTAAAGTGTAACGACTTTAAAGTGACCATAGCTTATCGTGAGGCATTTTCCGGGTGTTTTTCTCCAAGGAATTAGGAAAATCACGAAAATATATTTCAGAAGACACCGCTTCCGCCCTGAATTTTGAACTTGACGGTTATGCGGATCTAATTAATTAACTTCATAGAAAAGAGTTCTCACTGACAAGCTGACACGAGCTCAGCTGGTCTAGAAATGTTCTGAACCTTTCGGAAAGCGAAGTCTGTTATATTGATTATGAAACTTACAATATTAAAAGGAAAACCACTGATGAAGAACGGGAAGATAATGGCACTTTCTAAGTCAAAAGAAATGTGTTCTTTCAAAACCGATTACGAAAAAAAAAGCGTGGAAGTGCAGGTGATGGCCTTCAGTAATATTTAGAATTACCCTTTAGACGTTACCAGTGTTTTATACTTTCCTCAAACCACAGTATGTCAGAAACTGGTTTTGCAGGAAGTACTTTTATTGCCAGACTACTCGCCGTAGAACGGAGGAAGTCTTTTTTCCATAGCGATAAAAAATTATTGCAGTGCTCAGTCCAGCGATAAAAAACTCTGTGTATCCATCAGATGAACGGCCAAAGTAAGGATTCTTATTTAATTTGGCTGCTTAGCATAACTAGACTAAGTTAATTGAGCAGAGTGCATATCGACAAATTAATAGTTCCAAATTTCGTCAGAAAACACGTAGAATCTTTTGGAATTGGGTGGTTAAGGATTCAGGTCTTCTTGGATGTGACACCGTTTCGTTGGCCGAGTATTTACCGAAGTTTCGAAGGATCGTTCTGTCTCCATCTTCAAGGTCTAGCAGTTCAAGAAGAAATTTTCTAACATCGTCCGAAACTTCAGGAAATATTAAAGATCGAAAAAGCGTAACATCACAGAAGACACAAATCTTCAACAATACTGCTGTGAGGAGCTCAAATCTCGCTACCAGACAGTTCATGACCGTGCCTACAACAGCCAGCCACCTGTCTCTAACAACAAAGTGTCGGGCCTCTGTCGTTCCTCCACTTGTTGCAGTACCTGTTGCTGAGGCGCGACCTGTTGACCCGCTGCCGCAGTGCCATGTACCGGCCACGGGGCGTCGTCGCCGGTCTGCGTCATCTTCTCGCTGGAACAGACGTTCCTCGTTGTGTCGCCGTTGCCATTGTTCCCTCCACCGTGGAAGAGCACCACGTCACTGAACATGACACTGCTGGGTCTCCTCTGCTGATTGCTGTTCCCTGTCGGACTGAGCAGATTCTGACTTCCGCCCTGAAAAAGGTAGCATTTATTTTAGTCGAAAGATACGACCTAGGCAAGGTAACAGAGGTAAGACAAATTTACACATGTAAATAACCAAATAAATAACTGACTGAATGAATGATTAACTAGCCAGCTCCACCAAATAGAATCCTTCCTGAGAAGCTAAGGTGTCATCAGCTAGTCAAGAAACACCCTAATTTTATGGACCTCGAATATTCACTGTGTTTAGTGCATCTGTTATGCGATTTATTTTCCTAACAATATACAGTGAGAGGCACAAATAAAAAAAGTTCTTTTAATTCATTCTCATTCTTCTACTCCGTTAAGCGTAAAGATTTCAGCATAGGGTCACAACTCACCTCATTACCGCCTGTCGGTTCGCTCCAGCCGTTGGACACAGAAGGTACCCGCAGCAGCCTCCCCGAAGGTCGCTTCGGGCTCGCAGTAGGGTCAATATCCGTGATCTCTGGACTTGCTCTGGGGGCACCTGATTGACTCCCCCCAACATCGTTTGTGGCTGTCATGACAACAGTTGCAGGAGGGCCGTCTGGGTACGAAGTCACGACACCGGTGGAAGAAGCCACATCTCTGGTAGGATTGACTGTGTGACAGCCGTGGTGATGGTGGTGATGGTGGTGGTGGTGGTGGTGGTGCAGGTGGTGATGCAGGTGGCCACGGACAGCACCTAACGAATATCGATACTAACCTCTAAAGCTTGCTTAATGTATGTAACAAATGCTTTAACACAGTAAGATAACGAAAGTGGCGATTATTTCCCTAAACAGCACTAACCGTTTGATCTTTGCGATGCCAATAGAGGACTTTCTGTGAGGTAGGAACTGAAGTTTTGTGTCATCGAAATTAATTTTAGTTCACGAAGTTTTAAGTGACGAATTCTTCTAATTCTCATACCACGATAGGTATACAAAAGGTAAAGCAATCCCATTACAGGCCTGGACAGGACCAGAGGGTCCCAGGAGGTTGAGGCGCCAAGATGTCAAAACAGTCGGCACGTGAAAATGGTAAGTTTGTCAGCCCTATACACCCGCCACCTTTATCCCCAAGAAATATTCCTGGTAGTCATTTCTGTTACAGGCTACTTCGACCCCACTGCCATAGTGCGGCTGGAAGGATTATGTCAATGAAAAATTGCAATGGGTCCATCCAGAATCGAACCCGCGACCTTCCGGCTTGCAGCGCTGTGCCTCAATCAACTGCGCCACTGCGTGCCCCCAGGATAACTGCATGAAACAAGACACTATGTGTTTAGACGTCGAAACTTTCCTCAACTGCAATTTGAATAGTGACGACCGGCGCACTTCGCCAGTTGATACATAACGTGAATAGAGACAGGGCTTGAGCACTCACGCACGTGAAGATTACAGAGAAAACCGGGAACTAAAATAACGCGCGAAGAGTCGAGTGAAGAACAGAGGTACCTGAATGGTTTTGACTACAGAGTGGAGTAGCCTTGAGGAGAAGAAAATGGCTTTCATGATTGATTCGCTTTACAGGAAATGTACGTGACTGTGTAAAAACCCAATCGAAAACCCTCTGAACCCATCGCAGCACCAGTATTCTTCGTATAGAGTTTTCGTTCAACGGTTTTTTTAAGCTTCCTGTCAGCTCTTTGCCACAGAATAATTTCTGCCTCCTACATGCGAACCAATTTGACTTGAATGAAATATCAGGATCAGGCCGTAGTACTGAAGGTTACAGTGCGGGTTAAATAACCCTTAGCTGTTGAAGCAGTTAGTTATATTAACAATCTGGGAAATGTACGAATGGTATTAAAGGTATGACACCATCCATTTTCACTAATTAATCCCCATGAAAATTATACGAGTCCTGTCCTGTAAGTATCTAGCCATTTTGAATATCTCGAGAACCGGGTCGCGTGGCCTTGATGTAACTTGGCAGTCAGTCAGAGGAGACCTTACTGTTCATCCATGAACAGCCACTCTCCCGTGGGGCTAGTCAGTCGGCTGTGAGACATCGTTGACTGAGCTTTGTGTACTGTATGACCGACGCATCCCCATTGACAGAGCGAACAGATAAGCAAATATGCATCAATGCGCCTGCCCATTCTACAGTTCTCGTGCAGCCGTTTTTGACAAAATATCGCATCACTCAGGTCTGTCAGCCTCCCTGCAGCCCAGATTTGGCTCCCTGCGACTTCGACTTTTCTCAAAGCTAAAATCGCCGTTGAAAGGGAGGATATTTGTGAATGCGACGGTCACACATTACACAAGCTCAGTCAACGGCGTCTCACTGCCGACTGACTAGCCCCAAGGGAGAGTGACAGTTCACAGTAAGGTCTCCTCTGACTGGCTGCCAAGTTATATCAAGGCCACTTAACCGGTTCTCGAGATATTCAAAACGGCTGGATATTTTAAGGACAGGCCTCGTACGATGTATGGGAAAACCGTACCGAACAGGAAGGGCGTGTTGCAGGTCCCTCTAGGAACTATGCGTGAAATATTTTTGGTCGGATAAACATCAGGCAAATTGCGCGAGTCGTTTACTTTTGGGATGTGCTCGCAGAAGCGAGCGTAGGCTTTAATTTAAGTCTATCGCTATTGCTCTCGGATTTTCACCAGAATTTGACTTTACTGATTTCAGTGAAAATCTCCAGTTTTAATCTTTAAATGATGGCGTCGTTGTTTAAATGTTATCGCATGTTTTATGAAAAAACGAGAAAAAGATAAAATTATGAAATCGGCACAATTTTTGTAAAAAATAAAAAAAACAAATATTGCGCAATATGGTTTAAAGATGCAGTAAATTTTCTTATTGCTTAAGTATATAAAATAAATTTCCAGGGGCGTTCGCGTACGCGCATTCGCTTTTTGGCAAAGCAGGGTTTTATAATAGTTTCAATAGTACAAAAAGACCCCAACTTGCGACTCTACAGCTGTCATAGACGGACAGAAAGAAAAGTGGTCATGTTAATTAGCGAATTTTTGTACCGTATCCTTGGATCGGGACGCAAACGGTAGAAGGGTGAAGGTATTGAACCAAGAAAGGAGGCAGCAAATTTCAGAGCAGGGCAGATCAATGAATTGACCAACAATTAATTGAACAGATGTGGACGTACTAAGATCTTTCGTGATTATGGATGGCTGTTTAGTGTAATGGTGTGAACATGATTATGGGATTATGGGATGGCAGATTGGTTGCTATATGTATGTAGATATATGCAGAGAGGGATTACAGACAGCGCGCAAACAGTTTCCATATGCAAATATGGCCACAGGCAGAGCGAGCCAAGTGACCACAAGTGAAGGGGCATGAAACGGGGCAAGCATGGGGAGATGACAAATGGTTACGACGTTTCGGTCGGGAGAAGCGAACAGAATATTTGGGAGGATAACATTAAAATGAATCTAAAATAAAAGGTCGCAGGAATGTGCCAATAAGATAGACGATTGATAGGCTGAATGTGGTGGGGAAAGAGCAATTCAGGCCTTGTCGGGAATCGAATCCAAGTCTTCCGTCCCTATGACATTCACTCTACTGACCGAAATGCGAAATGCGTCAACCAAAAATAGACCATAATTATTCAGTACTGTGACCCTGTAAACTGGGAGGGGCTAAGAACATGTAAGGCCAAAATTTAGCTTCATTGAGTTTTCTGAAGTTGCCACTGCGGTGAGTGTAAAGACTTCCGTCTCGTGAAGTGTGACGCCGTGTAGTTTGTTACATAAGTACTAGCGTTTTCGAGGAATTTCCTGTCTTCATTTTCAGCATAAGAATATTACTTTTATCCTGATAATGAAGGTAACAGATAATTCGGGAAGGCTGCAGCTTCTACTCTGTAGATGTAAGCAAAGTACTACTCCGAAACAACTAACACGTCACGAAAAAGCAACAATTCCGATTCATCAAAATATTCATTTCTAACCTGAAGAAAGAGGAAAAAATTATGTCCGAAACATTACCTTCTGCTCTGAAGATGGAGGCTGTAGCTTTCTCGGAGACGGTATTTATTTACCAAAGTACACGGCTTCGTACCTAAAGAGATACAATTACATCTTACCGCTTCCATTGGTGCCCCTGTATTGGTGCAACGTGATGGCCCCCATCACCGGGGTAGTGGCCCCCTCTCCCGCCTGCTTCTGTTCTCTCAGCTGCTGCCGTCTATATTTGTATAGTCGGTACTTCTTTAGCAAGCGTCTCTTGCCTCGTCTCCAGAGGTGAGCTACATACCTGCAAGACGAACAGAATTTGCACAATAATCTGACAGAGAGAAAAGAAACAGATGAAACTGACTGTTTGGCACACCAGCTTTGGATTTAGGAGGTTCTGATTTTGTATCTTGGCTCCAAGATCAGCTAAGTGCAAGGATAATATGGAGGAGCGCTCTCTGCACAATAGGGCAGGTTAGTTGGTTAGTTAATACAGTCACATGTTAAGGCTTTTGTGTTAAGCCATTTTCTGTCTATAGAAAGTTGTGCGAAGAGTAATTATGGTTTATTAAAATGACATAATTTTTTGTTGTAATTAATTATATTTACTCTCTATATAATTTTTATCACTCTGATGATGGCTTAATACAATGCCGAACATGTTATTTAACCAACCAACCAACAACTCTATGCTGCCCATGATGTCTTTTCTGCTACCCATTTAAATATTCGCAGTATTGGATAACTCAATTTCAGATACTTTAAGCTAAGCCACAAACGATTTCGTTCATACCCCTTCAAGTTCATTATCCTGTCATTCGACAGTAGATACTCTGAGCTACAGACCGTAAAATTAAGTACAGCATTTCTTCTGCTTAAAAGCGTACAACATGAAGAATTAAGGAGGTACGGCTCCACGCATTTTTAATTTCGACACAAGGTGGAGGGGAGTGCTGAGCTTCATTTCCCTCTCTATTGAAGCAAACAGCCCATCGCCCGGTATAAATCGAGTAAGAGGCTGGATGGGGCCACAGAGAGAGCCTGAAAGTCGTGGAGAGAGGCAACATCTTTATTCGTGCCGGGAATCGAACCCTGCATCATCCGTTGTTGAGTCTGTAGCTAGTCACTATACCGGTTGAGACACAGGGAGTTCAAGCTTAAAACGGAAACCACTCGTAGTGTACATCAACAATCTGTATTCTACAGGGGGTCTTCGTTTTTATCGCGGGCGCGAGCCTGATCGCCACAGACTGTGAGGCACTGTTGTTGCATAGCGAGAGGTGACGCCGCCTGTAGTGTACTGTTCAGTCGTGCTTAGTGTAGAGTTAAGAAAACTCCCCGTATAAACCTAAATAAATATAAAACGCTTAATTCTATGACCGAGCATTACCTTAATTTTATCATTAAACTGGCGCATTGCGCTCCAATTGGAAGTATCTTCCATAGCACAAAGGAGGAGAGATAAAGCGAAATGTTATTCACTGCGGGCGAATCGTGCGTCGAGGTGAAGCTGTGTTTTCAAATTGCGTTTCCACATCGAAACAGTTATTACGGTACGAAAATGACAGGAACAGAGACCTTCTTGTCCACACTCTAACCATAAAAACGAAAATAGGCTATAAAGAGCTAAATTCAATTGAATATTATGTCTGTCGTACAGTAGCACTCGGCTGAGGCGTGATGGTGTTAAATTTAGCGTAAGCTGGTCAATAGAGGCGTTCCAACACGAGCAGTTTTCTAAGGTAACCCAAGAGAAATAACCACTCAGGTTTTCAGAGGAAACCGTGCTATGCCATATTTCAGTGACAACGGAAAGCCATTCCAAAGCTCAGGTATTAGTCGCTAGCCTATCACTGAAAAGGACCAAATTCAATTCCAGGTCACTCTATGTGGGATTTTGTGCGGAGAGTGTGACAGCCATACCGGGTTTTCTCCAATTAACTTGGGTTTCCCATAGCCAATATCGTTCTACATATGCTCCATGACTATTCGTCTATCATCGACACTGTGCAATTTTAAAACCAGACAGCGTCTTTAAATAACACTTAAAAAGAAGAAAGAACAGCTGCATATGAAGATAAAACTAATACTCACGAAATGCCCGTTTATCCTGCTGGCAAATTTAGGCTGTAAGGGAGGTGAAGTTCTAAGACATGAAGAGAGGAAAGTGATGGACGGTTGGGTTACGCAGCTGAGGAAAGAAATACAGCTTGGGATGGGGGAGGGGGGTTCATTTTTAAATTTCGTATTTGGAGGGTTGCATTATGTGGAAATTTTGATAACATGGGGAGGGTTGAGTTTTGGTGAAAAATTTGAAATTAATTTTTCTGCGGAGGGCGGCACGAGAAAATTGCAGTGTGAAGTGGATTTTAGTTGCCAAGTGGGAGTTTGACGTGGGTCAGAGGAAAACCACGGAACAACTTGATCTAGGTGGCATTCCTGATGCATGCTGACTTCTAGTCTGAAGTCCGGCTTTCGAAGAAACGACCCCTAACAAATGTCCGCACTGTGGAGTTGTTGAATTTATAATATTATATTTCCGTATTACAGAGGTTTCCTATGTGTTCCTTTGTGTGGGTAAGTAAGGATTTAAGTTCATTTAATGATTTTTATGTGTTCTATGTCAGTGCATTAAAATATTTCATACTTACATGATAAATAAACAAATACACATTTTGAATTATATTAGATCAAAAAAACCTCATTGAAATTACTTATAAACATGCATTTGTTGGGTTCTCTTATAAGTATAAAACAATTTATACAAAAGCCAAGTTCCTGCTTTATAGATAACACGCTGCATCTTAATTACAAGCACCAACCAGTAAATTCAGTTTAGACATAATCGCAGTTTACTGCAGAGGTAGGCCAAACACTGTGACTACAAAACGCAGAATTTTTGAGCGTTGATGTAGGTGTGGTGTGGGCTATGTGATTTATTACCCTTTTTATCGAGAGAGGTGGGTTTAAACTAAAGTGATTATCTGGAATTTTAGGTCTCTGTTTTGGACTATAACAATTTAATTCACAAGCAGATGATGCGGTAGGTAATGCGACGTAACATACAATAAAATTCGACGGCCGCCATGTTGGCAATATTGATTATAGGGGAATATAAATGGAGGCTGGTCTTCATAACGATATCCTTTGAGACTCATGAATTGAGTAATATGAAATTGCGTTAGGGGGGGGGGCGGGGTGTGGGGACGTTAGTATCGTGACATCGTCAATCCAAATATGTAAATAACGTGTGTGCTAGACATGAAGAAGATGGGAATGTACACACAGCGTAACTAACTGGCACTTTCGCTTTCAGTAAATTAACGACTCAGCAGCATATTCAGTAATATTTTAATTAAACAAATTCAGTTGGGAGGAAATATTTTTCAGTTTCTACCAAAAATATGAGATATCACAAGGTTTCTTGTAGATTTGTAAGAATATGGTTATTTGTTGTATACAAGCGCGTAACGCCATTGTTATTGTTGAATATAAACTTTCGCAAGTGGACCAAACAGGGTGTATTTTGTGGCACTGTAGCGAAGAGCACTAACATGAACCGAGAAAATTGTACTGGGCTGTAAGATTTTGTTCTGTTCTT
>Ga0123352_10013138_pt1 | contig 13128 bp, 7 predicted proteins | sample TergutLab28metaG_FD_89700 | JGI IMG/M metagenome (GOLD analysis project Ga0123352, IMG submission 89700) | Labiotermes labralis P1 segment gut microbial communities from Petit-Saut dam, French Guiana - Lab288 P1 | ecosystem: Host-associated > Arthropoda: Insects > Digestive system > Gut ... | reverse complement strand
TTTTTTTTTTTTATTTTTTTTTTTTTTTTATTTTTTTTAAATTTTTTTTTTTTTTTTTTTTTTCTATTTCTTTTTTTTTTTTTTTTTTTTGCTGAAAATCCCTTTTTAAAAGTGGGGTGCGCCTTAAATTCGAAGTAATGCGGTACTTTCGGAATTTCTTAACATGAGCTTGTTACAACGCATAAAGACAAAGCACGGAATCTGATGTGCAGATGTCTCCCCCGTAAGCTGTGATAGTTTTACTTCCTGCCGCTAGTTGGCGGCTGTGTAGACCAGTCGGTTGAAGAGAGTATAAATCAGGACTCTGCTAAAATATTCAATCCGCCAGCAGGGTTAGAGAAAAACAATCTGTCCCTAGGTCCCATTCCCTTCTCCTCACCGCAGTGAATCTATCCTTCCTTATCGCGCACAGCTGCAGTCATATTCTCTCTGTTTCCCTCACACTCGTGCATGTCATTCCCTTATATCTCTCTCACCTGCGCAAGCGCTTTGCGAACATAACAACCTATTGGACCGAACACAGAGCATGCGCACTTTGCTGCTTTAAAACGGGGATGCGTTCAGAAACACTCAACTTCAAAGTCGTATTTATCAGATCCATTAACCGAGTGAATGAGTTTTCAAAACTGACTATTAGTCAGTTACCGCAGCCGTAAGAACACAGCTTGGGACACGTTCTCCGAGGTGAACTGTACATAAAGTGGAGTAAAATGCAGTGATCGAAGCAGCAGCTTGGGTATGCCCGAAGCATGTAATGGAGCTCTGCTGGTAGCCCATATGCCTTCCATTGTACTATATATGTAGCGAAGTAGCTACGTGGAATAGACCGTACTTACACTAAGTGAGGGCCACGCAGAAAATACGTCTCAGCCAAAACATTAACTTCTTCAACTTTATCAAATACTACTTATGACAGGCTATGAAATTACGTTATTCGGTGGGGAAGCTATCAGCCTGTGAGATTACAAGGTATTCTGACTGTAAAGTTGCATTAACCTGTATACCACAGTCAAGCATCCATCATTCTGCCAATTTTTAATTTTGGATTTCGGATGTTTTCACATTGTCTTAATTCTTATCTTTCTGTCACTACAGCATAAAAGACCAACCTCAAGAATAGCACAGCCTACAACTGGACACGAACCCAAGATATTTCCATTTATTTGCCATCCAAACCTCGTTCAGTCTTTCCAAGTTCATTTTACGTTCACTAAATGGCCGATTCTCTGAGGACTTTTCCTGCAAATATTCTTTACGAGTCAATTTCTGTTCCGCCATAACAACCGGTCAAACGAAACGTAACTACCTATACTTTAATAAAAATTCATAGCCCACTAGCGACCAGCATAGATTATTAAATCCTATATTAGCTATTTCATTTTTAGTCATTTGTTACTTTACTTCGCTGTCCCCAACGAAACTTCCGTCTGCGCTTCTCCTTTCCCACACACACACACACACACACACACACACAAACACACACACACATATATATATATATATATATATATATATATCAAACTCGTATAAATCACACTAACGATACAGACAAGTATGTGAAAAATCAGAAACAATTCGTTGTGTAATGTTGTAAATTGCCAACTCACTTCTTCCTTCAGGTCCAAATATACATACACGTTTTTTCAGACACCTCTAGCTTATGTTAAAAGGTAAAAGGTAAAGTGATCCCGTTACAGACTCGGTGTGGCTCAGAAGGTGGGTAGAGGTATAGCTCTACTCTTCCATGACCGCGGCAGTAGAAGGGGATGAGTGGTCAGCAGCACGCCCCGGCCGCACTTTATCCCCGGCAAAGAACCGGTACCCATTTTACAAAAGGTAGAGCAGTCCCGTTACAGGCCTGGAGTGGCCCAGAGGGTTCCAGGAAGTTAAGGTTCCCAGATTTCGTGACAACGGCACAGCATGGTGGTAGGTTGTCAGCCTTCTGCACCGGCCGCTTTTACCCCCGGAAATACTCCTGGTACTCATTTCTGTTAGAGGCTGAGTCGACCCCAGGGTCATAGTGCGATCGGAGGGATTTTATGTCAATGAAAAGTCCACTGACACTAGCTGGGATCGAACCAGCGACCTTCTGATTTGTAGCACAGCACCTTAACCAGTGGGATACCGCGGTCCCCCGTACTATAATATACTCTTATTGAATTGTAACTATATAAAGTACAATGTAGTTTTTACAGTTTCACTATACAAATGCCAGGTTAGTTCCTCAAATTAGCCCCTGAACGATTCCTTCAACATGCATTTCACTTAATTATTCGCCTATTATTATTATTATTATTATTATTGTACTATGTTTCTGTCTGTTCTAAAATGGAATTTGTCTCTGTAGCCTGGATTTCTGTAACGCTAACCGATTCTTCTAAAATAGAAAGAATACAACAACAACAACAACAAATTTGCTAACTTGTAGTACAATATATTTTTCTTGAACCTTGGCCCCAAGAAATATGAGTAAATTGTGGCTAGGCTAAATCTATCTCCTCTTCACTTGAGGCGACAGCACCTCGATGTTCTCTTCCTTATTAATGTTTTCGTTAACAAAATCATTTGCCCTTCCACCCTTACCACCGTCGGACTGCGGGTACCTTCTAAAATAACCAGAGACCAGTCTATATTTGCTGCTCCTTATTGTGCTAAGCTAGTGCCTCTGCGGCTAAAGCTGTCGGATGTAAAATCTATGTTTTCAACCACCATGGGATTTCGTCAAAGAACCAATTTTATCTAATTTTACTTGATTTACGAATTATTAACTGTTGCGTCTTTTTCTTTCCTTTTAACACTTAAATGACCAGGTACTCCCCCCCTAGTTGTATTCCCCTCTTTTAATATTTTGTATTATATCTCCCTGGTTTTGCTATATGCAGTTTACACTTGTGTTTATTGTCTACGTTTTGTATCCGGGGCTGTACTTTAGCCTCTTCGTGAACGTTAGGTCTACAATCTAAACATCGTGAAAAATATTAATAATTTTCCAACGAGATGCGGCACAAAGCAGTCTATTATTCTGCAAGTTCACTCTACATGTTCTACCCATCATCAGTAGTACACAAATCTGTAATTGCAGCCTCCGGTACTGGTAATACTGGTCTTCCTCCAACGTGGCCAAGCTTGGCCACGTTGGAAGGAGGTATCTGCACAAAAAATATGACCAGTACCGGAGGCTGTAGTTAGAGTTTTGTGTACTCCTGATGATGGGTGTGGCTGACACCCGAAACATGTAGAGTTAACTTACAGAATAATAAATAGACTGCTTTGTGTTGCATCTCGTTGGACAGTTATTAATACTGATCAGCGATGCACGGAACCAAAACATAAAATTAAAAATGTTTCATTTCACAAATTTTTCCTTAACTGCTGTTATGTTATTTACGCTATTATTATTTGGTGTGATTTTTATACGTCTTTTATATATGATTTCATTTGTTGATTGTCTTTATGTATTTGCCTTATGTTCGTGCGCTGTCTCCGTAATTGGTCTTGTGGCTGTCGCGCCAGCAATAAATAATAAAGAACTGAATTGCAAAGAATAGAATAACTGAATTATTATTATTATTATTGACCCTCGGGCTGTTGAGTCAGCACGTAAATAATCTTCAACTGAATTATTCGACTCCGTACAGACATAATAAAGAAATAAACATGTACTGCTGAAACATTAAAATAAACTCAACTAGGCTAACCACATTTCTTCCTAAACCTCTTTTAGATATTTAGGAGGCGGGGAGGGAGGGGTGCAGAAATAGGTTTATGATTTCCGCAAGAAATACGCAATCCACATGTTACTCACGGAAACAGCGTTGCAGAAATCCTGTCTTCATTTTCAGAGACGACTGTTTTCAGACGAGAATTCTTCCACAATCGCGCCACTATCATCGGTAAACACTACGCCATGAATACGTAATGTGGAATGGAAGTAAAGGTGCACGCATCCTTAACCTCGACACTAGATAGCGGCAAGTGGAAATCCACTTCTGCTTCTTATCGGAGGGAAACAAACCCGGTACCAATTTGACAGGGAGCGGGGATGGATGGATATAGGCCGTGGAGGTGAAGAATAATCTGTTGGTAACAGATCCCCGTCCTCGAACTCGCAGCCTTGCCATTGTGCTCTCTGATCTATTCCGCCTGTGCATTAAAACCTCAAATCAGTGTGCCTACTAAGCGTACCAGTTGTCGCAACGTTATTAAAGACATTTCCGAATTTTTCCCACAGGATATGTTCACGTGTTTTGTAATGTTCTCAATACTTATTATATCCCGTAACAGTCCTCCTTGTAATTCACCTGCAGTCTTTTCTGTGAGACAGGAAGTAGATATTTATGTATTATACGACGAAGTGAACCTCTTCATCTGGTATTGTCACACTCTGTAGGTGGCCGTCCGGTGCACCGGAAGGCCACCTACAAAGTGTGACAATACCAGATGCTGCATAATACAATTTTGACCTCCTGATGATGAGCACATAGTGCTCGAAACATGTAGAGGAATATAATAAACTTATTATAAAACAAGAATTTATGCATTATGTTGGTCAGTTACTAGGAAGTACAGCCTATTCGTCAAAGACTTCAGTTCATGAACAATTATCATACAAAATACACTTCTTGTAGAGATTTTAGTCATTGCTACCAAGAAGAAAAAGTACGACGTGCCACACAGGTGAAAATTCTGCTTAAAAAAAAATACATTAATTCAGGCGATACGTCTTTTTGCAGATGTCCTGACTTATATCAACGATGCTAATGACAAAAACTTATGGTGTTGGCTACCCCTCATTTCGAGACCTTACACATATATTGCACTACAGTATGAATCAATTTACTAGGCTTTAAAAGGCAGTACAGCATATCGTAAAGAAAAGGCAACGTGTAATTGCCCGAAAATAACGAAGTAAAAATTATTCTAACCCGTAAGAGACACCAATCGAGTAGGGAATGCACGTTATTTTACGTAAATTTATTATACAACAAAACTTTCTCTAGCGGGGACTAGGCAGTGTACAGAATTTATGATCCACCGAAGCTAGGCATGTGAAATTTTGTATGTCGAATCTCAATGGACACACCTATAAATTCGGAATAAATGGAAAATTACAAATTCGGCGACAGAGTGCAAGTCTGACTTTATATGTCACATATTTACATTATTAGCGGAAATTCGCACAGAAATGGATTATTAAATTGTTCTTCCCGAAACTTCCTGTATCTTGCAAATAGTGGAACTTCCTTTGATTTTGGGCCACTATCTTGAGGTCGTCCCTTGTTGCCATCACCTCTGCTCGTGTCAGAAAGAACTGTTTCATTAGTGACTAGTTTTGTTACTGACGGACCATTCTCACGTCTTAACGTGTAATGTAATGACGTGAATATACAGTCCAATATTTCCAGGTATTAGGCACAACGTCACTGAGGTGTCTGTACAGAGATATTGTCGGCTCCATTTCACCAGTTGACATGAAGCAGCTTATGGGTCAGTTTAATATGTAGCTCTCTCCCGTTGCCCTGGCAACCTGGACCACTCTGCTGTTCCTAGGTGTGAGAAGCTTGATGTGCAGCGTTCCTGTGATCACTGCAGCAACATACAGTGTTTGGTGATGCATAATATATTATGGGAATTTGTTGATTTATATACTTATATGTGGCACAACGCGTATTACCTGTGATGATATTTAGGTAGGTTCAACGTGCAGATTGAATACAGAGACGAGATATAAATACAGAACATTTGAAATATTACTATCTGAAATGAACAAACTTCACGGACAGACAGGTAACGGGAGATAACATGAAAAAAGGTAATAGGGGAATGGGTTGTGAAGGTGGGAGGCAGAGAGAAAATAACACATTCAATTAGCAAATCTGTGAGAAGGACGCCTTAACTCTCCGTGTGCTCTTCAGCCGTTCAGCAATTATAATTGAAATAAAATCGGCAATACAGAACAAAGTTTCGCAATGATATTAAAGTATGATAAAATATACGACTTATTCCTCATTAATTATTTTACCGTAAGAACCATTAGCATGTTTAGGTTTAAAATTCAATCGGTACTGCGTAATGTCTTACTTTTACGTCTTTGGATGTTTGCTAATACCCAGACTGCAAAATCATTGTCATCAAACAAGAATGTTCTCTTTGCAGGGAAAAGACTTACATTCAAAGTTATACTTTAAAATAATAAGGGAAGTGTTTATAAACGAAATATGTGGAGGTGACTCCAAACGAAGTAGATCAATATTTCAGATCTGTGATGAAATGTTTCAATAGTCGCGGCCGGGCATTACTCACTTGCTGTGCGACTCACAACGTCGGTAATCATTCCAGGGCTCACTTGTCAGTTCGCCCACGCAGTACTGAGTGGGAAGCATCTGCAACCGTGGACCTACGTACGTGTCTGACAGGACGAGAATAAATCGTCTTTATCGGTCTTCAGTAGTGTTCAAATCTGACAGGCTACTTCCTGTTTAAGTTAAAAAAAAACTCATTGCAAAATTACGCATGGCATTAATTGCCAAGTTAATTACGCAAGCAATTTTAACATACACAAATTTGCTTAATCAGCCATTTAAAACACAGTAAATAATATATGTATCTCTTCGGCTATAAATCACGTTCTCTCCATTTTGATCACAAAGCGCGCTTACGTTTCTGTCTTCCTCAATAAACAGTTCTCATTTCCGTAGTAAGAACGGCCTGATGTTTGTAACGGAGGCACAGTGGGTGTCTATAAGGCAGAAACTGCAAATGGTGTTTAAGTAGATTTCAAGCGTTACAAATTGAGTGACGAAATTCTGTGCCTGCTCTTCTTTAACGCATTAAAAATTCTTCGAACTACGAATATTAGTCATCTTTAATGTAATGGCCTTAAAACCTTCGTCATACATCATACTCCACAGCCATGAAGAAAATTTGTCGGACGCATATTTAAAAAAACAGTTAAATAAAATACTTAGCAGAGATATACAGAACAATATCAAAAATTTCACGTTAATAATAATTCTACTGAAATTCTTGACCTGACTACAGAAAGCATATATAAAATTTGACAAAATTTTTATTCCAGTAAACCGAAAAAAAGTGTTAGTTCATGGAAAATAACTTATTATATATCACAATCATATCTTCTCTACATATAAAAATTACATATCTAAGCTTCTAATTAATTTAAATATTTCTTATGATTTAAAACTTAAAGTTTTTTTTCGTCTGAAATCTGTCACAGTGTACAACAATATAGCATAAGGTTAAGCGGTTTAAGTTTTAAACAATCCATTAGTTCTCTAGGCTGTTGGTGACACAAGATACATATATTTTTGGCAATGACGACAAGAATAATAAATAAAAAAACCTCGAGAAACGAAAAAGGCAATTTAAGAATAGTCTATCAAAACTACACACTTCTATAAACTACCATAAATAGCTGGGCATAATTATGGTGTACGAATAATACGTACAAAGTGGTTAGTCCATTGGACAAGTAACGAAGTATTTAACATGTTTCCCGAATATACACTGATGTACCTGTATATCGTGTATCTTGAGATAAATTTGTGCAATTATGAGAACATTACATTGTAAATGAATCAAGGAACACATCCAAGAAATAAGACTTAACCACTAAAAGGGAATTATTTTGAGACATATCAAATTTAACAGCGTTTTTTAAAAATAAATAGCAAAGTATAGCCCACAACATTAGACACCACTCTACTAACTACGCTATCCCAGCTGCCAATACATATACTTATGGACATACCTTAAGATTGAGATTGTACCGCACAGCGAAGACAGCGCGCTTCTATTAGAAAGTTCAATCGGTGGGTAATGTGTTACAGAGAAATAATCGGTATTTATTGTGAAACACACACATGCAGTTACTCTGTCTTGGGAAATTAGGAATTGTTAGGTTTAAGGGGATTCATTTCCATTTTGTAATCAAACACGAATGATTTTTTTGTAATCAGTCAACACAACATTTATTGGTTTATGTTGAAACACGTGGCCTCTATTCTTCTTGAACATAAATGTTGTATTGACTGATCGGGAAAATTTCCTTTGTAAAACTGTTAGCGTTAAACCTGGCAGTACTTGTGTATATACTAACTACCAGGCTTTAAGGGGTCAAGAAGTGATGGTCCGTGTGCATATATGGATTAACATTGTCAGGATGAGGCGGCAGTATTCCTTCCTGTGTCACAGACCACTTTGAAAGTTCACGCATTTGTTTCCGCCCATGGGAAATTCCACCTTGTTAGCGGCTGTGTTACGTCCCTTAAGCACGTCACAAACGGTCCCTCGAAATGAATTCCTGGACTTGCTCAGCTTCCAGGAAACAATGGGTAACGAGAAAATAGCTAACATCTAAGATTCCAATTCGGTCTAATTCTTTTTCCTTAAGCAAAGGACAGTAGTTTTACAACATCTACGCTCCACGCGCGCGTGTGTGTGTGTTCCTTCTAGCCCCAAAAGAAATTTACTGATTTCCACGAAACTTGGTACGAAAGTTACACCAATGAACGTCAGCAAACCCACACCGTACAGTATAATGCCTCAAAACCGATAACAGCACCGAGTTCAGAGAAGAACGTTTATTTACAAACACAAAAATTAAGAGTATATCGTTTAGGAAAATCGTAACGAAGTAGCCTGTGTCAGTTCTAAATCTAACTGTAATATTAACGACAACTAATTTGTCGAAACTCAACCAGGACGGCGCTTTCGGTTCAGTGACTAGATATGTGCTGTGTGAAAGAGGACTTCCATTTCAAATACCAGCAGGGGCAAAGTATTTTACTCTTCCCCAAAACGTCCAGATAGGCTCTCAAGTCCACCGAACCCCCTACTGAATGGGTATCGGGGGCTCTTTCACCCGGGGTATTGCGGTCGAATGTCGGGGATACTCGTAAGAAAGAGTAGAGCTACATGTGTACCTCTGTTCCTCCACATGACTTCTTGAGCTGCGCATGGAAAACACTACCTGCACGTTTCCTGAACAAATTAAAATACCGTGGGAAGAGTTTAAGAAAAACAAAAAAATGCAAGGAAGTTGTTTTAAAAGTCTAATGGCTAACACGGCAGTGAAATGCTAGCGTCGTCCCAAGTTAACCGTCAGGGAGGGATTGTTTCGTTGTATGATTCCTTCACGACTCACAAACGGTAATGTAGAGCTTAATTAATAGCCCAAGTTTATAATGAAGCAAGTAAATGCACATATAGCAGGAGGTGAAAAAAAAATGGAATTGAGATGTAGCCAAAGGAGAGACGACAGTTGTACAGCAGTATTACATCACGTACGAAGACCAATAAATACCAGTGAAGGGCGACTGTTTAAACTCTAGGTAACATTCTCTATTAAAGAAGTTTAAACATTTATGAGAGCGGCCCCCAAGGTAGAAAACACAGCCATCCAACACACGCACATGTATGTGTTTTTAGGTGCGTTAAAAAAATTACGAAAAGTGACAGTCTCGTCATGTCTGTCTGTTTGCCTCTCCGTCCGCGTGGGACGACTCGACTCCCACTGGACGGATTTTCATTAAATTTTATGTTTTCGATTTTTTTCGAAAATTTGTCTACACAACTCAAGATTTATTAAAATCTGACAAGAATAACTGATACTTTACATGAAGACCTATGTACATTTATAATACCTCCCAGACTTCTCCACTGAATGAGAAATGTTGCAGACAAATTTGTAGAGAACACAAAACCTCATATTTTACGTAAAATATTTTCTTCCGAAAGTCGTACCGTTAATTAGATAATGGGAAAAAATATGGTAGAGCCAGGGAGGCCACAGATGACAACACAACAGGACGCAAGGGCTTTCCATCCTGGATAACTAAGGCTAAAGACACATACTCAGAATATGTAATATTTATTGTCTTTCCACGGCAATAATGGCCACTAGAACCCGCCTTAGCGTTAGGTTATATGCTCAATGCCCGTCTTGTTTCATTAGCCGAAATAAAACTGTGCCACACTAGCCTGAAGAAGGCACGTTCCAATCAGGAATCTCCGATTAAGTGTCTGTGAGCTGGATCCAAGAGATGGAATGCCTTTCTTCGAAGCCCGGCAGGAGACGGCATGTACAGGAAAAGAAAAATATGACTTCAGATCACAATTGAAAACCTCTACTGTACCTTCAACAATAAGTTATACAAGATGACACGAGACAGCTTATGGGGTAGACTATACCATTACCATGGCGACCAGAACCAATGGGACGAGGGTGTGAGGGAAGAGAGAGGATACTATTTGGCCCGATGTACACAATGTGCAGAGGATAGTTCCCCTCTCTCCGACCCATATTATCGATCTGTGTCCATAATGTGTTTTAACACACTGGGGAACAGTGGCTAATTGGTCCCGGGCTATCCTCTCCTATATCGGGCTAGAAACAATTCACAGCGCCAGAAACAAACACGCATCAACAGGCATACGGGTTCAAGTTACCGCGTTCCTGTGCAAGACAACACGAAGTTATTAAGTGGAATCTATTCCTATAACAATATTTCATCAATTATACGGCTTGTTTATTTTAAACTCAACCAGATTTTGTAATAAGGCATAATTCTGTAGGACATCAAGAATATTTATTTACAATTGAAACAATTTGCTAGTAACATGAAGCCCTACACATAAAATTCTACGCCCTAAGTACGTCTGAACCACAGAGAATATCCGCGTTCTTGGGCAAATGGAAGTTACTATGAGAATATAAAATTTAAATATACACCGAAGAAGTCCAACTGGCGCTGTCAGTTGCCAGGATAATACGGCTTCGGTAACATACGAAGGAGTAGAAAGAACTGACGGACTGATACTGACGAAGGAAGACCAAACCATGTGCTATTTTGTCCACCACAAATCCCATACGAACTGGCCTGGGTCAGTGGGGCACTGGGGCCTCGGACGTGTCTTATGGCGATGTTTAAACATCGGCCGCACAACGGCTCTTTTAGTTGAGATATTCTGTCACTGGTCTGTCACTGCTTCTACATGTTTCGAGCACTATGTGCTCATCATCAGGAGGTCAAAATTATGTTATACAGCATCTGTTATCATCACACTCTGTAGGTGGCCGTCCCGTGCGCAGGTTGAGAGAGTCCTCTGTCAACCTGTGGACGGGAAGGCCACCTACAGAGTGTGATGATACCAGATGCTATATAATACAATTTTGACCTCCTGATGATGAGCACATAGTGCTCGAAACATGTAGAAACATAAAATAAACTTATTATAAAACAAGAATTTGTTCATTAAGTTGGTTAACTACTAAGATTATACTGAGATGCACGGTCAGCAAAACAAAAAAATAAATACTATCGCCTCATCTACACCAAGGTCTTCCACGTTGACTCTTTCCTTCAACTTGCATTTCCCGCTTCTTCCATGCGTCTTACCTTCTCCACCATCTCATCCTCCTTCATTTCGTCACCCTAATGTTGACTGGTGTAGAATACAAATATGAAAATCTTCACTGTGCAGTTTTATCCAGTTTCTCTCATACTCTCCTCCTTAAGAACAACCCTTATCCTCAGCACCCTGTTCTCAAACATCCGCAGGCTATGTCCTGTTTTTAATGCGACAGACCAAGTTTCACACCTTTACAAAACAGGCAAAGTGTTTCTACACGATCACCCTTTGTAACTTCGTTGTCCCGACTTTCTGTTTGGTAGGCGACCCTCTTTCGGGAAACGGGTGTGGTTCACCGAATCACATTTAGCTTTAATTATTTCTTTTTTACTTGTTTTATTTACTCAGTTTATTGCTGATAAAATGAACAAAAGGCGTGCTGTATCAAGTTAAACAACTAAATCATATTTTATCAAAATAACACAGTCACTTGTACTCCCACCTACACCACACCCGTACGCGACTGACTTCCTGGACTGCTAGCGTCCGTTATCAGCTCCTAACGTTTTCTCATTTAAATCTCTCCCCTCCTTCCTATCACCAAAGGCCCTGAATATACGTTGACAGATTAACCTACAATGCACGGCCATGAACCGTCCGTAACTGACGCCAGCAATCCTAAGAAACAAATATATCAATAATGTTCGGCTACAATGTTTAAGTATTACATTCTTCAACAGCGCATCCTTTCCTGGCTCATCGTAAGCACGGATCTACATCACGACAATCAAACAATGCAACAACAAATTACACGTTCGTGAACCAATTTCCTCTAGCATGTCTATTAACGGATGTCTATAGCAAGTAGTGTTATGTGATTCTACAGGCATAAATCTGGTCTGCAGTTATAGAGTCAGCTCTACTGAAGTATTTACGCCTGTAACGTTGTTTGCAAACTATCAATACGAATTTTAGGTACTTTCCTTTACAATCGGCAATATACTTCATATCAGTCATCGTTATTACCTCCACACAAAAACAAATGGGCTTGAAGAACTTAATCTGCCTCATCCACGTCCTGTGATCAAAGAAAACGGTTGAGGGTGGCTTTAATTAGACGTGCCGGTGTGAATAATGTCAGAGAGAGAGGGGGGGGGGGTTGGATCCCACACGTCCACTTAAGAGTTGTAAATTGTATGCGAAAAAGGAGCTGTGCGCTGCCACTTGTAGTATGTAAGCAGAAACAGGTCATAATCGTATCAACAGGTGGCAGGAACGAACTACGCGGCCATATACGTGCTTATCACAAGCTAATCAACCGAATGTGCTCCAAGATATTCAGTGGAACTGAACAAGAGTTTTTTTACAACTCGGAATGTTTTGCAGTATGTATCATAGCCTACCCATCTTTAAAGAAATTTTCTAAATATAAAATAACGAAAATAGATGTATTTAAACGTCTGACAAATTCTTACCGTTGTGTAGATTTATCGATTAGGAAGATGGCCATGTTCGATTACATTTCAAACCGGAGAAAGTAAAATTTAAATATATGTAAAAATATTATACATAGTTGTGCGCGTGTTCTTTTCAGATTCCTGTTTTCATGTTGTGTATGTGTTCTCTTAAACTAACTAAACTCCGTGGCCTTAGTCCGCACGCGAACTATACCGACAGAGCGGCCGCCGCCGGTCGGCGAATTAGTGCCAACTTTTGCGGATAGAGGGGTGTCACGTGGTCAGCGCAACGGGTCCC
>Ga0123352_10013135_pt1 | contig 13130 bp, 10 predicted proteins | sample TergutLab28metaG_FD_89700 | JGI IMG/M metagenome (GOLD analysis project Ga0123352, IMG submission 89700) | Labiotermes labralis P1 segment gut microbial communities from Petit-Saut dam, French Guiana - Lab288 P1 | ecosystem: Host-associated > Arthropoda: Insects > Digestive system > Gut ... | reverse complement strand
TTCCCCGCATTTCACGGAACCCGAAGGTTCATTACCGCACTCACAAGCGTCCGCCACCTGTCCCTATCCTGGGCCAGCCCAATCCAGTTCATATACCCACATCCCACCTCCTGGAGATCCATCCTAATATTATCCACCGATCTACGCCTAGGTCTCCCCAGTGGTCTCCTTCCCTCTGGTTTTCCCACCAAGACCCTATACACCCCCCTCTCCTCACCCTTCACACTACGTAAATAAAATACGTGAACAGTGTCACTGAATAAACCCAGAAGCAAACACCTATCAAACTTCAGACTAGTTATCACCTTTTGTCTGGGTTGTAAAAGAGGTGATAGATATATCTGACAATTCTGTCTACCCCTAATACACAGCTACAAATTGATACTTTTAAAATGCAACATGATGAATTTGATATTGAATTTGCTTATTGTACATTCCAGATTCTGTTCTCTGAACTACCTCCCTTCCTTGCTGCTGGCAGCCAACAAAACTGAAACAAATACCACTAACTGACACTTATGTGCTTTTAAATTTAAAATATTTAATAAACATTATTATTATTAATCACAAATCCAGCCAGAACTCAACAATGGAAAATCCACAAATTTTTGGACAGCTTGTGAAGCGTACTTACACTGATCGGCGAATATTTTTAACTATTATAACCACTCTGAAATAGCTCTAAAAATACTGTGTGCACAAAAAATCTGTTAAGTGGATAGCAAAAGTACACTCAGATAAGGTAACTGGCTTTTTGACCATCCTATGTGTTTAAAATACATGACATAATACAGAACAACTGATTGCTGGTAGCAGTCAGGGCAGAACAACAAAAGAACTGCTCATTTCATTCAATGACATGTGCAATGCATTCACTCGCACGCACACACACACACACACACACACACACACACGCACGCGCGCGCAACACTACTGTACTTATGATCACACAACATAAGCAGGACAGAACATAAAATTTCTAGAACAACTGAATGACATGCAAATATCTGCTGCACCATGCTTAATATGGCTACCAAAAATAAACACAAACACAATGCACTGGAACACAATGTAATAATGGCGGACAGGTATACTGCTGATATAAAAGTGCTTTGGTAAAACCACACACATACATTATATATGTGTATAAACTAAAGGTTTATTACATTAAACAATACAAGACAAACAATAAATGTGGTTGTAACTTTTGTTCACACATGAAATGCCATTCCAAGATCAGTACACCTAATAAACAATGTCAATGCTCATATATGGTCATAATGACAACGATTCTTAAACTTGTTACAAAACACTACATGCAATACATACTTGGTTTATGAGTAAAACTTCAAACTGGCAAGCACAAGGAATTTTGATTACTGCAACAGTTATTGATTAATTTAGAAAATGTGATAATTGGTAGTGACAAGGTGTTCAAACCTACTGCACTTAACATGGAGTTGAAGGACTCTTTGTCAAGAGTTCTCTGTGACATGGTTGGAATTAGCATGCAGGGTATGTGCTGAATGAATAATGCTATATGCTACAAAAGTGCCCATCGCTTGCTTACCTGCTCGGGCGGGCTTGGGCCAGTCCGAGCTGGAATAGTCGCAGGTGGCCCTGGTTTAGCGGGCCTCTGCAGCATGGTCAACAACAGAGAACACCAAAAATTCAATGACAAACTGTACGCATGTGGTTTTACTCAAGCGTCAGTGGAGGGCATTATGGAGCTATAATTCAGCAAGGGAGAAGTATGAACAATGCAAGACTTGAGGTTCTCGCTGTGGTCTGAATCTTCAATAACAGTGCTGCTAGATAGCTAAAACTGTCAATGTTTATTCCTTGTGAAATTAGGCAAAACTTGAAATACAGAGCCGCGCAATTAACTGCAGATAATTACGGAAGAATTCCAATTTTAAATTATTCTGTATCAGTTTGCACACATTTTCTGTATGGTATCACTTCTAATAACATTAACTTTATAAGCATCTCATTATTTCTAAAAATTCAATTGGATAAGAACAACTCCTGACTGCCCCCCCCCCTCCCCCACCAATTACAAAGATCAGTACTCATGTTCTTAACTGTAACAGACCATTTTGTATTTAAACATCAGTATAATGACAAACTGAGATCTTTACAGCCGCAAATGCATAACAATTTTACACAAAAATTGTACATCACTTATGTACATGCAAACAAACTGTTTAGAGTAGTTCTAGAAATCAGTTTGAGCACAGCCGAATGCAGACCAGTAACAACCAACTCCCATTCTATCAGTTAATAAAATACTTCTTTCCTTGGGGTCAGTTGGGGTGTGAGCAAAACAAGAATTAGAAGGGTTGGATAAAACAAAGGAGGAGATTGTAACAAACCTCACACAGTATTTATCTTGCTTTAGACAACTTTAGGCAACTTCTTCAGGGAGATCTCACATAAGATTTCTTCGTGGACAATGAATGATCTGCATTTGCACATTGCAATTTTGTGTTCCTCCTGAAGCCCTCTTTCAATAAACATTCCCCACTAAAAATTTCTGATTTTCATACAATTTCTGATTTTCACACAATTAATTCTCTTACCTTTCTGTGTTAGTATTTTCAACATTACACATTTCAATACACATCACAATGAAAAGGACACTTCACTGCTCCAACTATATAGACTTTCCAGAACAGTGAAACGTTTGCTCATTAGATAAGATTTTGGCGGTTCATTATCCACTAACATAAGTAAAATTCTGTAACTAAATTCTGATCTGTCACTAGTACTGAATTATGATAAGATATAGATGCCAAAGTGAATCGAAGACTGTTTTGAACCTTGGACGTGTTTGTCAATAAAACATGACACAGCCCAAGTTAAGGACAAATATCTGTTAATCATATCAATTCACACTGTCTGTCATAAGGAGTCAATTTTGTACAGACAGTAACATGAAGAGATTTTACTGTACTCAAATGAGCTGTTTTCTTGGATATGTGTCTGCAGACCATATTTATTTCACCCACTTCCACAAGTCTGGTATTATGATTATTTAAATGTCTTCTAGATTCAAAATTTTTTTCTCATAAACTGTGTCCACAGTATCATTAATCTCAATATTTTTGCTGCAGCATGTAAAGAAATCATTGTAATAACCAAGAAAATATGATTTAAAATACAGGAAAATTGTGTTAACCTGACTTGCACGAGAACTGACAGGTACCAAAATATCAAATATTCCAGATAACCAGATGGTACCTATACTGATGTGAGTTCTTACACCTAATTATTTGTTACTGCTCCCATTCTTGGCCTGTATGACTAATCAGAGGAGTATTCCATTTGCGTACCTCCTTCATCTGCTGATTCAGGGTCACCAGGACCCTCTTCTGTGTATTCTGGAGTTTTCATAGCTGAAGAAATTAAAAGGCTCAGGATATACCGTAACATTTGAGGTACGACACTCTTGAAGGCCCTGTTGAACATGTCCCTGAGGTCTGCCTGTTTCATTAAGAAGCTTTTTTGTGGCAAAAAGCAAAAATTCCTGCCTTGGGGCTACTCTCTTCAAACACTGGATTTTCAGGGCTTTATCTAAGTCTTGGAACACATATGTGTATATTAGGGCCACCAATGTTATACACATACCATATTTACCCAAAAACAAGATGTGAATTTCTCTTAATTCATCACCTGACAAATATGGGGTCACCCTAAAATCACATGCGAAGTTAAAGACTGTGAAAAGAGGAGTCATCTTATTCAGGAAAACAGTCTCTAAAACCTCAAAACCACAATGAATGAGATCAAGTGTCTATTTCTTTTCCTGCTAATATGCTTTCCATCCCTGTTGGACACAGGATACATCAGAATGTTCTGTAACTTACCATCATCTCCTTGGGGTTGACAAACTCAAGTGCATGCCTTTTAATGGCATGAAAGGCCGCATTTGGGGCATAGCCAGGATGTGGAGGTGGAGGTTGCGGTGGGGGAATTTCGCTTCTCCCACTTTGAGATAGTTGCCGACGACGTACTGCCATCATACGCAGAACCTGAACCCCAAAATAATGCCTGTTGTACATTATTCTCATAAATAAAGTTACACAAAAAATAAAACGTCCCATGTTATATGCTGTATATCCTGCTGCCTCATAACATGCTGTAAGTGACATGACACTCTCAACAATTAGTGAGGTACTTCTGCGGATTTAACGGCCTACTTGGGTCTGGTGTCACGACGCACAGTGATTTTTGCAGACATATTTCTGGAGGGAAGGGAAATGTGTCTCATGAGGTGGGAAATACAGTAGTTGACAAGTACTAAGGCCAGGCTCAAACTTATGTTTATGAGATGAATATTAACATGTTTAGAATAGGGAGGGAAACCCCAAAAGAAGATGCGATTACAATGACAATGGCTACAGCTGGGCTGAGTATTTGTGTGTTGTGATTATGTAACCTTTTCAGTATACATGTACTATAACTGTTGGCAGTGTATAGTGTCTATTACAGTGGGTCTCACCGAACTATAGGCATGAATGTACAGAAATGATCAAAATAAAACTGACAAGAATATAAAACAAATAAGCAATGATCATGAGAAGTCGATTATTAGGATGTAAACACCCCATATAACTAGCAGCAGCAGCAGTAGTAACAGTAGTAGTAGTAATAGTAGTCATAGTAGTAGCTGTGGTAGTAGTAGTAGTGGTTGTGATGATGGTGGTGGTAGTAGTAGTAGTAGTAGCAGTGGTGGTGGTGGTGTTAGTAGTAGCAGCAGCAGCAGCAGTGGCAGAAAGTGACTAAAGATATGGGTCAGCAAATTACCTTATATAAGGCAAAATAAGAATAAAAATATTAATCCAAACAGTGGCTCAACCTGCATGAAGAGTGACAAATATTTTCTGAAGTGAAAACTTGTGCACATCACACACATATTATTACACGTAACAGCAAAATCAGCTAGAACATCCACTTACATCAGCATTGCAATGTCTATCGTACAGATGTGTCATGAGGGAAAAGCGCTTTCGCTTCATGGCATCACAGCGTTCCCACAGGCATTGAATTTCTTCACTACCCAATGGACAGTGCGATTCACACGCATGCATGTACACCTCATTTGCAGACTTGAAGCTCCTGCACATACAAATTCAGATATAGTATTTTAAACACGTACATGTTGGAAGTTATAAGCTGGCACACAAACTGATAATTTTCCATCAAATGCTTGTGGTTACAGGAACAATTCTTAGATAAGGATCTGCTTCCATCATCAGATAAAATGTGAAACTTACACTGCTGGTATTAGATGGAGCTAATCTCTATCCCCATATGTCACCTGAATAACCTAACACTGTAAATTTTATACTTATCTGTTGATGGTACCAGAGCCAGATTCTAAAAACTGATTCTAAAATGAAATGAGACAATGAGAAATGCCCAATGCATACGTCACTTTCATCACATGCAATCATAAATGATCTTTCAGTGAACCAAATGCACCAAACATTCAACGACCTCCTATACCAAGGAAATGAATAATGCAAAAGTATTTGACAACCAGAAAAATGATCACATATTCTACTAATTTATTAGGACTTTTTAAGTTATCACAGAAATTCAGTATGAATTTGGCAGCATCCTGACAGAATTACTTTCAGAAATTGTCAGATGTTAAATTTATGATAAGAAAAACATGATCATTTTTGTAAAACATGAAAACTGATTTAATGAAATGAACTCCCAATGATCACTTATGTTGTAACAATTACTAATATGCACACTGACACAGCCAACACAATTTTTATGTGACTTTCAAGTCTCCTGAATGTTTCTGCATTATCATCAGTTGCAGAGTACAAATTTCTAGGAATTATGTTCACCACGGCATGTTTCCACAGGCTGCAATGAACCCGCTACAGCCTACTCTGAAACAGATGCTAGGACCTGCAGAATTCACTGCACAGAAGCACTGCAAGAGGTTCATTTAAATTGGCCAAGACATCGTGAACTTGTATGTTAAGAAAGAGGCCACTCACCGCATACAGCCCCTCCATTCACACAAGAATATGGCCTGGTCAGCAATCACCCCAGCTGTTGTCAGTCTTGTTTGTGGACCAGCTGGCTGGCATGGTGACCTAGTACTTCTTACAGGTGTCTGGAGAGTGGATTTATCCAAATTAGTTTCATTTACAGGGGTACTTGATGACTGAGGCCTTGTATTGGGTAAAGTTCTTGTTTGTTTAGGTTGCTGAACTGGGGTGGCTCTTGGTGAATTAAGAGCAGTCGGTGATGGAGAGAGTGGAGGCCTTGGAACAGAGGGTACAGCTGTGGGATGAACAGTAGGTGGTTTGGCAGATGTTTTCATGGCAGTTACTACTACTGGTGATGGTGATGCTGGAGACAGTGTCGTGGTTGAAGAGTTTGTTGGAGTGATAGCCCTAGTTTGTGGCTGAGTTGGAGGTAGACTAGTTGAAGTGCCAGTGGAGGCAACACGGGAGGGCATATGAACAGGGGTTGTGTTAGTTGATGTAGCCACAGTGACAGTATTCACATGTTTCACAGGCTGGGGTGCCGGAGAGGCAGGAGCTGGAGGAGGAGGAACAGGGGCATTTGACGTTGGCACAAGCGCTGGAGGAGGAATGGAGGCAGGAGGGGGATTAGAGATGGCTGGGCTCTGGAGGATAGGCCGTGGAACCTGTGTCACAACGACAGGTTGGCCCTGTGGTGTCACAACCACCTTCTGATGGTGAGTGGTAGCTGACGAGCTCTGTGGCTGTAGGATTATGATGGTTTTAGTGCCTGTGCCCTGCTGTTGAGGTGTCTGTGCCACCAATACTGTTTGCGTCTGTCCCTGTACCAGTGCAGTCTGGGGTTGTGCAACAACATAATGAGTCTGGCCAGAGCCACAGCCACTACTCGCAGGGATGATATACTGGCCTGCCTGGCCACTGCCTGCTTGGACCAACTGCACCTGCCCTTGTGGTGGAGCCTGAGAGAGAATAAACTGGCCAGAACTTGACTGTGAGAGCACCACCTGCCCAGCCTGCATCAGCTGTGGTCCCTGGGAATGGGTCACTGCAGATATCTGGGCTCTTTGAGGTGCACTACCTCCTGTCTGGACAAGAACAGGTACCGTCTGGTGGCCTGCTGGAGTTTTGATGGTGGCTGTGGCCGGATTGGGTCCCTGCTGCAGAGCAATCTGACCTCCTGCTGTAATCAGTACCTGCCCTTGAGGGGCCAGCTGTCCCTGGGATACAATAATCTGCCGTGGTGCTGCTGTCACTATCAGCTGCTGCTGTGAGCCAGACTCGACACCCTGGCCCAGGAAAACAGCCTGCCGGAGACCACTGGCACTCTGTACCAACACTTGTGTTGGTGGAGGTGGTGGTAACTCAAGATCTGGCTCATCTTCCAGTGCAGAAGCAGCCAGTGCTGCATACAAGTTTGCTGCTGATGGGGACGCATTGACAATTTCCGTATTATCATTGGATGCACTGGATGATGTGGATTTGTCTGTCAAACCTGGTGAAAGGGGTGCTGGATTTTGATCCATGACTGTTGTGATGGGCCCTGGAGAGGCTGTCCCATTCATTGCTGACTCTGGGGACAGATGTGGCCGTTTCATTTCCAGGATCCCATCCTCTGTTCCGAGACTCTCCGAGGATGGCCTTTTCAATGACTGCACTGTCTGTGTCTGTTGAGTCACCACCCCATACTTCACTTGTTCACTAGATGTCATAACAGAGTTGCTCATAAGGGGTTCATCAGTTGTACCAATACCTACTGTCTTAAATGCAGTATTTCCTTTCTCTGTGGTGTTAACACCTGTGAGATTGTTAGAAACTTGTCCCACTGTCCTAACCACACCAACAGACTCACTACAAATATCACTAATACCTCCTACATTCTTTGAGGGCTCCTTAACATCAATTGGTTTTGTCTGAGTGATGGAACTTTCTTTCAACACTTTCTCAAGATGGTTTTCCACAAGCTCCAAACCCTTATCACCAATACGAAGTTCTTTTCCAAGCACACCATTCAATATTGGAGGATCCTTTTTGTCTACTTTCTTCTCCAATAGGTCTGCTAACATGAGACTCTTAGTTCCTGGAGGTTTGGGATTCTGCTGCTGTAAGGAGCTTCGTGCTGAATCCTTTGAGCTACTGTCATTTGATGCAGCATCAATATCAAGTGAATGAGGGATGCCATTAAGCAGGAGGCCTTCAAAACTTGTAAGAGAATTCTCTCCATCATCTGTGGAGGAGATATTTCCTGCACCTGTACCACTGCAGTCCCTGCTGCTTGATGCAAGGGAATTGTTTCCTGTTGAGTCAGAATCTTCGATGTCCAGTCTGGTAGGCAGACAGGAGTTGCTGAGAGGGGCTAATGGAGGAGGTGGAGGCTGGGGAGGCTCTCGGCGACCTCTCAGGGCAAGATTTCCACCTCCGACAGCCAGGGCTGGAGAAGGTACATGGTTTTCTGTGATTGTTCTGGCTGTAACTTGAGTGATGACTCCTGCACTTGCCACACATTGAGTAGTAGTGGTGGTTGTGGTGGTAACGGTGATGCTGGTAGTCATGGTGCAGGAGCCATTATTACTGCTGTCTCCTGTTGCATCCCTTAAGGGCTCGATCTGAAATGAGAATTATCATCAATAACGTCTGTAATGAACATGCATAAACAGGTGTAAAAACACAAGGTCACCTGTTGTCGGCAGTGACTAATTTTACACACTTAGCTTTTTAAGTACCGACAACCTCATTTAACTGCAAACAGAATATTCAGGCATTAGAAATTGCGGCAAACCCTTCTGTGCGGCTGAAGTTCAGTAATGTACTGACAAGAAAAGTATGTCCAGCTTCTTCTTGTGCATGTCACTGGACCACTTCCAGAATTCATTTAGTTTTGCAATATCAGCTTCTAGGGGTTGTCAACAACCCACAGCTTTTGGCCTTTTCTACCAAACAGCACTGGTGCACTAAAGCATTAGCCCACCATGCATCACATTAACACAGTTTGCTTGTAAAACAGCCTGGACTGTGAAGAACCAAAATGCGTTTAGTGACCATGCTTTTTCTATTTCCAGTTGTGAAAAATTGCAGATGACTGAATAAGAGTGTACGAGAAAGAAAGAAATATATCAAAGGAAGTAACAGATGTTGCTTTAAAAAAATCCAACTGTTCTTGATATTACAGTAACCCCCCACTTAAGTAGTTTTGTCTTGCATCATATTGATTGATAGTAATCACAGTCTAATTTAGAATTTACCTTAAGTTGTCAAGGCCCTTGACAGCTGATTGAATTTGACATTCACAGGACTGTGCATCGTGATATATTCTTATAATAAAAGCCAACGAGATTCACTATTTCTCAAGTTTATTTCAATAAAGAACTCTACATGTTTTGGACAGATCTACTGTCCATCATCAGGAGTCTCTGCACTGTATATATAGCAATAGGTATTTGTCATGCTAGTTATGTTGACTGTCTGCTAGCGAAGTCAGGATGGAACATCCTGACTTCGCTAGCAGACAATTGGACAACTAAAGAGTTATTATCCTGCTCAAAGAAACTCACTTACTGAACTGGCATTCATCATCATCAACACAAAAGTCAGCCTATGAACTATATCCTCAGCCAGCTGTGTCCAATTCACGCCATTACAACCTGCTTCTATAACAGGCACCTTCATTCCATAATCCCACGATAATGAGATTATTTATTTAATGTGCATGCTGCATATCTCTCACCTGTGTTGGAGTCTGTGCTTGCAATGCTGTTGTCTGAGACTGTACTTGAAGAGGTGTCCTCGCACCATTGATACGTGATGCCCTCTGACGAGAATCAGGGGCCTTTACTGTCGTGTTCGTTGTTGCTACTGCAGCAGTTGTGGGTTTGTTTTTGTTGATTGTGTTTGTCACTCCCTTTCCTTGAATGTTGTTTGACGTAGAAGGTGGAAGTAGTGGTGGTGGCGAGGATGAATCTGTCTTCTGAGTCTGCAGCTGTTGCTGCAACAGTCGCTGCTGCTGCTGGCGTTGTGTTACCTACAGTCCACAATAGCACTAAATTAAATGAATTATTGTGCTGTTTGCATGTAATGCCTAAGTTATTGTTAGCTGGGTTGTGACAAATGTTGAGCAACATAAATTTGCCTCTTGTAGATAAACATATGAAGGGATAATAGGGAAATTTCTGCAGAGCGTCTGCAGGTCAGAATGTCAATCAACCAGCTGGGTGGCTTGCAAACTAACATAAAAATCAATAGAAATTTCTCTGTCCATCACTGCAAATCACAAAACATAATTAATTAATTAATTAACATACACAGGCTAAAGAACGAGACTTCACGACAATACATTGGTGCGCGCTTGACAACAGGTCAGCTAAAAAGAGGTATGGACGTGCTGGAACACTGTAGAGACAAAACCCATTGCTTTGGCTTATTAAAACCTGAAAATAAGTTGATGTGAACGCAATGTATGCCAGAAGTCCACAAATTTTTCAAAAACCTAGAAGCCACCTCAAAATTCTAGGTAAAAGAAGGGGTAAAATGCGAGCTGCAGCCTTAGGACCAACAAACATTAACTGCCACCCTACAAAATTTAGCCACCTGGGTAACCTGGTGTCTGGGATTTGTGCAACCCTAACATATGCTACAAAAACAATTAAGAACACAAGTTTGCAGACAATTCGATATACGTACCTTTAAATTTTATAGTCAAGACAGTAATGAATTTATTATAACACCCTACCAACATGTGGCAACTGGGATACTGTGGTCAGCATAGTGACTAATTATGGGCTGAACGGCCTGCAGACTGAAACCCAGTGGCGGCAAAACTTTCTGTGCCCATCCTGACTGGCCCCCAAGACCCACCCACTTCTTACTAGTGCTGGCTTGCAAATGGGTTGGAGCTATGCCCCTGCCTTCCCTCTGTGCCTGCAAAGGTATGATATGGGATGATCCTATACCATTACCAATAGGCAGGGTTAAATGAAACATGTTTGATGTTAATCACTGTGTTCAACAGTGGCTTCCTCCACTTGATCAGGTGATGAAATCGAAGTAATGGGTACACTACAATATGGGAGAAGGCAATAATTTTGTGTTCAGAAAAGGTTTCTGTATAACACTGAAGACCGCTAAAGACTGCTTGGTATTTACAGTTTCAGTGCTTTTATATATGCAAAACTCTTCTGGGTCCACTCAACCATGAAGAAGGAGGCACTATGATCCTTCGAATGTCAGAAACTAATTACTCGATAACAGCATCACATTCAGGAAGACTCAAATCTTCACTCTTAGTAAGTTCTGCTGTTTCACTCCAAAATCTGAAAATCTGTTTGGTTATACTACAACAATCTTTAAAAAGTCAACGGAATGATCAAACTTCTCTTCAGCCTGCAGAAAACATTGCAATTTGTGGACTTCGTTATTTCCAATTCAGGACAAAGGCACAGATATACCAGAAGGGTTAAGAAAGGGAAAAAAATTGTAGGAACTAGTTACAAAATTGTTGTATGCTTTCTTCTGGGCAATTCCTTGGCGTCTGAATTTTATACGCCAACGTTTCAGAACACTCTGTCTGTTCCATCTTCAATAGGCAGGTAGGTATGAAGAATTCTTCATACAGACAGAGTGTTCCGAAACTGTGGCATATAAAATTCAGATGCTGGGTAATTACCCAGACAAAAGCATACATAATTCAGAACACGGCAAAAGTTTGTAATCAAGAATAGGTACGAAAAACTGGGAGCAAAGAAAACCTGTTGGATATTTGACCTTTACTGATCCCACATCTGAGCCAGAATAATGCAGCTAGGCTACAGGGTAGGAGATGATGCAACATGTTTCAACTCTCAGCAGGAGCAAGAAGATACTCTTCTGAAAAGTGTCCACACTGGTTGTGGGGCCACTCAGCCATCTCTTCAATGGGTTGAGGGTTGTAAACCAGCCACAGCATCACAATGACCACCCACCTCCATCTAGGGTCAATATTCAGGATGAGTGGAAGCATACTTCCACCTCCTATATGCCTATATGACATTCACAGGGACACCTTTACCTTTACCAGTTACCCAGCACAGTACTGCAGTGGAGCATGCATATGGTTCAGTTGGTCAAGTGCTGCATTCTGTCAATACTAGCAGCATTATTCCTCAGTCAGAATACTGACATCAGCTCTGTATTACCACAATACTGAAAATGCCACATGACTGGGAACTAAACTGATATCCCCCACTAACAAAACATGGCCACCACAACCTCAGAGTACTGTGTAATTTAAATCTCGTATTCCCAGGCAGTAAAGGGTAAATGTGTACGAAGCAAAATGAGAATGATACATAGCTACAGTGTACTCTTGATTATCCGGGTAACAGGGAGGAGGGTGAATGGATAACTTCGAAACACAGATAATCCAATACATACACTTTACAGTCAAGTGACCGTCCATCGTGATAAATTCCTATAATAAAACCAACTACATGCACTAATTTCTCAAATTTATTTTTGGAATAAAACTCTACATGTATCAGATAGTTCCTGTGTCCACCATCAGGAGTTTTTAACTGTACACACAGCAATGGTATATGTCATACAGGTTTTCTGACAGCCTGCTTGCAAGCTGTCAGCACATATACCACTGCCGTGTGTACAGTGAAAAATTCCTGATGGTTGACACAGGAACTGTCCAAAACATGCAGAGTTTTATTCCAAAAATAAATTTGAGAAATTAGTGCATCTAGTTGGTTTTAGCACAGGAACATACACTTTACTAAGCCACATACAAAAAAATACAACTGCAATTTCCTTATTACATACATGACACATACACAGTCTAGGCACAGAAGATCCTGACTTCTTTACTGAGGATTCTGTTTGAGTACTTGGCACTGAATCATTTATTTCCCACCTTCATCATTATTCATTAACAAACGTGCAAAGATAATCCACAAACCGGATAATCAAGAGTTCACTGTAATTAGTATTTAACCTACACAGACACACAGAACCTCAGTTTAACCTTTTGGCGCCGGAATTATTTTTTTAATTTTAGCACACCCTGTATATAAAATGTCAATAATACAGGGACCAAATATGTTAGAATTATGAAACAAACTGCATTTTGTGGGGGGGGGG
>Ga0123352_10013134_pt1 | contig 13130 bp, 13 predicted proteins | sample TergutLab28metaG_FD_89700 | JGI IMG/M metagenome (GOLD analysis project Ga0123352, IMG submission 89700) | Labiotermes labralis P1 segment gut microbial communities from Petit-Saut dam, French Guiana - Lab288 P1 | ecosystem: Host-associated > Arthropoda: Insects > Digestive system > Gut ... | reverse complement strand
TGCGCCTTGTGTTATTACCTCGAATTGATCGCCCGTGTAAATACCTAGTTGTTCTCTTGTTGTTCTTGGTAGTACGATGCGGCCCAGCTCGTCGACGGTACGTATAGCACCTGTGTCTTTTGCGGTTGTTTGTTGAATTTGGAATTTTGACATAATAATGTCCTCCTCTTATGTAATATTATGGTATTTACCATTGATTACAATTTATCACAAAAAGGGGTGTTTTGTAAAATGTATTTGACACAAAAAAGTATCTGCTTTTGTGTGGCGTTTTTCGACACAAAACACCAAAAAAACGGATAAGAAATTAATCTTTCCGTTTTTTTGGAATGGTAAAACCAAATGTATTACATACAAGGCTAAATTAGGTGTTGCTTTGGGCTAACATTCATCGTCTATTTCAATGTCAATGCTGATAACAATAGGTGGTAGCGGGGTACTCAATGGTACGATTGGGGGAGTGCCAGCTCCATGACCGGGAGTAGCCGAAACAACAGCTGTGCTGATAGTCGATAATACAACAATCGCTAAAACCGTTGCGAATAATCTCTTTTTCACACTTTACACCATCCTCTCACGAATTTCAAGCATTGCCCTATTTCCTTTTAGGGATTGCTTTAATTTGCTTGTTCAATATCAATGTCAATAACAATAGGTGGTAGTGGGATGCTTGTTGGTACGATTGGGGGGAGATTACCACTTCCAGGAGTTGCGCCCACAAAAACAACAGTTGCATTTGCAGTGAACAAGACAATTAGAGCCAAAGCTCCTGTCAACAATCTCTTTTTCATAAACTCACACCATCCTCTTTCGAATTTCGAGCATCGCTCTATTTCCCTTTAATGACTGCTTTAATTTGTTTGTTCTTAAATAATGCCTCTCGAGAAGTTCGTATAAATCGAGAGCTTCCAGCCTGTTGTTGTATTCTATAAAATGAGGGATGGCTACATTCTCAATGTATTCAACAGCATTCATGTTGTATCGTGTCATATTTCTGTTTAAATGAATGGTGTGTAGTAGGGTTTTTAAAAATATCGAATAATCATCATACTTTTTCAGTGGTGATTCCATTATATCTATTAATTCTCTTTCAAGGTCAAACAACTTTGAAATTTCTACCTCGCAACGGATTTTGAAGTATAAAGTCCAAGCATGACGGTAAGTGCCTTTATCAAAAATATCTAATGCTTGCTCAAAGTATTTAATGGCTTTTTCCCAGTTTTCCGCATATCTATGCATTATACCTAAATTTTGCAGTGCCAAGCCTTCAAAAAATTTGTTATCAACACTATTCGCTCTCACGAAGCAGTCATTTAATATCTTTTCAGCTTCACGATACATTCCGATTTTATAGTAATTAATAGCCAATGCAATGTCTATACCTAAAATATAATTTGTTGTATCGTCTTCAAATTTTGACCTAGGTATTTTGTTTATAAATACTATTGCATGGCTCATATGCTCTAACTCAGTATAGGATATTGCTAAATTATAATAAAGCAACGGCTCGTCATTTGTTGAAAAATCTTTGTTTTGTTCCATTATTTCAAGGGCTTGCGTGTAATATATTAATGCTTCTTCATGTCTATTTTGCATGGCATGAAACGAACCTACACGGCAATTATAGTGAAAAAGGCATTCGTTGCTCATTGTTCTTAATGAATTTGCAAGCATTTGCAGATTTTTTTCGGCAGCTTCAAAATCTCTTTCGGTTAACAAATATGTAATTTCAAACAAACGAAAAAGCATTGGTAATTCTTTGTCATATGGTTCGATATTAACAACATTAGACAGTTCTTCACGTAATTTTGCAGCTTCGTCCATACGCCCAGCCCTAATGATGCCCAGCCAATGATGCAACCTCTTTTTAAAAGAAGTAAATTCAAATTCTGTAAGCGGCATACCTTCAATGCCTAAAAGTTTTTTTATAATTTCTATTTCTCGCTTAGTATATTTATCGTAACCTTTTTCAATGCGGGAAATTCTTGCTTGGTTTGTTGCAAGAGCGTCTGCTAATTCGTATTGGGTAATGTTTCTTTCTTTTCGCATTTTCTTAACTTTTTGTTCTAATGTCAAAGGTTCGGTGTTTTCTCTTCGGGGAATCATTGCCAAAATCACCTCCAAAAATCAACTTAATGCTATTATAAGACAAGTTATAAAAAAATGCAAGTGTTTTTTATATTTTTTTGCAAATTTTTTTCTGATGGAGTGAAACTGTGATTTTTCGTGTTTTTGAATATTGTAGGGGCGGTTACTTATACTAATCCCATTTAAAATCATGGACTGCTCTCCTTCGCTTTTCCCAAACGCCTTGCGTTTGGGGCTCAGTCGGCACTCCATGTATTAAATTGGAATTAGTATTAGTTGGCTCGCCCCTACTTATTTTTGCAAAAACACAAAAAAATCTTGACATAAAATTTGGGGTGTAATATAATTGTAACAGCGAATTCTATATTGCTTTAATTTTAACAATTATTGCGGTATGGAAAATAATTTAATATTGAGGTGAGCTATGTGGGCAAATACTCCTTTTTTGTTATAATGGCTTTGGCTGTTATATGGGTTGTCCTCACGGAAACGCTTAGCTGGGAGTCGGTGGCTGTTGCCATGATAATTGCGGTTTTTGCCGTACATTTTTCTGACAAATTTTTGCCAAGTGCAAATAAAGAGGCAGGCACTGTAAAGTTTTCCAAGCTAATTTTTTACCCTTTTTACTTAATCGGGCAGGTCTATCTGGCCGGCTTTTCTATGTTAAAGTTTGTGATAGTTGGCGCGAAGTTTGAATTTGTGCCTGTCAAAACTACTTTGAAGTCCGAGCCTTTAAAGGTTCTTTTAATGGACTCTATGACGCTTGTTCCTGGGTCTGTTTCTGTGGACATAAAGGACGACATCATTACGTCATTGTGGATTTTTGACAAGAAGTTAAACCTTGACCAAATGGGCAAAGAAGCCGTAAGTGAAATGGCAAAAGGTAATTTGGAAAAGAAAATTAAAAAAGCAGAAACCATTGAAAACGCTGAGTAAAGGGGGAACAAAAAGCATGGATTATTTTTTAGAAAACTTCTTAACTTATGTTTTGCTGATAAAATTCTTTATTGTGGCGATGTATCTTTTGCGCACGGTAATGGGTCCAAGCATATGGGACAGGCTTTTGGGCATGAACCTTGTTGCGAGCAAAACAATAATGATTATAGCAATCTTTGCCTCCATGAATGAAATCACATTTTTGGTGGATTTTGCTATAATATACGCACTTTTTGGCTTTATTGGCACGATTTTTATCGCATTGTTTTTGTCCAAATATAAATTGGGTAAAATTAGGCATGGGAAAAATGATGCTTCCCCAAAAGCGGATAAAGTAGATACAAAAACCCAAACGCAAGGAGGGGACGCATAATGGAACCATACCAAATTCAACTGCTTATCAGTAATATTATAATTGCCATTGGCGTTTTTTTCATGATTTTTGGGGTCATAGGGATTTTTCGCTTTAAAGATTTTTACCACCGTATTTTGGTTGCCGCCAAAGTAGACACGGTGGGAATGATAACGCTCTTATTAGGTCTTGTTATACGTCATGGGTTTAGCTTTTTTTCAGCAAAAATGGTCTTGATGATGATTATTGTTTTGATATTGAACCCTCTTGTTGCCCATGTGATGGTGCGCTCGGCGTATCGTTCCGGTTATAAATTAGAAGGGCAGCTTAAAGCCGAAAAAGATGACGAAGCAAGTGAAGACGAAGAAGACAGCGACTGGTCTGACCCTATTTGGTAAGCAACCACAGATTAACTCCAAATCACGATTTTTTTGCCCTATCTCGCTTTCGAGCTTTGGCTTAAAATCTAGCCAAAGCTCTGTCGCTTATAGACGGGCAAAAAATCGGATTGGAGTAAATCCGTGCTTACGTAATTATTGAGTGTTTGGAGGACGTGAACATATGGATATAGTCTATATTCTAATTTTTTTGTGCATGGCGAGCCTTTCAATGATAATTTTTGAACGCCGTGTGTATCGCATTATAATATACACCTGCATTTTTTCATTATTGATTTCTTTGGTGTATCTTGCTCTTGGCAGCCCGGACGTTGCCATGGCAGAGGCCGCCATTGGTGCGTATGCTATTATTTTCTTTATTGTTGCTGCCGAAAAATACTATGGCAAAGACGCAAGAAAAGCAACTATCGGACCAACTTCTAAAAAAAATGGAGCTATTGGCAAAACTATTTTGGCATTCATTTTTGTTGGCGGTATAGCGGCACTTTTTATCAACTTTTATCCGCAAATTGACGCAAATTTGTATTTGCGCGACCAATACTTGCTTCGGGCAGGGGACGATGTAGGCGGACAAAACGTAATTGGCGCAATACTTATGGGATACAGGCTTTACGATACTCTTTTTGAGGCATTGCTTCTTGTAATTGCTGTTATGGCGGTTGGGCATCTGTCTTGGTTTAGCAAAGACTATATTAAGTCAGGAAAAACCAGCGACGTGAAAAGAGATAGGGTGGCGTTTTATTCCATTCGTATTATAAGCCCGCTTATTCTCATTTTTGGTATATACCTAATTATGAACGGGCATATTTCTGCTGGCGGCGGTTTCCAAGGCGGCGTGGCTGTTGCGTGCTTTTTCATCTGCCGTTATATGATACACAATATTTACGACATGCCTGTTAAAAAGGTGTTGAAAATGGAGGAGCTTATTTTCGTGGCACTTGCTGCTGTGGCGATTATCACAGTATTTATTGATACAAATTCTGTGGTATATCAAAACTTCCCCGAGCATTTGACAACCTTCCAAAATATCCATCTTATTCTTGCAAACTCGCTTGTAGGCATGAAGGTGGCGTGCGGCTTCTTTGTACTGTTTTACAGATATATTACTATTGAGAGAATGTAGGCGAAAGGGCGTGATATTTAATGGAAATTTTTGGAATGAGTATTTTAGAGCTTTTCCCCATCGTGCTCTTCTTCATATCAATCTTTGGTCTTATCACGGCAAATAATGTCATTAAGTCCATTGTATACATGATAATACTTAACGGTGGCGTAATTACTTTTTGGATTGCAATGGGAAGCCGTCTTGGGCGGATACCCCCCATTTTGGAAACACCGTATCATTTGGAAAATTATTTTTACACATTTGCAGACCCCGTGCCGCAAGCCTTGATGATAACTACTATAATCATAGGTTTTTGCGTAACTGCTATTAATATCATTATGATAAATACTTTACACAGAAAGTACAAAACAACCGACTGGAAGTCTTTGACTGAATTGGCAAACAAAGAAACCGAAGGCGGATATGACCACACATTAAGCGATGTGGTATATGAAATTCAAGATAAGGAGGCGGAGGCATAATTATGGTTGTAGACTATTTAACCTATTTTGTAATAATACCAGTATTAATAGCCGTTTTCCTTTTCGTGTTTTCATCTAACAAAGGTGCAAAAGTTATTGCGATAATATTTCAGGCACTTTTTGTGGCGTTTTCTGCTTGGTTGGTAATGCAAACAAGGGATGTTGGCTTAACAACCTACATAGGTGGGTATGACGGGCTTTTGGGCATTTTGCTTTATGCCAACGACTCTGCTGCAATTTTTGTACTAATGACGGCTTCGTTGTTTTTGGTGGTGTCCATATATAGCTTTAACGAAAGTAACCAGAGGCTGTTTTGGTGCTTGCTGTTTTTGCTAGAAGGTGCTTTGGTTGGTATTTTCCTAACCCGAGATTTATTTAACATCTTTGTAATGGTAGAGGTTAGCACCATTGTTGTAATAATTTTGCTTATGTATTACCGTCACCGCCGCAATATGTTTATGGGCATGGTGTATTTGATGGTCAATATTGTAGCCATGCAGTTATACCTGTTTGGTTTGGCGTATTTATACATGATAGCAGGCACATTTGACATTGTGGCATTGACGGAAATTATTGCCGCTACCCCAAGAGAAGACCTTATTTTGCCGTATGCCTTAATTATGGGCGGCTTGACATTTAAGGCGGGCTTTATTCCTATAATAGCATCCGTGCCAAAGATAAAGCTGTATCCGGGTGCTCCAACGGGATTTGTTTCCATCTTATCGGGAATACACGCAAAAATTGGAATTTTCCTTATTTTGCAATTTTCGGTTATGTTTGGGCATATGCATCCAGAACAACTCTTCCTTATCCTTGGTGTTGCCACATCCATTACGGGTGCAATAATGGCAATGGCATCCAGCGATGGTAAAATTGTATTGGCTTGGCACACGGTTTCGCAATGCGGTTTGATTTTGGTTGGTCTTTCCCATGGTGGGGAATATGCTATGATTGGTGCCTTGTACCACATTGTTGCCCATGCTGTTTTCAAATCCACTCTGTTTTTGACGGCAGGCATTATCCGCAAATCTTACGGAACAATGAATGTGTACAAAATTAGAGGTGTTTTAAAACGTATGCCGCTTGTAGGTATTGCGATGCTATTCGCTGTTTTGGGCATTATGGGAGCACCGTTTTTCTTCGGCTCTATTTCAAAATATTATATGGGCGCAAATGTAAGCGAAGTAATGGTATGGATGCATAGGATAATGGCATTTGGTACTGTTGTTAGCTTTATTAAATACGGGTCTATGCTGTTTGGCAAAGACGCAGGCAACAAAGGCGAAGAATTTAAGCCAAGCAAATGGCGTGTTGCCCCCACCTTCTTTTGGGGCTTGCTATGCCTTGCGGGCGGTGTTTTTGGTCCGCAGTTGGTAAACTTTATGTTTAGCAATGGTGTTGGCATTTCTGTGCCAGAAACGCTTTTAACGGGCTGGGCCTATTATGAGAAAGCACTGTGGCTTTTGGGTACTTTTGCAATAGGAATACCGTTTTATCTATATGTGGTCAAAGGGAACAAGCTGCTTAAAAAGCTGAGCAAATTAGATTTTAGCTTTAAAACGATTGTGGCATCCATGGTCGCTTTTGTGGGTATATTAATCGTATTTGTTGGAATATTGTATTAATAACAAACGAAGTTTAAATCGTGAGGGCAGTGCCTATTTTACGGCATTGCCCTTTTTTGACAGGGGGAAGAACTTTGGACGAAAAAAATGAAAATTTTGAGCATTTAACGCCACGAGAGCGGCAAATGGCAACTGCTAATATACCAAGGTTAGTATTAAGTTTTTCTATACCAACAGTTATTGGTATGTTGGTATCTGCTCTTTATGTGGTGATTGACCGTTTTTTTGTGTCGCAGATTGAAGGCATTGGAGATTACGCCCTGTCCGGCATAACCCTTGCATCTCCTGTGGTGCTTATTTTGGGTGCGGTTTCTTTGTTAATTGGCGTTGGGGCGGCGGCTAATATTTCCATACGCCTTGGCAAAGGGGACAGAGCAGGGGCGGAAAAAATCCTTGGCAATGCCTTCACCCTCAACATTGTTTGCTCCATCGTGCTGGGCATTGCTGCTTTGATTTTTTTAGAGCCTATCTTGCTGGCATTTGGTGCATCTGAATACACCTTGCCCCACGCCTACACCTACACAAGCATAAAGTTGTATGGCACGCTTTTCATGTATCTTTCTTGGTCAATGAACCATCCAATACGTGCCGTGGGCAATGCAAAGCGTTTTGCGGCAGGGCAGCTTCTTGGGGCAATTTCCAGCATTATTTTAAACCCCATTTTTATTTTTGACTGGGGTTTGGGTTGGGGCATTGCGGGGGCTGCTTGGTCAACTGTAATTGCTCAAGGTTTGGCATCTGCCTTTGTAATGCTTTATTATTTCCGTGGTGACCCTGCTATTCGCATTAGGCTTAAAAATATGAAATTATGCGGAAAAACCATCGGGGCAATAAGCTCTATCGGGATTGCGCCATTTTTTATGCAAATTCTTGGGTCGGTTGTTGCCATCATTGCCAACCAATTTTTGCGCTACCATGGAGGGGACGTGGCAATAGGTGCTTTTGGTGCTATTGCCGGGGTTACATCACTTTTTGTTATGCCAATTTTTGGCATTGCTCAAGGCACTCAACCCATTGTTGGCTTTAACTTTGGGCGGGGAGATATGCAAAGGGTAAAAACTGGGTATAAGAGCTCCATGATATATGCGGTAAGTATTTGCATTTTGGGCGGCTTATTGCTAATGACTTTTCCAACCCAAATTATGGGAATGTTTTTAAATGACGAAGAAGCGTTGCGAATAGGTGCGCAAGGTATGCGCATAATGGCGTGGACATTGCCCATTGCGGCTTTTCAAATGAATGCATCCACCTTTTTTATGTCTATTGGGCGTGCAAAATGGTCTGTTCTGCTTTCTGTTATGCGCCAAGGGCTTTTCCTCATTCCTCTATACTTTATTTTGCCGCAATTTTGGGGCGTTACGGGGGTTTGGTGGGCAACGCCTATTGCAGACGTCACAGCGTTTAGCGTTGCACTTCTTATGATTTTGCGTGAGATGAGGCAACTTGATAAAAAATTAGCATAAAATAAACGCTTGACAATTTTTGCGCACTCTGATAAACTATATATAATTCCTAGTAGAGTGAGGGGATTTGTAAATGAAGATTTCGACAAGAGGGCGATATGGGCTTAAGGTTGTTGTGGATATTGCGCAGCATATTCGCCCAGAGCTGCGCTGTATAAGCCTTAAAAGCAGTGCGGAACGTCTTGGTATTTCTGAGAATTATTTAGAGCAAATTGTGGCTCCCCTTAAAAAGGCTGATGTACTGCGTAGTGTGCGTGGTGCTGGCGGTGGCTATTATTTGGCTCGCCCTGCGGATGCTCTTACGGTTGGTGAGATTTTGCGTATTCTTGAAGGCAACCTTGCCCCAACAGACTGCGCAACGGGCAACGACGATAGTTGCGGCGAGTCTGATTGCGGCTCATGCCCATCAAAATCCGTTTGGCGGGCAATTTTTGAGAATGTAAATCAGGTAGTAGATTCTGTTACTGTTGCTGACTTAATAAAAGATTTTGACGAAAAGATATTTGAAAGGGAAGGCTAATCAATGATATATCTCGATAATGCGGCGACGACAGCTTTGCGCCCAGAAGTATTTGACACCATGATAGAATATATGCGTGAAAATTACGCCAACCCTTCAAGCATATATCAAAAAGCGGGCTGTGCCAAAGTTGCCATGGACGTTGCCCGCGAAAAAATTGCAAAAGCTATTTCTGCCGACCATTCCAATGAAATTTTTTTCACTGGCTCTGGGTCGGAGTCTATAAACTGGGCAATAAAATCTGTTGTAAATAACACAACCCATGGTAAACATATCATCACAACGAAAGTTGAACATCCTGTGGTTTTGCGTACATGCGAATTTCTTGAAAAACAAGGCTTTGATGTAACCTATTTGCCTGTGGACGAATTTGGCATGGTTGATGCACATCAGGTGGAAGAAGCCATTTTGGAAGGCACTATTTTGGTGGCTGTTATGATGGCCAATAATGAAATTGGCACAATTATGCCCATTGCTGAAATTGGCGAGGTTATTGCCAAGGTGAATGAAACCCGTGAAAGAAGCGAGAGAATACTCTTTTTTACTGATGCTATTCAGGCAGTGGGGCATATACCGGTTGATGTTAATGCTCTTAATGTAGACATGCTTGCGCTAAGCGGGCATAAATTCTATGCTCCGAAAGGCGTAGGGGCTTTGTACGTACGTCGTGGAGTAAAATTAATGCCCCTTATACACGGCGGCGGGCAAGAGAGGGGTCGACGTGGGGGTACGGAAAATGTGTCAGGCATTGTTGGCATGGGTTATGCAATAGACCTTGCTATGGCGGAAATGGAAGCAGAAATTACAAGGCAAACCGAGTTAAGGGACTATCTCATTACCCAAATTCTTGAAAAAATACCACATTCACGACTTAATGGACATCCTATCAAACGCTTGCCCGGCAATGCAAATATTACCTTTGATTTTATTGAAGGTGAGGGTATGCTGTTAATGCTTGATTTTAACGACATAGCAGCTTCCAGCGGCTCTGCTTGTACAAGCGGCTCACTAGACCCATCCCACGTGCTTTTGGCTGTTGGGCTGACGCACGAACAAGCCCACGGGTCACTGCGGTTAAGTCTTGGCAAAGATACAACAAAGCAAGAATTGGACAAGTTGATAGAAGTGTTGCCAAACATTGTGGAGCGTTTAAGGCAAATGTCGCCGTTGTGGGAAGATTACCAAAGAAATAGTGTAACTTAAAGGAGCGATAAAATGTATAGCGAAAAAGTGATGGACTATTTTATGAATCCCCGTAATATGGGTGAAATTGAAAATGCAAACGGCGTTGGGCTTGTTGGGAATGCAAAATGCGGCGACATTATGAAGCTATATTTAGACATAGACGATGCTACAGGCATTATTCGTGATGCAAAGTTTAAAACTTTTGGATGCGGTGCGGCTGTTGCTACTTCCAGCATATCCACCGAAATGGTTATTGGCAAAACCATTCACGAAGCTCTTGACATTACAAACCGCTCTGTTACAGAGGCTTTGGACGGTCTGCCGCCTCTAAAAATACATTGCAGCCTGCTTGCAGAAGAAGCCATCCGCTCTGCCCTGTGGGATTATGCCCAAAAAAAGGGCATTAAAATAGAAGGCTTGCAAGCTCCAGAGTCAACCGACCATCACCACCACCTTAATGACGAAGAATAAAATTAAATGCCTGCCCAAAAAGTTTTGAGCAGGCATTTTTGAATTTGCGTGAACGACCACAGCATTTTGGTTATGCACCATTGCCATTTTACCTGAGCTTGAAGAAAGCGACCTTTTGACGCAGTAAGTCTGCTTGGGAGCTTAATTCTTCGGCAGCAGCTGCAGATTCTTCACTTGTTGAGGATGTATTCGATACAACATGTGAGATTTCTGCAACAGAGGAATTTATGGAAGAAATTGACTCTAATTGCTTTTCTGAAATGTTAGTAATGCTTTCTATAAGACCTGCAATTTCAGAGATATTGCTTGCAATAAGGTTAAAAGAGTTGACAACTTCATTGGTTGCCTTTATTCCTTCATCTGCAATTTTTGTATCTTCTTGTATGATTACTTCGGTTTCGGAAGCGGAAAGCTGGCTGCGCCCTGCAAGAGTTCTAACCTCGTCAGCAACAACAGAGAATCCCCTGCCGTGGTCGCCGGCTCTTGCGGCTTCGACAGAAGCATTAAGAGCGAGGAGGTTGGTTTGAAAAGCAATGTTTGTTATTGTGCTTATAATTTTTTGAACAGAGTTTGACGATTCTTTAATTCGGTTCATGGTATCTACCATTAGCCCAACGGCTTCTGTGCCGCGGTCTGCAAACTCGCGGGACTGCGAAGTGCTGGTGTTAGCGGATGTTGCATGAGCATTTGCTTGCGCGGCATCTTCATGTATCATTTTGACAGACGAAGATAATTTTTCAATGGCGTTATTTTGCATTGCTGCACCAGAAGCAATGTCGCTTGCAGAACCAGATATTTGTTCAGCTCCGATACTAACTTGGTCGGCGGCTGCCTGTATTCCCGATAAAGTAAAGTTCAAAGATTTTAAAATGGTGGTCAATGCTTCTTTAATCGGAGTGTATTCGCCAATATAAATTTCGTCATTTAGCTGTACGGTAAGGTCGCCTTGTGCCATTTTGCCTAAAACGCCAGAAATATCGTCTATTATTGCACGTATATTAACATTAGCAAGGTCGCAGGCTTGGCGCACAACTTCAAAATGACCTTTAAAGCCCGTATCACCCATAAGGGTAAAGTCGCCTTTGCTCATCAAAATAACATTTTCTTCAATTTCTGCAAGAGGAGCATCAACAGCTTTAATAAGAGTGTTTAGTCTTTTTCCGATATTAGCCCAAAAACCGTGGAGCAAAGAAATATTGATTTCATTTTCAAAATGACCAAGTGCAGCATTATCCGCCAATGTCCCGATTTCTTTTATAACATTAATGATGTTTGTACGCATTTGATTTATGGTGTCGCTTGCATGTACCCATTCGCCTTTAAATGGCTCAAGCTGTGCACCAAGCTCTCCATTACCAAGACCTTGCATTATATCAACAATTTCTTTGACGCCATCATCGTAGTAACAAAGCATTTCGTTTACTTGGTTTACCAAATTTTTGTGCGCGCCGCTATACTTATTATCATCAATGCGCACGGAGCGCATTCCTTGTAAATGCGCACTTGCGACACTCTCTATATCATCAAGCAAACTATTAAGTGAATTGTAGCTGTCGGCATAACTTGTGTAAAGTTTTGCAGCTATCTCATTGGAATTTTTGTCTTCTGAGCGAATATGGAAAATTTTTCTGTCAGAGCTGGTCATATGTGTGTTGGATAGTATGCGCCTGAAAGAATGTCTCATAGCACCTATGGTTCGGAACCTTAAAATTATGCCGACGATTAAGGCGAGAGATAAAGAAATTATAGAAACAAAAACTACATAGCTACGCACGGCAGCATAAATTTCGTCTGTGCCTATATCAGCCCCAACCAAACCAAGAACCTGTCCATTGCTGCCAATGATGGGAACAAATGCACTAATCAGCCTGCCCCAGTCGCCAGCATCCTCTATGCCGGTGTGTGTTGTGCGTTGTTCGTGCAAAGCCTCAAAGGCTTCTATGCCGTATATATAAGGTGCTTCGATTTCCCTAAATGACACATTAGGAGGTTGGCCAGTGCGCACAGCCGAATTAAAGTACATAAATTGCGTTTCATTGTACGGCAAAATTATGTACAAAAATTCGAGGTTTTCAATGCTGTTTAAAATGGAGTTCATTTGGTTAGTTAGTATATGCCAGTATGCATCTGGCATAGGTGAGTTTACAGAAGATGCGAACCTGTCTGGGTCAATAAAAGCAGCGACGGCTTCTGCTACCGCTTCTACATTTTGCGCATGATAAGTGACCGATGAATTAAAATACATAAAGTAACTGAAAATTATGATAATGATGCTAAACAAAAGTGTTAGCGCAATGGAAAATATTGTTATACGAGTTGAAACAGACTGGCGAAAACGCCTTTTTCCACTATTAAGGACAAGTTTATCATTAGATTTATTCATAGAACTACCTCCCGAAAAATAAAAATTTTATGGGGGGGGGGGGGGGGGGGGGAGAGAAAAAAAACAAAAAATTTTTATAAATATTTTTTTTCCCCTTTTTTCCCCCCAACCACCCCCCACTC
>Ga0123352_10013133_pt1 | contig 13131 bp, 11 predicted proteins | sample TergutLab28metaG_FD_89700 | JGI IMG/M metagenome (GOLD analysis project Ga0123352, IMG submission 89700) | Labiotermes labralis P1 segment gut microbial communities from Petit-Saut dam, French Guiana - Lab288 P1 | ecosystem: Host-associated > Arthropoda: Insects > Digestive system > Gut ... | reverse complement strand
CAACACGCCTCAAGTCAGCACAATACAGCCTACACAATAACGCACCAAGTAGTCGCAAGCTCCTGAAGATGGATGTATTAACATCCGAAACATGTTGAGCAGTAAACTGACATAATAAAGCAAATGTCATCGAGTTGGTCTACCTTTATTCAAATAGAGTCTGTTGTTTCACATCCTGCTAACCAGTCAACCTTTCCATACTGAGAGATACAAAAATGTCTTTTATATTGTTCTGCCTGAGGTTTGTGTTAAGTTACTAAATAGGGTAACAGTGGAGTTGGTTGACCTTCATTCACTATTCTTAATTTATTGTGTAGTGGATGTGCAGAAAACATATTATCTGATAGTACCCTGCTAGTTATATTTTCAGCCATTTCAATTAGTCATAGACAACAGGCTGAGAATGTCCAGTGGAGCTAACTTGTGTACAGGCGCACAAAAGTGGAGCAGAAGCAATATGGAACAACATGGAAATAACAGCTTGCCCACGCAATTAAACCATGCGTTTATAAACACATATTGGGATGAATTTACATACGGTGTGTGCCATAAGTACATTTCTACTCATTTAGTGTTTCTCAGCCGGAATTTATGAGTTGTGCCTAGGTGGGCTGTGGGTTGAGCAGACTGTACTCTGTATTACAAAAAGTTCCTTTCTCTCTTTAGGTTTACCTGAAACTAATTTTATTGCAAGTACTGCTGGGGAATTTCCCATTGTTGTAATACAAGTGTTTACATTCACTGGGTGAAGGCTGTCACAGTTTGCTTCTTTTGTGTCAATGATGCAAGATGTTACAGCAAGTTGTGTCCAGGGGTCCAGCAGTTGAAGAAGAACTGAACACTTTGTAAGTGGTACATGGTTTCACAGAGGTTAAGAAACATTAGCTTACACTACAGAGTACAATATCACACGTATCGGCACTCTTCATAGTCACTGTTGCAACAACCTAAAATTGCACATTATGCATAGTTTTAGTCACAGAGCTCTGGTGAATCGTCTAAACACAGTGCTATAAAAAACACTTGTGCCTAAGGCAATTGCACAGATCCTCCTTACATTACACAAATCAAACCTTACATAAAAGCCTCCAAAAATATATATATAAGTTGCACACAGAAACTTACGTTACTAGCTACCCGAGTGCCTGCAAGGTGCAGTGCACATGGGTTCATAATGCAATACCATTTCTCACAGGTCTTTATCTCTTGTGCCAGTTGTGCACACCTCAGGATCTTTGTAAAATTATAAACATACAGAAATGTCTAACATGCAGAAACTCAATTTATGTAAAGGTTTGTGACATGAAACTTTTGTGTGAACTGGTGAATCCCTCTAATATTGCTGGGGTAAGATTTGAGGTTCTCATGGTGGTAGGTATCTTAGATTACAGTCTCTAAAGATGTGATACCAAGGTACCAATGTACCTTCATATATGGGGTAGATGACATTGCTACCTGTCTCACACTACACAGCATCACATTCCAGGTGACAATAATTTTACCTCTGATATAACTGACTTCTATAACAACACAGAATTTCCTGTCCAAGTGTTAAGGATACTTGTATCACAGGGTCAAGTGACATGGTACATAGGTCGTGCTTTACTACACACCTTGTCTTCATCCAGCACTGGGCACTGATACACTTCATCGTACTCTTCGAAGCACTCACAGTCCTTTGCAATCTGCCCTACCTCCAGCCACTCAAGCCCTGTCCTTTCTGCCAACTGTTCACATAATGTTGACTTTCCCACACCAGGAGTTCCTGTACAGAGAAGGAAGAGTGAACAAAAAGGAAACCAATGATTCAGAAAAACAGAAAAATACGCTCCAGGAACAGAACTTAATTGTACTTTTCAAAAAACCAACTCACAGAAATGTTTCCTACTTGTGTTTACAAGAGCACTAAAAATTCAGTAGCTACTAAACATAATGGTTAAGTTTTTAATAGTCCTGATTTATATTCCAAAAATCCTGTGTTGAAACCTCAGCCTAGAGACCAGTTATGCTGACCATCTTCATGATTCTTCTCAGTCTCTACCAATCAAATGCCAGGAATGTACTGTACCCCTAAGGAGGCCATGCCACTTCCTTACACAGTCTATCAAACTGATTATCAATATCCCCATATTAATCAAAACTGTTTAATCTGCATTATTTACAGCATTATTAAATAAACATCAATAATTTGAATAAAGGTAGACCAACTTGATGACACTTGCTTTATTATGTCAATTTACTGCTCAGCATGTTTCGGATGTTAATACATTACAGTCTATACAATAACGCACCAAGTAGTCACAAGCTCCTGAAGATGGATGTATTAACATCTGAAACATGTTGAGTAGTAAATAATGAAATAATAAAGCAAGTGTTATCAAGTTGGTCTACCTTTATTCAAATATCAAGATGATGCACGGTCCAATACGCATAAGAAACCTCAATAAATTACAATGAACGCACATACATTACAGAATAAAACCTAAGAGACTGGGACAATTCAGAGTAAAACACCAACATAAAACTTGGCATAGCCGAGATAACAGGGAATACAACAGCATAGCATAGAACAGAACTAATTCATGTTCCATTAATCCTAGATGGAAGAACTGCCAAGAATGAGAAACTTGTCATGTTACAAATACAACACAGTATCAATACAATCACACTCATACCACAGCCATCAACAGTTCTGCAGAATTATTATACCAAAAATAATTTAGTTAAACAAAGCCTGTACATTTCTTAGAATCCATACAATGAAATAAATTCATCTATAGAATATAACAGGTAAGCCTGGAGATTACATTCATTCGGCAATGGTTCAAACACATAAACAACTGCGTTTAAACAATGAAATCCAGTTGGCATTGGCACAGAAAATGTTTGCAAGAATGACTTATGGACATAAGTTCTTCTTGCATTCGTTCCCTCATGGTTTAATGATTTTACGGAACTGTTCCACGTACATATCCGTCACACCAGATTATATAAGTGCGAAAACGTTGTGACTAGAAGCTGCAAATTGTTAGTTTTTCTACATTACTTCTTCACCAGTCTGCATACTTTAATGGTGCAGGAACCAAAGGTACCCAGTGTCCCATCTTACGCCGTAGTCACACTAGGCACGACATAAGACTGCAAGTCACAATTCAATGTTAAAATGTTTGACAAAAGGCATAAAACAAAATAAATACGGAACACAAGTTAAACTGTGTACTGTGACTGGACGCTATTCATAACAATGAAAACACAGTGCGCTATGATAAAGACTTGCTCATTTCTGTAAAATTGCATGCGGCTGAAACTGTGCAAGAGCAGAAATTGCGTACAGACAGTGGCCAGTAAGTTGTGCAATTACTAATTTATAATTCATGCTAATCGCACCATTTGCATGAAAAGTCAGGTGTCATAAGTCATGCCCTGGCTTTATGGATTATATATCCTTGGCGTATTCCCACACTCTCTAAAATCCTTCATAGCACGGCGTTTCGGAACGGAACACTCACCCGTTACTAGAATATTTGGAATAGAGCGCTGTGAATTTGCCATTATTCACGTGAACATTATGCAGTCTACGACACACATGTGCCAATCGCTCAACACATGCTTTCCATTAGCCGTTGTGTCACGTGCCTAATCACGGCTATCTACAACTGGCATGATAAACTGTGACTGGCAAACACCATAAAATGATCTGTGAACGTTATATCCCTCTACCATCTCATCAGTGAACACAAATTTCCCGTCGTACAACCGACAGAGTACAGCACATGTCGAATTTCGTGGTCGAATCACTATTGGAGAAAAATTAGCGCTTAAAATTCGATCAAATTTATAGCTAATCTTGAAACAGCAAGGTACGTGGAAGTAGTATTGAAGTCGATGGATTCATGCACAAATATACATACACCTCCGTTTTGGCACCAATTTTTAAAATATCTAATAGACTTCATATCTATTTCCAAATCTATGAGGTGGTGCTCAGTTATATATAGTAAATATGGCAGCTCAGAATATAATATATTTGATAACTGGCATATTTTTCCCTTTAAGCCTCTAATGTTTTGATGATAGACCTTAAGATTTTTGGAACTATCTTTCAAGGGAGAATTTACATTAATATATGAGGGAGAATAAAACTTAAAATCAGGATAAAATTTACTAATGGAGCTATCATGCTGATTACAAATATTGGTATCCTCTTGGCTTAAAATGTCTTTCACCATAAAAAATCTTTTTGTCTTGTGACAGGTGGCCATTTGTCCTAGTTGGTGTTCTACAGATGGCTATATCAGGCTGTGTTTTTGGATGATCAAGTGCAATTGTTGTGGGGATTACTATTTCCTTATTCATTTAGCTCCATTTTCCATATTAGACTAATAGGTTCCTCAGGTTTCTTACCCTAAGTTTATCAGTTAAAGAAGCTATTTGTTTAACCAACAGCCCTTTTCCAAATCCATTCAGATGCAAACAATGCTGAGTGAAAAGGTTTCTATTAGAATTGAATTCCAAAAGTTGTAACATGATTAAATAATTTTGCAAATTTCTTCAGTTTTGAATTAAATATCTTGATTTCCTTATTCACATATGAGTTATCTGACAAATCATGTCTGTGCGGTATATATATCATTATTATGTTTACATTATAATTGTCCTGAAAAAAATTCACAATCTGTAATATCACCTTTTTTTAGTTATTGTTATAGGCATCATTAACACCACAACTGAGCACAAGCACATCATTTTTTGTTAGTCTGAATGAGTCAATTATTGTCTTTCCCAAAGTTTTAAAAAGCCAGCACCAGGTTTGTTGAATCCACTAACCTCAAATTTTGCACTTAAATAATTACCAATTCTCGGGACACTTCCCTTTAAGTGGCTGTCGCCTAGAATAGCCACCTCGCTTTTTGCTGTTTGCATGGTTTTTCCACTGTACACATTCACAGTATGTTTCTTATCTCATCCCTGGAAGCCTATTATTGGATTTGTGACTCTTCTTATTTTCTCTTTTGATATTTGATGGAAAGGAGTATGTCTCATTATCTTCCTTAGCAAACCATTTCAGTTGGGCCTTCTTTTGATTTTGTAGGGTATGTTGAGTTTCAATCTTCTTTTTTTGGTTCTTCTGTTGGTTCCTTTGTGGATCTACAGTACCTCATTGGGCTTTGTTTGTTACCTTTTTGGTTACTGTCAATATCGCTTATTTTAGTCTCAGATACTGTATTTGTTATCACATCATTTCTGATTATATTGTTGTCAACTTCAAGCGATACGTAAGAATTCTTTAAGATCAGCATTTGTTCCATTGTACATTTAGATACTTTCTATATTCTTTTTTTATTTTTGTCTCCTATTTTAACTTCAGGACATCTTGGTGTCACCAATTTCCATTTATCATATTTTCCAGATCAGTTCTTATCTGCTAAGATATAGCTGTATCCATACTACTTTGATTTTGTTCCTTGTTCAGTGAGTCGATGATCAATTGGGCAGAACTTAATTCGTTTAGAGCCTGATGACGCTGTTGTTCAAGATCAGTACATTTTCTACAGTCTGATAATTTAATGGATTTTTCATGATTAGTCAAATTTTCAAAGCTACACACAGTTCGTGCCAATGCCTCCACCATCTTGATCATGAAACAAATAATTATTAATTTTATTTTGTAAATTAAAATTGTTGAAATTAATACTAATTAATTAATAGTTAATAATACTTATACCGTGCTGGTATGTACATACAGGTGATACATGATCTGTTGAAAACGCAATGAGACTGATTTTTAAACCATGATGTGGCAATCCTGGTGCATCAAAACTGTCTTGCTTGAAGCTTGGAATGTTGCCAGTGTAAGGTGAGTACATGCAACTGATCCACTTGACCAAGTAAAGAATTTTGGTGTACTGTGACAGGATTGCATGGAGGTTTCATATAGAAATTAACAAAGACCAGGTCTTCAGAACATTTATCAAAGTCTACTTTCTATTCAACACTCAGCAATTATGCACTAACATTAAATGAACCCTTCAAAAGGTTTTTATTAGTTATGTAATGACTTACACACATCCCACCCATGTATTTGCAGCAGACATCCATCTTTTGAAATTGCTGCACCTGCAAAATAAGACTGTCTGCAGTATTGGCAGTTTCCATGGTGCACACCAACTGTCTGCAGTACTGGCAGTTTCCATGGTGCACACCAACTGTCCGCAGTACTGGCAGTTTCCATGGTGCACACCAACTGTCCGCAGTACTGGCAGTGTCCATGGTGCACACCAACTGTCCGCAGTACTGGCAGTGTCCATGGTGCACACCAACTGTCCGCAGTCCTGGCAGTTTCCAAGGTGCACACCAACTGTCCACAGTACTGGCAGTGTCCATGGTGCACACCAACTGTCTGCAGTACTGGCAGTTTCCATGGTGCACACCAACTGTCTGCAGTATTGGCCATTTCCATGGTGCACACCAACTGTCCGCAGTACTGGCAGTTTCCATGGTGCACACCAACTGTCTGCAATATTGGCCATTTCCATGGTGCACACCAACCCATGTGATATGATTTTATTACAAAATGATGTGCCTGGTATACAAATGAAATGTGAAATAGGAAAAGAGAACATTTATTCTTGAACACCATACAAAAATTTAAACTTTGCTATACAAAAGCTTAAATCAAAGTCACATATCACAGTATCATAATTCATATTGCTGTAAATATTTAATTGCTCCCAAAATGTAAATGCTTTTGTTGTTCACTGAAATGTCAAATTTTTATTACTTTAACAAGGCATCTTAAAAATATCTGCCACTCATCATACCACATGCTGCAGTTAATTTTCCAACAACTTCATTGTGACATCTTTGCATCTGAAAGGAATATTTTCTTCTCTTTACAGAGAATATCTAGAATAAACTTCTGATATTAACACCCCCTTGCTAGCTTTGGCCATTACTGCCATGCAAGCAACTGACTGCCTACAAACTATCCACGGCAGCTAGAGCCACAGACCCTCTCAAGTTGGGTGATGGAATACATTCTAGCTACAAAGCGATGTCTTTTGTGCTGTCAATGACATAGCCGATGTGTTGTCCGCACCAATGTTGCCACTTCCATATTAAAAAACATGTTCTGTTGTTTCTTGCTTGCTCACTCATTTGCCCTCTTGTCTGGCTGCACCCTAATTCATGGAGCTATGCCTCGTCTCCACCATTTATCATATTTTCGTTACTTCTTTTTGTTGCTGCTAACAAGAAATTATTTTTAATCAATTCACAAATTCATGACATAAACACCCGTCATAATAACAATTTGCGTTTACCATTGACAGGCTTAACATTGGTCCAGAAAGGTGTTGCGTACTCTGGATGAAAAATTTACAACCACCTACCACCACAAATTAAAAAATTTCGAAAAATGTAGCCGTATTTAAATCTAAATTGAAGACATTTCTTCTACGATATGCTTTTTATAGTGTTGATGAATACTACCAGCAAAATTATAATGATTATGATTGGTAACAACTAAGAAAATGTAAAACAAATGTATTAAGATGAATTTTAAGGCAGCAATATATGTTCCTGGCAATATATATATACTCTGTATTCTCTTATTTTGTGACGACTGTACTTTAAAAAAGAAGTTTTTATTCTGTAGCTTTTATCTTAAGATGTACCCTGTTATGTACTTATTCTATAAGTATATTATTAGCAATATGACAAGTTCTATATCCTTTAGGTTGTTCAGGACCTTGTATGGATTTACAGAATGCAAAATGAATGAATGAATGAATGAATGTTTTCCTTAGGCAAAAGAAAAGCTTTATCATTTTACCACAGCACACTAAACGAAAATTGCTTATATCAATAGAAAATTAAATAACTGACACAAGTTGAAGAGCGAGAATTAAATTTGGAGCATGTGTAGAAATATATGAATCAGGAAGTCACTTGGATTAGTCTTCTAGATTATTATGTTTCATGTGCGAGTATTATTGTCATGTTGGGTGTGATAATGACCCATTTCTGCAATTCATTCTTCATCCCAGCAAATAATATGTTACTTTTTTTTTCATTTAATTACAGTTACATGAGAATGACATTTGATTATATTCTGCTTGTACAACAGCAACACCTTTTTTTCATGAACATTCTTACAAGATACATCTAAATGAGCAAAACCTGTCCTCTGTTCTTCATTCCTGTATGTATTTCTACAGTCTTCCCCGGAGTTAATGGATATATCCAGGTGTGGGAAGCGGTGAACACACACACACACACACACACACACACAAACCACACACACATACACACACACAAACACACACACACAAACCACACACACATACACACTCACAAACACACACACACAAACCACACACACACACACACACACACACACACACATACACAAACACAAACACACAAACCACACACACACACACACACACACACCAGGAGTTGCAACTGAATATAATCAGCACAGACCAAACAAATGTCCCTCCTGTGACAATACTGTGGCCCATAGAAGGGCTCCTCTCCCTCAAATATCCCATTCTCAATTCCTATATGACTAGCCTTATATTCTTCTTCATCTATAGTCATGTGTCGCTTAACGATGGGGATACGTTCTGAGAAATGCACTGTTAGGCGATTTTGTCATCGTGCGAACAACACAGTGTACTTACACAAGCCTAGATAGTATAGCCTACTACACACCTAGGCTACATAGTATAGCCTATTGCTCCCAGGCTACAAAACTGTACAGCATGTTACTGTACTGAATTCTGTAAGCAATTGTAACAGAATGGTATTATAATATTATATAATAATATCATAATCAAATGGGACCACCATCATATATGCGGTTCATCACTGACCGAAACATCGTTATGTGATGCACGACTGTACACTGTCCATGCCCACATTTCTGCCACAGTAAATAATGAAGTGACTGCTGGACAGGAAGGAGTAAGTAGCTTGGAAGGGATGTCAAGTAACCTCAGAAGACAGCTAAAGCAAACCAGACATGGGTGTGAATGGATCAGCATAGATACAAACTTCTTAAAAAAAAAAATGCCTCAGACTGCAGCTGTAATGCCATCTGAGCTTAATTAGGCATCTGAAGTGAAAATATAGACAAAATATACAGCCTCATTCAAACTCAACTCACAATTCTTTTACTTCCCACCCTCAGCCTGACTATGCCTTAATTTCATGACAGTGAGAGCATGAAAGGCATTTTGGAAACTGTCATTAAGAACTGGAGGTTATGTAGTGACATGTGTGTGAACCTCATCTATCCTGCCTCACTGGCATAAACATACAATTTTATTACAAAAATGGGCGGATGAATCACATGATACAAAATCTTATTATACATATCAACACAAATCAATCTGAACATCAGGCTTTCATGATTATCACTTCAATTCTTTGGATGTCTCCACAGTGGGCTGTTCTGTTGGCTTCATAGCTGGTAGGCCTGTCTGAGTGATGGTGACAAAACGTTCGCCAGATGGTGTTGGCAGTGTCTGCAACAATATTTCTTCAAATTATCATGGAATCACATAGGCTTCACTACATGCAGCATTACCACATTACAAGTAGGGGCCACCTCAATAATGGTGGATGCCGAAAGGGTGACACGAAACAAGTTCCATACTGAGGACCAACACACACTGGGTACCCCTGTACTAAATTTAGTCATCATGGTGAATGGAATTTGTGCACTCCTGTAATATTAGCTGAAATGTTGGTGTGCCTGCTTTCATCATGCTTAATGCACGTCATCATGACTGAGATTCTTGGGGTTTCCCTCAACTCTTCCAAGGAATATGTCACCCTTAACATGTTGACTGAAGCCATAAAGTTTCCATTCCACATGTTCCCAATCAGAATTCCTGTCTGGCTGGGACGTAGAGCTGTGCAATGCAGCACACAGGTATCAACATTTGGAGGGAACATGTCATTGGTTCCAAAACCTTGGTATGTATCTACCAAACCACATGGTGTTGCATTCCAGAAGACTCAAGAGCTGGGAGAAGCTTATCCTGCAAATTCACTGGTCATGGCCATCATTTCATTTACACCCATACAAAGTTCCAGACAGTATCAGTCAGTCAACTAAGAAGCAACAACAACAACTGATCCCCATTTTTTAAAGTAAAAATTATAGATATGTCCAATAAATTTGTCTGTCATGCACCCACCCCTTTTGCACACTTGAAATTATTTCTCACTATGGCTTTCACATACATGTGAAAATTGTTAATAGATTTGGAAAAATTACAGGATTTTATTCATAGCTCTCATCTATATGACTTCAATACAAAAAACCATAATACTATTTGTAGGCACTGAAGCGCCCTTCACGTGTTGAGTGTCACATGCTGAGTAACTCTGCAGTGCAGAGTCTTTCTTGAGCACATGATAGCCTCTCAACTGCAGCTGCTCCATAGGTTTCTTGCCTTTTGTGAAAAGTAAGGATTCATTACCACATTTCCATGAGCCTACATATTGCCTCCACTCTCAGCCACATTAATCCAGTCCACATCATCAACTGTATTTCTTTAATATCCACTGTGCCGCCAGTACTATCCACCCACTGGCACCTAAATGTGCAAGTCTTCTCATCCCTTCAGGCAACAATCTGGCAAACATGAGATATGGCCCTTCCATAGCCGTCACTCTCAGGGTTAGTTACCACTCCCTTATACTTACAGGAGTTGCTCTCGAACTGTCTTGTCCATGACCCTGTATCATAAATCACATTGGTCTTGCAAGCCAAACGTCACAAGTGCTTACTCAGCATCCTTGCAAAGTCTGCAGATTTGTAGCACAGCAGTAAACAGAACATTTATCACTGTTTTGTTGAACACATTTAAAATATTAACCTTTTGACGCCTAATGTCAACTATAGTGGTCGTACCGCACCGCTAACCTCTAAAGTTGCATTTTATATATTTATTCAGCAAATATAGGTACTTAATCTAGGAAGTGTGTCATCCCCGTTGTGTGTGTGAAACTAGGAGAAGGTATGTAGTCAAACACAACCTGATGATGGGCAACACAGGCCGAAACATGTAGTTGTTTTCCATCACATTCATTAAATACACCTCAGTGATTAAGTTGTGTTTGACTACATACCTTCTCCCATAGGTACTGAATATTTTAAACATGGTATATATATATATATATACTCTCCGTCTTTTTCTCTTCAAAATGCAGTTTGTTTCATAATTCTAACATATTTGGTTCCTGTATTATTCACATTTTATATACAGGGTGTGCTAAAATTAAAAAAAATAATTCTGGCGCCAGAAGGGTAAGAACAATTTTGTTTATTATTGTTACCAGATTCTGTTGGTGGTGCTACTGTTGCTCCCATCTCACATGTGCATGTTTCTACCTTGATTTTATTTATTGCAGGGAATTGGGAATTAAAATAAATCAGTTTGAGATGACCTCCAGGGGAATAACGCTCATTTAAAATGTCATTAAAATCATCCAGCATCTCTTGGATTGAAATTTGCGGATAGACAAGAAACATTACTTGTCCTGTATACATGTACACATCATGTAAATAACACAACAAAAAGAAGCATGTGCAAAACATGCTTCAAAGACCACACATCAGTTAAACACTTAGCATAAACTGTACCTTCTTGGGAGCAGTGACTGTGAGGACTCCATCTGATGACAGGCTTGACACAATGTCATTGACCTCAATATCGCTGGGCAAGACATAACGTCGCACAAAGTGGCGTGACACATAGCCATGTTCATCCTGCTTTTCCTCATGTTTGCCCTCCACAATGACTGTGTTATTGAGTGTCTTGACTGTAATCTCACTGGGGGCAAACTGTTGAACGTCCAGGATCACCTGCAAAGAAACTCCCATTGTGTTAACCAGTCTCTTCTTTGTTTCTCACCTAATCTACACAGTCTTTAACACAACACTTGATAACAATTTTGTGATCCATTGATAGATTAACAATTTACTGGACAACATATTTAAATAATACTGTAAGGGCCAGTTTTTAGCTTCAAGAAAACACATCCCACCTTAGTTTCAAAAATCCATAGTGTTTATGACAATCACTGTTTGTTCTGAGAACCAAGCAATCCCCAGGATTAAACTGTGGGGACAGAATGTCATAATATTAGATATGGAAGGAAGCAGTACACTTAGTTGCCACTGCCTCACAATAAGGTAACAGAATTTCGAGGTCAATGTTCAAGCCCACTCTGGATTTTGTCATGTAAATTTTCAAGCACAAATATTAGAAGCTGAAAGTTACATTTATGTTGACATCTAAGTTTTAGTTAATTTTCCATCTGATGGTCAAAATTTGATATGTTCAAGGATCAAGTTAGATGTTTCAATTAGAATGTTCACTATTGCTTGCAAGATCAAAGATGCATTTAGCAAAAAATGAAACTCAGCCATTCATGCTGCTGTGTGCCGGGTTACACCAGTGGGAAATTTAGGAGGAATATACTGCTTCCATCTTCAAGGTGAAAATGAAGATTCAGATGATGTGGTATGTTCCTCAAAAACATTGTTACCCACCTACCAGAATACATGGTGTTACTATCCATTTTTCCACAAAATGAATCTTCACAAGCACGAAAACCTAAAATGTTAACTCAGAATCAGTGAGTTTGATAATTCAATTTTCGCAGCAGCCATTATTGTTGATATAACATACACCAGTTTTATAAACTTAGGCATTTTGTCAATATCCATCTTCTTCCTATAACACTAACATAAATGGGTTACATATTGCAAATATTTGAATACAAGTGTGCGAACCCAACCCTCTGCTCCAGATGGCCATCAACACCTCCCACCCTCCTACATGACCCTGCTAGTCGAACATTAACCTTCACAGTGCTCGCACCTCACAAGGCAGTGACCCACAACTGCTACCAACCACATCCAGCAGAACCAGGTATGTAGCCAACTTCACATTAAATCTCCACCCCCTATACCAACCTGTCCATCACTGGCATACTTCCCCTAGTGCACCTAATAACACCTGCACCACACACCCCTCCCATCAAACAGGCACAATGCATGCATCAGTACACCCGCTCCCGATACACCAGACCTGGAAAACGCACGAT
>Ga0123352_10013132_pt1 | contig 13133 bp, 9 predicted proteins | sample TergutLab28metaG_FD_89700 | JGI IMG/M metagenome (GOLD analysis project Ga0123352, IMG submission 89700) | Labiotermes labralis P1 segment gut microbial communities from Petit-Saut dam, French Guiana - Lab288 P1 | ecosystem: Host-associated > Arthropoda: Insects > Digestive system > Gut ... | reverse complement strand
TCACTATGTATATATATATATATATATATATATATATATATATATATATATATATATATATATATACGCGCGCGTGTGTGTGTGTGTGTGTGTTTATGTGTTGTCCATTAGTTGGTCTGGATAATAAACTGTACAAGATGCACGGTATATACATTAAAATATATCTGGTTTTGTTCGCACGATTCTAATGAACACCGCGCCCGGAAATAGTGTTAATATCGTAAATGTCAATGTTAGAGGAACCGTGCGATTCTGTGTGTCATTTGTACTGAATAACGCAGTAGGCGTACCGCGGACTGATAGTAATGTGTCTATTTGTAATTCACTGAAAGCAAATTGAGCGGTGAGTCTATCGGTTTTTTTTTCTGCTTGGCAGAGGAGAAGACAAGTGACTCTGTGTCTTGTAGCGTGTGCAGTGCACCCAGACGCTTTCAGCAAAACCGTTAGAAATTTTATTACGTGTAGGAGACGTACATTTATTTATTTCGCCAGTTTTTATTGATTGGCAGCGTGCTGCTAGATAGGCAGTGCCATACAACACTGAAATTTCTTAACGATTAATCGATTTCTGTGAGATATCGAACGAAAGTCCTATCGGCTTAAGAGGGTATGAACTGGATGCGTGTAGTTCGCGATAGGAATAGGTGATGATCTTTTATGAACATGCTAATTGATTTTTGTTAACTCTTAGCCCGCTAACGTGGAAAATATGGTGAGCTCCTAATAATGCCAGCAGATGGCAGATTGGATTTAACTCGGCATTTAAAGGGTTAATACATGTACAGTGCATCTTTATACTGTTTGTATTACAAACAACTAATGCACAAATACGAGTATATAGCACAATATTTTCTCCTTGTACAGGGTGGCGCGGAGCTGACTGACACATTTCAAATTTGAATATAGCGCCGGCGCGGTAGCTTGTCTTAGTTGGCAGGAAGAGGAACGGTAGAGGAGAGAACGCCATTTCATGTGATCAGTCGCAATAGAGCGTTGGAACGTGCAACAACGTGTTATCTGTTTTCGTAGTTTCGGCGACATCGCTTGGCCTGCTCGGTCGCCCCGAACTTACTGTACCAAATTTTTTCCCGTGAGGGTTCCTGAAAGACCGTGTGTTCCGGAGGCGTATCATGACTATTCAAGAACTCAAAAAAGCCATTATTGACGAAGTTGCGGCTATTGATGAGGACCAACGGAGGCGCGTGTACGGCAACTTCCAGACACGCTTGCAACAATGCATTGATGTAAACGGAGGCCAACTGCCTGATGTTCAGAAAATAAGCTTGTAATCTGTACGTAATAAATAGCATACTTGGACGTATTTATATACGGTTTCGCTTATTTTTCCCTGTTACTATATATTATCTATGACCATTTGAAATGTGTCAGTCGGCTCTGCGCCACTCTGTGTAATGTTCACTCGTACATGTTTCGACACCTCTGTGTCATCCTTAGGAAGTTTCAAAACTTGTACTTCGCTACTTTCTTAGAATTAAAACTGCTATAATTGCAGTTACAAAAATTATTAGGTTACAATATTATTTGGTCGTCGCTGAGTGATAAGAGTATAGTCTGTGCGACGTAATAATATCGTGCGAAAGCAGTGTTTTCTTGTGGTTACATATACAACCCCTTGTTACTGTTGCTTGTATGCTGGTCTGGCGTGTACTGTACATTATATAGAGAGAAAATATTGTAGTATATAACTAGATGCCGCTTATTATTTTATTGCACTTCTAATAGGCTCAACATGTTTCGGGCACTACTATGCCCATCATAAGGAGCTCGTAACTATGGGCATAGTAATGTCCGAAACATGTTGAGCTTATAAAAAGTACAATAAAATAATAAGTGGCTTCTGGTTGGTTTTTATTCTTCAGTTATCACAATGATGCAAGGTCCAATAAACATTAGATTGTGGTATATATTTGTGCATTAGTTGGTTCTAATAAAAACAATGCTAATTGTTCTTTAGATTCCCAAAGACGAGGGAAATTTCTTAAGAAGCCGAGCACTTGTCTTTTCAAGAAGAAGTTAATTAAACAGTTAATTAATTAGTTGTATATAGGCTACCACTTCTGACGTAAATAAACAGTACCAGAATAACCGGGACAACTGCATTTCGTTAATTGGAGAATTTTCTGAACTTAAATGATAATGAAGGGAAATGAAACGGCCTGTAAAGTGTTTTTTGGAGGGGGGGACCCGAAAATAAGGAGCCACGTGATGTAGGTGTGGAGTTAATAAGGCAGCGAATCTGAAAGAATATCCGATGCTCTGAAATGGACTTAACTCTTTTAGGAGGCGACCCAAAGGCGGTTATTATTAAAAATGTTTATGAAATATAAATGTTATTCTAAAATCAGGTACAGTAATGTCTCACTTTTCGCGGCTTCTAACTTCACGGCTTCCCAAATTCGGTGGGTTGCCCCAACGATAGAAGTATATCCCTCAACCCTTCATTAGATAGGAGCATCGAAATTTTTCGACATGTGGAATTTTGATTATCACTCTTACGTAAGATCTTGTTTCACACACCAGACTCTTTGAACCCTGAATTTTACTCCTTATACCGTACGGCGTGGCACCAACAGGATATTGCTGGCCAGTTACTGGTTTTAGGAATCAATAGTCGTGGAATTAACGCACAAATTTCGGTGGTCGATTTCTTAATTAAATTGATACGAATATCTACATTAGGATTTTACATATTCAAGGGTCTAGCGAGCATCATTAACCTTTTAAAGTCTCCTGGTTACGTGATGCACCAACAGGTTTAACATTGAACAACTGTACGCTCTGCACACACTATATTTATGTGTTTTGTATTTATCTGAGAACAAACAGCGACTTGTGCCACTTACAGCATAAACCGATTGGTTTTATAACCGAGATGAAAAGTGTTTACAGCGCGGTACGGACTGGGTCTTTAAATAAAGCAGTATGTGCTTCATCTTTAAAGGGTTAATTTTTCTTGTTAATTTTCTTGGTAATCACGGTCGACAGCCTTAAAACAAATTGAGAAAATTAAAGCAATTTCAGTCGAACACAAATTATATTCTCAATCAGATGCATATGCTGCATGTTTCGGATTAATTATTTAATCCATCGTCAGCTCTTTTATACAAGATGAAGAGCAAGGAAATGCAATAACATGTCAGCATACTTTAAGTTCACTGTGGGATACCACATTACCAATTACGATTACAATAAAAATTTTACTAATAATGTACTAACGTTGCATGTCATTGCGTTTTCCTGCTATTTATCTTGTTTAAAACGCCTGAAGATGGATTAGTTAATTAACCCTTTACAGACGAAGCGCAGACCGCTTTATTTAGAGACCCAGTCCGTACCGCGCTGTAAACACTTTTCATCTCGGTTATAAAAACCAACAGTTTATGCTGTAAGTGGCACACGTAGCTGTTTGTTCTCAGATAAATACAAAACACATAAATACAGTGTGGACAGAGCTTACAGTTGTTGAGTGTTAAACTGCTGGTGCATGACGTAACCAGTAGGATCTGAAAGGTTAATCCTAAACATGTAGACTATGCGTCTGGTTGAGAATATGAGTTGTGTTAGATCGACATTTTGTTATTTTTCTGAATTAAACTGTAACACAACGGGATATGTTCTATAAAATTAAAACCATTTCTTTATGAAATATTGTAACGAACTATTTGAGCTAATGAGAGCGGCACTGTTGAATCATTCTTCTGGGATGTAATGCGATATTGTCTTACGTTTAATTACTGATATTTCCGTAACCTCTCGAATAATTTAGCAGTTGATACGGCGTAATATCCCAGAAAACTTGAATCTTCAGGTAAATATTCTGTTCTGGTATGTACGTAATATATCATTAGACAGTCTTTGTGTTTTATTCTGGAAAGTTATCCCTTTTTTTTTTTGGATGTGAGTGGTAAAAATGTTTCAATCAGACGGTAAATACTGGATCTGGCACCGAAAGCTTCAATTTTGTACAGTAGCTGTCTTTCTGCTGCCAGTATTACGATGTATGAAATAGGTTTTGTTTATGGTGGCATACTCTTATGTTTATAACTTTCCTTTCTTGGAAGAAATACGTTCTTGCTGCAAATACCTGCTTTGTATGCATAATGCGTTGGGCTGGCCATCTTCCTGGATAATTTGTTTACTTAAAAAACCCCCGCCGTCTTTAGTTTATGCTAGTTTATGTTTTTATGGCAGCCTCGGATGTTTTTATCATCCGGCTGAGCGAGTAGGTAGAACAGAATAGGGGCTAAGGGTTGGTGCATGTGGAAAGAGCAGATTTTGGGTTACGTACGAGAAACTCCAGCTTCGTGTTCAAACGGCGTTGCTCCCTGCATGTACGGCATATGTACGTGATCATATGCGTGCGTAAAAGAGGAAAGATAGGAGTACCTGTATAGTTACGGTTTTCAGTTAATTTAAATTAATCTTACTCCTGTTAATAGACTTTATAAATTTAGATTGGCGTTTGCCATTTCTATAATTTATTTGTGAATAGAAGCGAATATTTTATACGAAAGTTATCCGTCTGCTCATTGTGCTAAAATGTTGTTGTGATCTGAGTAAATACAGCGATATCGATATATTTCTTTATATCTGGTTTTTTTTAACGTCTTTAAACTCCGAGATGTGAGGTTTTCGCAGCTATATTATCGATTGGTAAATAGTTATCGATGTTAAGGATGAACCTGCTGCCTCCATCTTCGCAGTAACCCAACGGCGTAGTAAAGAATCACAAATTAACAAATTGTCGTATTTGTTTCGTACGATTAATTGAACTGTATTTGTCGTTCACCAAATTCCAGAGATAACCTGAGTTTTGCCATAAAGTAAACTTGTGTCGCTGCTTAAGGCTACATATTTATTCATTATTTAAGATAAACGGACATCAGGGATCAGTTTTTAAAGGCAGGGTGTCAAACTTAACACCTCATAAACTGCTAATTTAACGTAATTTCTGATGTGGAATTAAGTACCACAAAAAAAAAAATGAAATTGTTTTCTTTTCTCAGTGATCTTTGTTGGTAACAGGAAGAGAACTTCGAAGTACATGTTTATTTTGGGGTGGAGGTGTAACGTTTAAATTTTTTCTACATTTCCAACCAACAATTAGCTAATTACATACCACTGCTAATGGGCAGTGTTCGTACAATATTTATCATTTTGTACCGATGGCTGTACCACATGTGTTGCAGGCTTTGTGTGAAAAGACGTACCAGATAAACGTTATATATATATATATATATATATTACGACGATGCTGAACGTTGACTGTCTTGCATTTTTGCACTTGGCGAAGAGAAATCTAATGGCACATGACATTAGGAGATGTTTATTTACTTTCCGTGGTAGGATTGTTTGCTGTGCTTTAAAAGTCTCAAACGTTCGTCTGAACAGCACGTTTTCTTGTTTCAAACTGAGTTTAATTTGTTGGCTTTCTCACAGCAAACATTTGTTTGCCGTTTGCTGTGTATATAGTGTGACTTCAATCCTTCAACCCATCTTTGTGCTTCGTTCTGATAGAAAAGCAAGCTATTTCCAGCAGCCACATAATAAACAAACCTTCGAATCAACTCGCCTACAGTTTATATTGGACAGTAGCAATGTAGGTGGTATGTGCTACAGTCATTGGGATGGTAAGTGGACGGCTTGTTTCACTAGATGCGGTAATGTACAGAAGGGATCTCGTATAAACCTTAGAGGGAATGAGCGTATCAGTGAGCATCATCAGTCGATGGCAGTGTAAGTAGTTCCCAAATTGAAGTCTAAGTTTTGGTGTGTTATAATTATCGAAATAAGTGCGGCTGGGACGTGCTGCTGACCACTCATCCCCTTCTAGTGCCGCGGTCATGGGAGAGTACAGCTATACCTCTACCCACCCTCTGGGCCACACCGGACCTGTAACGGGATCACTTTAACTTTACCTTTTATAATTATCAAAATATAAGGCTTGGAATATTCACGGCAATATTAAATGTACGGTCTTAAGCGATATGACGCCGTGTAGTTTGGTAGGTGGTATTAATGTTTCGGAAGAGATTACTGCCGCAATTTTCAGGTAAAATCCGAAGGTATTTGGAACACATTCTTCCAAAACCTGTTATAATTATTATTCTTATTAACTGCTAATGGGTTTATAGCCGGTGCCAGTGTGCTGCAATGCAAAACAAGACAATACAATACAATATAGTGCAATACAATACCATGACATACGTCACACATAATAACACATAACACTCACGATAACCGCGGTAGCACAGTGGTTAAGGTGTTGTGCTACAAATCGGAAGGTCGCTGGCTCGATACCAGCTGGTGTCAGTGGATTTTTCATTGAAATAAAATCCTTCCGATCGCACTATGGCCCTGGGATCGACTCAGCCTCTAACAGAAATGAGTACCAGGAGTATTTCCTGGGGGTAAAGGCGACCGGTGCGTAAGGCTGAAAACCCTACCACCATCCTGTGCCGTTGTCACGAAATCTGGGAACCTTAATTTCTTGGAACCCTCTGGGCCACTCCAGGCCTGTAATGGGATTGCTTTACCTTTCACTCAAGGTAACCCTCTATACTCAAAATTACAAAAGAGAATCAAAAACACATACACTATTAAACTATTAGGCTAATTGTCCACAAAAAAAAATGGTGTCGTATCCTAAGAGACTCTAATCTTAATGGCGTAAATCATATACAGAAACAAATTTTGTTACACATAAGTCTGCAATGTGTGTTCCGAAATGCTGGATACTATCCTCAGTATTCAGAATTTTAGATCCTAACCGTTTAATCGAAAGAGAACTCTGAAACGATTTTATAATACGCTTAACCATACTTTCTGTTGTGTTGTATTTAACCAATATTGGAATGGCAATTATGGACACTAATGAAAGAATAATATTTAAAAATTATGGAGTGTAACTTCACATTACACCAAATTCTAAAGATCAGTACGGAGCTCAGATGAATATATTCTTTTGTTCTAGGAATACCTGCAGTGTCCAAAAACTGTTGCAAGCGGAAGCAGTTTAGTGCTAAAATTTAATGTCAAAAGCTCTTTATGTAAAACAGTTACAGTAATTCTTTAGTCAATAGTCTGGTATCAAATGATCCCCCTTTCATTACGTTTATTCACATACCTCGGAATAGCAGAATCTGATCACAACCATCCGTCATATATAGCACGTTTTCGTGGATTTTACTTGCTTTGTTAGACAAGTTATGTTTGTAAACTTTGATATCAAAGGTTCCATACTTAGACGATCGTGTAAATATCGACAAATAAGAACAATTGTTGCTTTACTGGGGTATTATAAGACCAACAGTAACAGATGGCTGTGAAGTGTGGGTTTTGAAAGGAACCGTAAAAAACAAGTTAATGGTATTTGGAAGGAAAGTTTAAGAAAGATCTTTGGTCCTACAAGAGAAAGAGATGGTACATGGAGAATCAAAACAAGCGGTGAATTAATAAGACTTAAGATTATAATAAATCACATAAAAGCCCAACGATTAATCTGGTTTGGAAGAGAGAATGGTAAAAAAAAGTATATAAGTGGAAACTTATGTCAGTACGACCACAAGGGAGACCAAAGAACAGATGGGAAGACGACATAAGGAATGACATGAAGAAACTGAAAATAAAGAATTGGATTAGCTACATCCAGAATCGTAATAAGTGGAAATAATATGTTGAGAAGGGCAAAACTTTAAAAAACCCGAGTTGTAGCGCCCAAAAAGGAGGAGGAGAAGGAGAAGAAGAAGAAGAAGATGAAGAAGGAGGAGGAGAAGGAGGAGGAGAAGGAAGGAGAAAAAGTAGAAGAAGATGAAGGATGAGGAGGAGGAGAAGGAGGACGAGAAGAGGGAGGAGAAGAAGGAGGAGGAGGAGGAGGAGAATGAGGATAAGAAGAAGGAGAAGTTGGAGAAGAATTGTTGCATATTTCAGTATTATTTAGTAACAGAATGGCATGACATTGAAGAATATTAAAGCGGTGTTTCTTCATGGGTGTAATTTTGTGTTTTGATTAAACTTCTGAAGTAAATGAAAACTGTGGCTATATATTCTAGAGTCACTTTATTAATTACATTTAAAAAAAAAACCACTGAAGGCCTTGTGTACGGAATGTCCGTAAAAGAATGTTTATCGATCGACTAATTAGAATACAAAATTTTAACGTTGGAATTCACCACATTTTATCGCCGTCTTTGATCCTTACGGACGAATGAAGCCCATTTCGGTCTCAGAGCCTGCATATTGCTTCCTCCTCTGCCGCTGCTGCTGCTGCTGATGATTATGCTGTTATCGATGGTGGCTTTACAGTTGGTGTAATCCCGTGATGTTCTTGGTACAGGCCAGTTGAAATGTGATGGCACACGCGCAGAAAACAGATTTCGTCTTCCGGCGAAACGGACGAGTCCATTTAAATCGGCGTGGGGCGTCAGTTCAGTCGACTACTGGCAGCCGAGGGGTGCGCATCAACGGTAGTAATGCTGGATACACCATGTTCCGAGGTAGTGTGAAGAGTACTGGCTAACCACTCCATTCGCCAGTTTCCCCTTCACTTCCCCTCCCGTGCTTCACCGTGTGTCATCACATTTCAACTGGAGTCTATAAAAGTTTACGGGTTTTATTCGGTTTCGTTAAAAGACAAAGTTTTCAGTTTAGTTTCGTGCAAACCTTTTGTCTCCACTAAAATGAACAAAATGTGATTTGAACTGAATATGTGACACCACAGACGGCAATAGCTACAAGCTGGAAAGTCACGTCTTCGGTTTCCGATGAGGTCATTGGAATTTTTTAATCTACGTAATCCTTTCGGCTTCACGATGGCCTTGGGGTCGACTCAGCTTCTAGCAGCGATAGGCAAATGAGTCTGGTGCGTAGGGCTGACAACCATATCAACTCCGTGTGTCGAAAGTCTGGAAATTGTGGCATCCTCAACCTTCTGGAGCCCAAAAGGGCCTATCCAGGCCTGTAATGGGTTAATTGTAAAGAGGAGAATAAGTCGGAGGGCTGATATCTTCTGCTGTCACATACTTACTTACTTACTTACTCCATGGTGCAGAGTCCTTCTTGAGAAGCTAACTGGTTCGCAGCTAGGCAAGAAATTCCCCGCATTTCACGGAACCCGAAGGTTCATTACCGCACTCACAAGCGTCCGCCACCTGTCTCTATCCTGGGCCCGCCCAATCCAGTCCATATACCCACATCCCACCTCTTGGAGATCCATCGTAATATCCACCCATCTACGCCTAGGTCTCCCAGTGGTCTCCTTCCCTTCGGTTTCCCCACCAATACCCTATACACCCCCTCTCCTCACCCATACGCGCCACATGCCCAGCCCATCTCATTCTTTTCGATTTTATCACCCGCACAATATTGGGCGAGGAGTATAACTCATTTGGCTCCTCATTATGCAATCTCCTCCATTCCCCCGTTACCGCCTCCTTCCTACGTCCAAATATTCTCCTCAACACCATGTTCTCAAACACCCTCAGCTTCCTTTCCTCCCGCAATGTCAACGACCAAGTTTCACACCCATACAAAACAACATATACATTAACTAAAATTATTCAAATTTCTAATGGATGTGTGAGACTTATGCCTGTTATAAAGTTCCTGAAGTCTTAAGCTCAGCTGTGGAAAGCACAGTCACACCTTTACACTAAGTCCATCAACTTGCTCGTAAGAACTGGCTAGTGCTTCCTGTTCTTTGCCACGCGGACCCGATATACTTCCACATAAACATTTCCGGAGTTATTGTATCATGCGCGTTTATTTCTCTGAAGTTTTCTCTGGCCTGCAGATATTCCAACAAAAACGTGTATGCGCTGTCTCCCATGCACGCCAAACGAATGTTCGATCTCACGTCCCGTAATTGTTTTCTGACATTTCGTAGCTTGCTAATTATTTCACACCTCGGCGAGCTTCTAGCCCGGGGGATGATATTTTTCCCGGCTGTCCGCGACTACCCCTTATTCAAAATATTTTCAGCGGCGCTACTACAGATACCTGGAGGCCATTACCTGCCTCCGCTATGCGTCGTGCTGGAAAAGGGACCCACTAAAGAGGGGAATCAGTTTATTCAACAAATACATTTCAAAATTTTGATTTAGTACATTATCTTGGAGTAGGAGTTTAGTTGCTTCAAGAACAGAAGCTATTTATTTACTGCTGACACTGCTGTGTAGAAATGCATTATGAATATTTTATATCTGCTTGTATGTTTCTCGCTTCCTGTAGCTGCCCCCCCCCCCTCAAAGATGCAATGTAAACACACTCCTCTGTATTCTTGCCAGCGTCTACGATAGTCTGTGCTGTTAGAGCGCCAAGCCTATACCGCATCACTACGTTTTGAGTCTATTCTGATCTTCAGTTAGGGTTACATTTTTATAAATTTCCTTGTGTCGTTTATGTTGTTTCTTTAAAATTTACGTGCTGTGTACTGTGTATTGCGATCTTACAAAGAAATCAAAATATCTTGAGTGAAAAGCAGATACCTACATGTTTCATCAATAAGGTCGATTTTTCAACGGGTAACAACGACCCGAACGACCATCTCTCATATACGAACAAGCGGATGTACCGCGTTTTATTCTCTAATTTAATCCGGGAAAATTATGGAAGTGTGTTAAGTACCGTCACTGTATAACCCATAATGGTTCCTTTTATTATGGATTTAATTACTTTACCAGATGACCAACTGCCTTGTATTCATACATACATACATACATACATATATATTAAATGATATCAGTATAAACATGTACATTTATGCTATCTTTAGCGTTTGAAATTTGACTGTACATTTATGTCATAAAACGCGTATTTTGGAATATAAATAATTGCTACGTACATATAAACACTGTTTTAATTTGGATGATATAATGTATGTTCCTTCCATTTTAGGGAATTTTATCAATGTTACAGCAGGCAAAAATGAAACTACTTGCAAAAATCTGTGTTGAAACGTGAATGATGTAGGAACCACGTAATCAAGTGGATTTTTATTTCGTGCGGTATTTGAAATATACGCTGTTTTCCTTTATGAAGTGCCTAATACAATGACGTATGTGTCATCGCGTAATCCTATAGTAATCTCTGTTGATTCAGTTCGACGATTATGGTGGGAATGGACACAGCGCGTGTTTTATGTTCGTATTTGGCATTTGTTTCAGGAAACATGACAAAGGATTTTGAATTCCTTGACATCATATCTCTCGAACAAATAAATGTTTGAGTCTTCTCAATCGATTCGTTGTTGTGTAAAAAAACCTTTGAAATGAAGATAATTTAGACATAATTTAGACATATAATCATATATATATATATATATGAAACAAACTGCATTTTGAAGAGGAAAAAACGGAGAGTATATACCATTTTTAAAATATTCAGTACCTATATTTGTTGAATAAATATATAAAATGTAAATTTAGAGGTTAGCGGTGCGGTACGACCACTATAGTTGAGATTAGGCGTCGAAAGGTTAAAGCAAGTGACGCCAGAAGAATAACAGCAGCAGAGATTAAATACACGAGAAGAACAGCAGGATACACTTGGACAAATTACAAAACAAACTCACAAATTGTAAAGTAGCTAAAAATAACACCAATTGTTGGAAAAATTTCTGGAATACAAGAGAAGCTGGATACATATATATATATATATCTTTCATGGAGTTGGACCACTTGTCGACCCATTCCGGTCTCGCGTATCCAGAAGTCGCTTCAAAGGTCTATCATGATTCCTTCTGCCAGTTGGGGAGTAGTATTTCATTACCCTGGGTAATCTATTTTGAGACATTCTATTTACATGTTGTATCCAGTTTCTCTTGTATTCCAGAAATTTTTCCAACAATTGGTGTTATTTTTAGCTCCTTTGCAATTTGTGCGTTTGTTTTGTAATTTGTCCAAGTGTATCCTGCTGTTCTTCTCGTGTATTTAATCTCTGCTGCTGTTATTCTTCTGGCGTCACTTGCTTTAACCTTTTGACGCCTAATCTCAACTATAGTGGTCGTACCGCACCGCTAACCTCTAAATTTGCATTTTATATATTTATTCAACAAATATAGGTACTGAATACTTTAAACATGGTATATACTCTCCGTTTTTTCCTCTTCAAAATGCAGTTTCTTTCATAATTCTAACATATTTGGTTCCTGTATTATTCACATTTTATATGCAGGGTGTGCTAAAATTAAAAAAAATAATTCCGGCGCCAAAAGGTTAGTCCAAATTTCGCTGCCATATAACAAGACTGGAAGGGCCAGTGTATTGTATAGTTTTATTCTTGTTTTCTTAAGGGATTTTTTGTGATTTAGACATGTTATTATATCAATTTTGTATGAAACTTAAAAATCCACATTACAAGTAGAATAAGAAATCGCTCAATATCCTGTGTGGCGGGGGGGGTGGGGGTGGAGGATCTGTTAAGATTGTTAGAGCAATATAGTGTCGTTGTGTTTTTTTCACCTTTCTATAATGTTTTCACACAAGTGGGGTTCAGTTATTATTTAATAATTACTTTCATGTTGGTCTTTCACTTGATATTCTTAATTTTCTATTTTAAATATAACCGCACAAATGTGGCGCTTGTTGATGGCTAGCGATATGTTGGAATAGCATGTTAGCAGAATTTTGATAGGTAGATACAGCCCTAGGGGGCGAGTAACTGGCTTCAAACGCATTTTTATGTAATTTAACCTTTACTCTACCGACGTGGAAACTATGGTGAGCTCCTAATAATGCCAGCAGATGGCAGATGGGATTTAATTCTGCGTTTAAAGGGTTAAATAATGATTGAATTTAAAGGAGGTTTAATTTCGTTATTTTGATTTGGGTCAGAAAAACGGGGGAATAATTATTTTCCTGTGTTGTTTTCTTGAGATGTCACTGCGTGTGAAATACAGTGATACCTCGGCTAACGAGTGGCCCTGCTAACGAATTTTTCGGCTAGCGAAGATTTTTTTTCGCTGTTTTTGGGACTCGGCTAACGAATATGGGTTCGGCTAACGAATGTTTTAGTGGATGCGCGCGCTAACATAAAGCAGCAAACATGAACGGTCGGGCCATTCCAGGAGCTTATCTTTTCCGTCTGTATGTGTGTGACAAAGAAATGAGCTGACC
>Ga0123352_10013131_pt1 | contig 13133 bp, 15 predicted proteins | sample TergutLab28metaG_FD_89700 | JGI IMG/M metagenome (GOLD analysis project Ga0123352, IMG submission 89700) | Labiotermes labralis P1 segment gut microbial communities from Petit-Saut dam, French Guiana - Lab288 P1 | ecosystem: Host-associated > Arthropoda: Insects > Digestive system > Gut ... | reverse complement strand
AAAAGTGATTTTTGGTACAGGATTGGTGATATGCGGAGTGTTAAGGGTGTTTGCTTTTGAAATACTAGAGTACATTCGCTTTGCGTCTCAATCTTTGACTCGTCATTCAGAGTTCATCCTTCTGGAGTCTGTGGCGTTTTCATATGTACTTATTATAGTCGGAATTGCGTTCAATATATGGGGACTGATAAAGAAAAGTAAAGATAGTACCCCAGCAGTATAAGCATATTGCGTAGCAGGTGTGGGCGTTCTCTAAACTGAAAATAGATTTCAAGGCTTTGCCTTGGACTATTTTCAATTTAACTCACTATATAACATATAACGGAGGAATGGAAATGCAAAATCCAATTATCACAATCGAAATGGAAAATGGCAAGGTAATCAAGGCGGAGCTTTATCCTGAAATCGCGCCAAACACGGTGAACAACTTTATCTCGCTGGTGAAAAGCGGCTTCTACGATGGCTTAATCTTCCATCGTGTAATCCCCGGGTTTATGATTCAAGGCGGATGCCCGATAGGCGAAGGGTACGGCAATCCGGGCTATTCAATCCGTGGGGAGTTTAAGGCTAACAGGTTCGAAAACAATTTGCAGCACAGCGCTGGCGTACTTTCCATGGCGCGTTCGGGTGACCCTAACTCTGCAGGCAGCCAGTTCTTCATTATGCACGAACTTTCGCCGCATTTGGACGGGCAGTACGCAGCCTTCGGCAAGGTAACCGAAGGGCTGGATGTGGTGGACGAAATCGCAAATACTCCACGCAACCGTGCGGACAAACCGGATACGCCGCAAAAGATGAATCATGTGACAGTTGATACATTTGGCGTAGATTATCCGGAGCCGGAGAAGGTATAGTCTAGCATAATAAGTTGTAGGGTGGGGGCTTGCCCCCGCCGTGGGAGGTCATAGACCGCCCCTATATATAAATAAATCGGGAGGCGACCCATTGGGTTGCCTCCTTATATGATTAACGCGAATGATGGAGATTGCCCCATCGATGCGCGGTAAACGCTTATCGCCTGATTGCCCTGTGTGCGAAGTCGTTGTTAACGAATCCGTCGAAACTTACACGCCTCTCAAGTTCCCACGAGAGCTCCATGATATCTTGGATGAGTTCGAACCCCTCTTGCTCGATGATTGGGCTGATTAGCCACACTCCGGCATCTTGGTAGCGGCGAATCATGATAGTAAGTTCTTCGTAAGTGTTTTCGGGGAACTGCGGCTGGATTACCCTTGCGATGTCCTCGGGGCTGTTTTCGGACACCCAGATTTGCGCACGGTGGATGGCATTTGTGAAGTTCTGCACTACATCGGGGTTTTGTTCGATGAAACTGAGTGTCGCCATATAGACAGTGTATGGCACTATGCCGCCGGCCTCGCCCAGAGATGCTACGACATAACCTGCTCCGGCCTGTTCAAGCATAAACGCGCTGGGGTCGAATTCTGCCGTGAAGTCTCCAACGCCGCCTGCAAATGCCGCAGCAGTGGTGGTGAACGCAAGGTTTGTGAGTATCTCGACATCGACACCAGGTACGATGCTGTGCCGGTACAGGATATACTCAAGAACCATCTGCGGCATTCCGCCAACCCTGCCGCCGATGATGGTCTTGCCGCGTACATCATCCCAGGTGAAGTCGGGCATAGGTTCACGCGCAACCAAGAAGTTGCCGGCGCGTGACGTAAGCTGCGCGAAAGGCTGGGCGAAGTCTTCGCGGCCTTCGTTGAAGACGTAGAAACCGGCTTCTATCCCCATGAGGCCGATATCGGCGTTGTTGGAAAGCAGTGCTGTCATGCTGCGGTCGGCCCCGTTGCCGACTTCGAGGATTATCTCGATGCCGTATTCTTCAAAGAAACCAAGCTCCATCGCGACATACTGCGGCGCGTAGAAAATCGAGTGTACAACTTCGTTTAGCCGTACTTGCGTCAGTCCGCTGTCGTTCTGTGCTTGCTGTCCGCACCCTGCAAATAATAGCGACAGCAGCAATATCATAGAGATTACGAATATGTTTTTTCTGCTCATTGTGTGTTCCTCCCATATAGTAGCCTTGTACTCTTGCAATATATTCTTGGCGATTGAAAACGTTACTGATTTGTCCGTATATCTTGAGCAAACAAAAAACACACCTTTATGCGATGTGTTTTTGATTAGATGTATATTTCGATAAGCTCAGCATCGGTGTGTTCTTCCAAATACCTGATTATTTCGTCGAGCATCTTTTGTGCGTGTGAGTTAGAGCCGGAGACAACAGCAACGCCGAGTGTCAAGGTCGTGTGAACATCTTGTGTGGCAACTTCTGAGATAGCTGCGTTGAAACGGTGGCGTGCTTTGTCAACGAGGCTTCGGCAGACTTGCCGTTTGTCCTTGAGCGAAGTTGCGTTTGGAATGTAGAAAGTGAGCTTTGCGGAAAGTGTGTACATTTACGCTGATGCCTCCTTAATCACTCCTCGTTCGATGTTTTCATTAATCAGCAGCACAAGCACCGCGAAAACGATGGCGATTGGGAATAGAGCTTCCAGCGAAACGCGCGTCAGTATCAGCCCTGTTGCAGGGCCAAGGATGGCAACACCAAGGCTGGCTGCGCCAACTTGATAGCCAACGAGTTTTGCAAGGATTTCCGGGGTAAAACGCTTGGAAGTCTCATGCATTAAGCATGGGTATACAGGCGCAAGCCCAAGCCCGATAAGTGCCATGGCGAACAGATTGGTCGAGTACATAAGTGTAACAATTCCGGTGATTGCAAGCATGAAACCGAAACGTATCATCGTGATATTGCGGAAATATTTTGCAAGGTAGCCGGAGGCAATGCGCCCGAGCATTATCGAAGCGAAGTAGACGGCGGGGTACATACCTGCGTGTTCGATGTCCAACCCGCGCGATTCCAAGAGGACGCTTGTTGTCCAAAAGCCGATGGAATAATCAACCCCCATGAACAGAAAGAAGATTGCCATATGCATGTATTGGAAGCGCACTTGTGTCAGAAAGTATGTTTTCTTTGTGTCGGATGAGCGGTCTTCGTGTGCGTTGCCTTGGCGGACAATCCACGCGCCGCGCAGTATACTTATCAGCACAAAGACGGCAATAGCACCTTGGATTGCCGCGAGAGAAACATATCCGATACGCCAGCTTGCCGACATTATCATTTGCGACATGATAATGGGGCTTATCGCCGCGCCCATGCTCCAACTGCAATGCAGCCAGTTCATATAGCGCGATGAAAAGTTCCTTGCCATATACGCGTTCAGGCTTGAATCTATCATTCCCGAACCCATGCCCGCAAGACCTGACACGAACATAAGCGTGCCAAAACTGTTTGCCAGTGAAAACCCGAATATGGCAAGTGACAAGGCTGTTATGCCGAACAGTATCAGCTTTTCGGAGTTAACATACCTAAGCAGCCGCCCGATTTGGCTGCCTGACAATGTCCAAAATATAGCATTGACGATGATAAGGACGCCGGCTTGTTCAAGCTGCAGAAACATATCGTATCTAAGCACAGGCCAAGCAACGGTGAACGCACCGTCGAAGAAACCAAGTGCAATAAAACTCAGATACGCCGCGGCCAGTAGTATGTATGTGTTTTTCATGAAAACTCCTTAGCAAAAGAAAATGATTACGTCATTGCGTAATCATTGGAATTATATCATATCTGAATACCTATGACAATAGATATATAGTTAGTGGTCAAGATGTCAAGATGTAACGTGAAGGGGATGAGATAGATGCAAACCAGGGCGGGGTATCGGTCGCCGTATCGTAGAATTAGCAGAGAGAGGCAGAGAGATGTGCCAAAGCGGGATATCCGTGAGAGGTTTATAGTTCAGGGGATGGTGTGCGGAGCTGTTCTTGCCGCGCTGCTTGTGACAACCCTTGTAGGCCTGCCGTTTACCGAGCGAATCCGCTACATTGCAGCAAATGCAATACATGCGGATTACACTGAAAGTTTGCCGTTTGGCGCAGCAATAAGGGAAACATTTGAACGAGGGCGTTATTTGGTGTTTGGCGAATTGACCGAACTGCCTGCGCCGACTACATCGGCTACACCTGTTACGTCTGCCATGCCCGGAGCAGAACCCGAGGGGGTGCCTATGCTGCACATTTCAAGTGAAGAACAGACAGCCGTACGCGAAAGCGGCGAAGTTAACACTTTTTACGAGCTGCCTAAAGCGGAACGCCTGTTTATCGAGGACATAATACGGCAGATTTCCGAAGCTGAAGAGACTCACGAGCCGGAAACATATTATCCGTACTACACTGACCCACCGAATTACACTGACACTCACACACTTGCCCCGGCAATTGCGCCGGGGTCGGCGCGGATAACATCGCCGTTCGGCAACCGTACGAACCCGATAACAGGGCAGGCGGAGTTCCACAATGGGGTGGATATAGCGTTGGGACACGGCACACCTGTTGCCGCAATTCAGGACGGCATTATAACTGATATCGGCTATAATTCATTCTCGGGGCATTATATCCGCTACAAAACGTTGGACGGGCTGTTGGTTGGCTACGCTCATCTATATCGTTCTCTCGTACAAGTAGGTGATACCGTCAGACAGGGCGATGTGGTCGCGCTTAGCGGCAATTCGGGGTTAAGCACAGGGCCGCACTTGCACGTCTCAATTTGGCGCGACGACGAACTAATAGACCCGCTAACGATATTTGCGGTGCAGTATTAGTCAGTAAATCTCTGCTGTTACTCCGTAAAATGCGTATCCTTAAATTCAATGACGTCAATCATCAGGAGTATTCCCATGCTTAATCCGTAGGAGAAAACTTCGGCGTTTTCAATACTTAATGACTTGGCATAGAGGTCTTCCAATTCTTTGAATCGCTCCCATTGCTCCGGCGGCAAAATGCTTTTAAAATGATTTTGGATATCGATGATGCTGCGACTGGTGTGTTTATGTTCAGGGTCTTGAGGTCGGCCGCGCTCCCATGGCGAAATTTCACCGTAGTACAAACTTTTCATAAATGAGTCCATATTATCGCTCCTTAGAATGTGAGGCATAACAAAAATACCTGCTTGACTTTTGTAGGTGTGGTGTGGTAGTTTAGTGGCAAGACTGAATGGTCATCTTGCGTCGCGGCCGTTTGGTCGTGTTTTGTTTTTATGATAACACGTCCGTACGGTCGTGTCAAGTGTTATTTTAAATTTTCCCTGAGGTGCTGTATAATGCCTACATTAAGTGATAGATTAATGCAACTGAAAAAAGAAAATGGATTATTGCAAAAAGAGATTGCGACATCTATAGGGGTTTCTTTGCGTTCATATCAAAGGTACGAATCGGGCGAGCGTAAACCCGATTCTGATATACTTGAAAAACTTGCCGACTATTTCGATGTAAGTCTTGATTATTTAGTAGGCCGTTCTGACAACTCGCAACGTCAATAAATAGTTTCGAATGTTTTCATAACTTATGAGAACCCGTATCAACAGATAAGATATTCCGTTGTACAGGTTCTTTTTGTTTAATTGAGGAGATGGCGGGTCAAGCCCGCCATGACGTAACTTCGTTAATCAAAAAAGTTCGTCATTGCGGCCTCCGAGCCGCAATCCCCTAATTGAAACCAATTATAAGAATTGGGGAGGTGAATCGGAATTACAACATCCGCGAAATGTCTTTCTTCAGGCGTGAGATGATTTTTTTCTCCAGGCGTGATATGTACGATTGGCTTATGCCCAGCATATCGGCGACTTCCTTTTGGGTCATCGAGATGGTGCATGAGCCTAGACCGAAGCGAAGCTCGACAATGTGGCGTTCTCGTGCGGAGAGGCGTGACATGGCATCGAGCAGGAGTGTTTTGTCGACTTCATCCTCAAGGTCTTTGTAGATTATGTCGACATCTGTGCCGAGAATGTCGGAAAGGAGGAGTTCATTGCCCTCCCAATCGACATTTAGCGGCTCGTCGATGGAGATTTCGCCCTTCGTGCGTGAGTTGCGGCGCAGGTACATGAGTATCTCGTTTTCGATGCAGCGCGAGGCATAGGTTGCGAGCTTTATCTTCTTGTCGGGCTTGAAGGTGTTGATTGCCTTGATTAGGCCGATTGTGCCGATGGAGATAAGGTCTTCGACATTTATGCCCGTATTCTCGAACTTGCGCGCGATATATACAACGAGGCGCAGGTTGCGCTCAATCAGCACCGATTTGACTTGTGCGTCGTCGTTTGTGCCGAGCCGTTCGAGTAAGCCGGCTTCTTCCTCCGAGCCAAGCGGTGTTGGCAGAACCTCGTTGCCGCCTATGTAGTATATGCTATCGTCGTGGCTGCTCTTGAATTCCAGCAGCAGGCCGACAATCTTCTTTTGTATGGTGAAACAGGCCAGTTTTAGTGCGCTCAAATTAATCCTCCTTAACTATGTATTGAGTATTTCAGGGTTAAGCAACCCTTGATATCCACCCTTGCCCGAAAGTTTGTTGTTGTATATGCCAACGATGATTTCGCGCAGGGTTGCGGGGTCGTCCTCGCCGTGGCGGATTGTGACTTGGTCGGTGCGGAAACCTATCAGCATGCCGTTGCGCGTGCCGAGGGCTGAAAATGGTATCATGCGGATTCGCCCAACGAAGTTATGGTCTAGGCTATCTTGGGTGATTGTATGTAGGTCGCTCTCGCGGTTTTCGTAGAAAATCAGCTTGAGAGGGTCGGGCAGGAATTGTTTGACAACGGAAAATTCGGCTATGATTACCGGAGTATTGCTGATTGGGTCGAGCAGGCTGTGGCCTGTGTCCACAAGGGCTTTGAAATGCTGCTGCCGATCGCTGACAAAGATTTCGACATCGCACAGAATTTGCCTTTTGATGACGCGCCGCGCGTACCGGCTCTTGAGCAACTTGACGATTATATAGAACGCTGCACTCGAACCCAGCAGTATGTTAAGCGAGAAGCTTTGAGGCATCTGCCCCGTGCTGACAAGCAGCGAACCGACATTTGTAAAGCTGAACAGCGCAAGCCCGAATCCGCCAACAGCAAACGCGAATATGTACGAAAATCCAACCAGCTGTACAAGCTCCTTAATGTGTTTCGGGCGGAATGCGATGTATACTCCGAGGGTTATCAGGAGTATCGAGGCGAGTATGTTTGCAACGATACTATGAGGAACGAACACGATGAACAGCACATACAGCAGAGCCATCACAAATGCGGCGGCACTGAGCCATATCGGGCGCAGTTTCTTGCCCATGAATTGCCCCGCGCCCCAGAGGATGAACAAATCCATGAAGAAATTGACAGCAAACACTATGTCCGCGTATATCTCCAAGCGGCCACCCCCTATTGCGACAAACCAGAGACTTATATTTCGTACGTTTGTTGTGAACCATAGAGACAGTATACATCATGCTGATGTATGAATCTGTCGGTTTGTGGGTTGGCTGTAACAAAAAAATCGATAAAAGACGCCACTTGGGCTATCGCTGCGCGACAGCTTTCGCCGAAATCCTGATTTCGGCGAGCCCTTGTGGAATGAATTTCGTTAACTTCGCACAAGCAGCTTTGCTGCCTTGTTAACGAAATTCCGAGCAAAACGGCAAAGCCGCTTTGCTCGATTAGTGTCTGCGACGCTAAAATCTGAACCACAAAAGATTGAACCTTGAAGTTTAAAAGTTAATTGCCGGTAGCTAATATGCTGGTAAATTCGAGAGTTATCTACTCGCACTTGAAGTTTTCGCATTCGGTTTGGTCGGACTTTTGTGCGTTAGGTGTTGTGTTTCCGACTTCTATGCTTGAAAGTGTGCATAATTTTGCGGCTGAGTTGAACTTGCAAGAACCTACGTTGCATCTGATTTCTTGTGAAGGCATGTTTGCACCTCCTTTCTTTAATCATCATGTTATATAGTGAGTTAAACCGAAAACAAACCAAGGCAAAGCCTTGAGACCTTTTTCGGTTTAACGGTGTTACTGGGCCGTATAAGCCATTTTTCAACTTATACGACTATAGTTTGCGCACATGCCAATCATTTATACGGGCTGTGTGAAAGTGTATAGCTAAGCAACTTGGAAACATACAATTCTTTTTTTGTGAACTGATTGACAAACGAGTTAGTTTATGCTAACATGAACATATGAGTTAGTTGCATCTAACTGCTGAATGCTGAGGTTACTCATATATTGAAGGTATGAAACATAGGAGGAGCTGAAAATACCTTGTTAACAAATCTATATGAAGCAAAAATAGATGAAGCTCTTGAAGTGGTTTCTATTCCGAACATTAGGCTGCTGAAAAGCCTTGGCGTGCGGTGCGGCACGAGGTTGGCTGTACAAAACCGTTATGCGTTTGGCGGCCCTGTTCTTTTGAAGATAGAAGGGGCATATTCGGTTGCGATAGGTAAAGATATAGCAACGCAGATAGCTGTAATAGTCAAATCCGTCTAAAACAGTAACATGAAATTTGCTGTTTTCTCGCAGAACAGCGTCACTTCTTCCTAGCGTGCCTATTGGCACGCGTCGTTATTGGTTCCTCGCTTTGCGAAAAAACATCTGAATTTTCTTGCCATTGTTTCAAACGAAATTGACTATAAGGAGGCCGCAGAACTATGAACGACAACTTACAAATAGATGCAAGTGTTCTTGATAAGCCGAATAAAATACTGCTTATCGGTAATCCGAATGTTGGGAAGAGCGTTTTTTTCACCGAGTTGACAGGCATTTACGCGGTAAGCTCGAATTTTGCCGGAACTACCGTGAACTTCTTGGAGGGGCGTTTTAGCGTCGGCGGGGAAGAGTATACATTAATTGATGTTCCCGGAACGTATTCTTTCGTGCCTACGTCCGAGGCTGAGGCTGTTGCCTCGAGCTTTGTAACAAGCGGAGCCAGGGCGGCTATTTGCGTGCTTGATGCATCGAACCTGGAACGAAATCTGACATTGGCGCTGGAGTTGCAGAAGTATAATATTCCAACGATATATGCGCTGAATTTGATGGACGTGGCAGAAAGGTTTGGGTTAACCGTCAATTCAAGGATGTTGGCGCAGGAGCTTGGCGCACCTGTGGTTGAGACGGTTGCGGTCAAACGGAAAGGTTTTGCCGAGCTTATAAGCGAACTTGAACGGGTTTTGACGATCGGTAACAGTAAACCGGTTTCATGCGCAGGATGTCCTTCGGTATGTTCAACACAAAGGAACGAACATGATGATATTTGGAGCGAGGCGAAGGAAATCGCGCGCCGAGTTTGCGTAAAAAAGACTGCAGCTCCAAGTTTTATAGATAAGCTGGGCGAAAATATGATGAAACCCATGCCCGGCCTACCAATTGCGCTGTTAGTGATGGCTCTGACAATTGGCGTTGTTATGGGCGGGGGTCGTGCGTTACGCGCGTTCTTGCTTTTGCCGCTTGTGAACAATATTATTGTGCCGTTTTTCCGCAACATATTTACCGCGCTGCTGCCCGAAGGTATGTTGCTTAACATACTAATCGGCGATTTTGGAGTGTTTGTAATCAGTTTTGAGTGGATTCTCGCGCTTATATTTCCGTATGTGCTGCTGTTTTATGTTGCGTTCACATTCTTGGAGGACACAGGGTACTTACCGAGGCTTAGCGTTTTGTTCGACAACATCATGCGCAAGCTGGGCGTGCAAGGCGGAAGCACAATGAATATCATTATGGGTTACGGCTGCGCTGTGCCTGCAATTATAGGCAGCCGTGCGGCTACTTCGCGCAAGGAGAGGCTCATAATCACGACGGTTATATGTTTTGCCATCCCGTGCATATCGCAGACAGGTGCGCTGATTAGCCTGCTGTCGGGTTATGCTTGGTGGATGATGCCCGCGATGATGTTATTCTCGCTGGTTCTGTTTGCGGCAGTTACGCTGGTTGCAGGGAAAGTGATAAAAGGAAACGTTGACCCGTTACTAATCGAAATACCGAACTTGCTCATCCCAAACCCTAAGGCATACTTCCGGAAATTGGCGACACGTATGCGGCATTTCCTAAAAGATGCAGAAGTTCCGATGATGGTTGCAATTGTAATTGCTGCAGTGCTTAGCGAGTCGGGTATTTTGGATGCGATAGCAGTATACGCTCAGCCTCTTGTTAGCGGCTGGCTGGGGCTTCCGGCTGAGGCGGTAACGGCTTTGATACTTGGTATTGTGCGCCGTGAAATGTCGGTTGCGCCGTTGCTCGCGCTGAATTTGACGCCGTTGCAGGCGTTTGTCGGCGGGGCTGTCTCGCTTATGTACCTGCCGTGCTTGTCGGTATTTGCTATCTTGGCGAAAGAGTTCAAGGTGCGCATCGCGGCAACCATTGCTCTTTCCACGATAGTGTTGGCACTGTTTATGGGCGGAGTTATAAACCACGCAGTTCTGTTGTTCATATAGGAGGAAATTCGGTTGATGTTACAGTGGATTACCGATTTAACTTACAAGATAGAGGCTCTCGCCGCGGAATTGGGCGCGGTTTACCGAGTTGCCGCGAGGTATTATCAAGATGTTATCGAGAAAGAGTCAGTTTTGGCGAGCATAACCAAGGACGACCACATTCTTTGTATAGGCGGTGGGGTTTGCCCATTTAGCGCGATATTGTTCCACCAGGCAACGGGGGCTAAAGTTACGGCTATCGACAGCAATGCGGAGTGCATTCCCAAAGCCCGGCAAGTAATCGATGGGCTGGGTATTGGCGGCGATGTACGCATGTTTTGCCAAGATGGCGGCGCAGATACCGATTTGACGCAGTATTCGGTTGTACACTTCGCGCTGCAAGTGGCACCGATGGACAAAGTATTTGAGCAGGTTGAAAGGCAAGTCGCGGTCGGTACACGGATACTCATACGCCGCCCCAAAAAGAGCGTAGATGGCGCATACAGCGATTTGCCAAGCTTTCTGCAGGCCGGATGCCCGTATGTTGAGTACAGGCAGGCAGGCAGCATCGGCAGTACACTGCTGTACATCAAACAAGGGTAATGTTATGGAGAAAAAATGGGCTTTGACTGCGCTGATAGCCGTACTTATAATGGCCGCGCTGCTTCGGATTGACGCGGCGAGCTTGGCGGCGAGCATACAGCAAGTACCGCTTAGGCTGATACTGCTATTGATTGGCTTGCAGATTGTGTCACAGTTACTTGTGAATGCGCAGTGGTACAGAATTGCGAATATAGCCGACGTGCGCATTTCCTTTCGTGATATGCTGTATGTAAACTGCCAAGGCGCGGTTGTGGACGCTATCACTCCCGGGGTGAAGTTTGGCGGAGAGATTACACGCGCGGTAAGGCTTAATAAGATATCCGGGTGCGGCACGGAAGCCGCGGCGGCGGTTGTTGCACTTCAGAAGATATTCAGCATTAGTGCATTGCTGGCTATTCAGTTGTTCACTGTTGGGCATCTTTTTGGGATGATACCGAGGTTGCAGGCTGTGCATATGCAAGTATTGATATTTGGCGTATTGCTGTTGTTTTTATTGATACTTGCCGGTGTTTTCTTTATGGCACCGCAGATAATGCAGTATTTGCAGAAGCGCGAAGAACCGCAGCATACTTGGTTGCGTCGTGTACGAAGTTTTGTGTATACGCTGGCAGAACATATATATGTTATCAGAGGGAACAAAGCGTCAATAGCAGCGTTCACAATACTATCGGTTGCAATTTGGGTGCTGTACCCCGGGAAAATGTATCTGATTGCGATGCAGTTCGCGCCCGAAATTAGCTGGGCGTATATAGCCGCCATAACTTTCGCGGCGTACATGGTTGCTATGCTTCCGATTTTCCCGGGAGGGTTGGGCGGTTTCGAAGCAACGATGGCGGGCTTGCTTGTAGTTGTTGGTTTTGCAGCAAGTGATGCCGCGGTTATAACCATAGTGTTCCGATTTGTGACGTTTTGGCTGGTGATGCTGTTGAGCCTGTTATACTGTGCAATCTACCGCGGAAGAACATTTGTTCGAAGTGGTTAAATATATCCGGGAGGTATCCGCATGAAAATACAAGAATCGGCCGAAAACTATTTGGAGACAATTTTAATCCTGGGCCGCAACAAAAGCCCTGTTCGTTCGGTTGATATTTCCAACGAACTTAATTACTCGAAGCCGAGCGTGAGCGTCGCCATGAAGAAACTGCGGCTGGATGGCTACGTAGAGATAGATGAAAATGGTTTCGTCATCCTGACTGAAAGCGGCAGAAAAATAGCTGAAGCAATCCACGAGAGGCACGAATTTATATCGAATTGGCTCGTTTCGCTGGGTGTAGACAAGGATATAGCCGCAAAAGATGCCTGTAAAATAGAGCATATTATCAGCGAACAGAGTTTCAAGGCCATTCGCGAGCATATTAATACTAAATCGTAACTAAAATCTTTACAAAATCCTGCAATTTTCAGCAAGGTTTCAATTACGAATCAGTATAAGAAACAGTATAAGAAACAGCGTTCAGGGGGAAAAACATGTTAGACTTTAACAAACGGCTGTATATTTGCATTTTGGTCTTGTCGGCGGTATTTTTGTTTTTCGGCAATATGATTGCCTCACGTGGACTGGAGGCTCCGGCAGATATAGGCGAGCAAATATTTTCCGCTGTTGTAACAAATGTAACAGATATAATCGAAGATGTTCAGGAGTTTGGACACGGCATCTATATAAGGAACACGGTTGTGGCGTTCAATGCAAGGATAACCGGCGGCGAACTGCGCGGCACAATGGTATCCACTACGCATATTATCCCTGACTTTATCGAGACAATCGAACGAGATATCGAGACTGGCGACAGAATCCTTCTGGCATATAACGAGCACCTCGGGGATTTTTTCTTCATGGGGCATGCGAGGATTAATTATGTGCTTATATTAGGCGCGTTGTTCTTTCTGACTGTTATTTTGCTTGGCGGCAAGAAGGGATTTAATTCAATCATAGCTTTGGGCTTTACGTGCATGGCAATTTTCCTTGTATTCATCCCGGCGATTTTATCAGGCATGAACATTTACATAGCAACTGTAATTATTGCCGTATACTCAATCTTGACGACACTGCTTATTGTGGTTGGTGTAAATAAAAAGGCACTGTCGGCCATTTTGGGCTGCATGGGAGGGGTGCTTTTGGCGGGGCTGCTCATGTATTCGATGGATGTGATAATGCAGCTTACAGGCCTTGTTGACCAAGAGGCACGTATGTTGCTGAATCTGCCGGCAGGAAACGAAATTGACCTTCGCGCGCTTGTTTT
>Ga0123352_10013129_pt1 | contig 13134 bp, 9 predicted proteins | sample TergutLab28metaG_FD_89700 | JGI IMG/M metagenome (GOLD analysis project Ga0123352, IMG submission 89700) | Labiotermes labralis P1 segment gut microbial communities from Petit-Saut dam, French Guiana - Lab288 P1 | ecosystem: Host-associated > Arthropoda: Insects > Digestive system > Gut ... | reverse complement strand
CCCAGGGGATTTTAGTCTGTTTGACCATAATTTTAAAGGGAAGTTTGAGGCGCTACAGACAGCCTCTAACGCAGCAAAAATGATAACCGGCTCATATATAAAAGAAATTACGGCCACGCTGACAGCCATCTCGGAAGGAAATTTGACCGTTGTTATCAGCAAAGAATACATAGGCTCCTATGCTCCTATTAAGGCGGCTCTTAACACAATTACATTGTCATTAAACAGCACTATAGCTGATATGCAAACCTCCGTAAGTCAAATAGCCGCAAGCGCAGACCAAATTTCCCAAGCGGCGACTCATCTTTCTGCCGGGGCGGACAGACAGACTTCCGCTATAGAGGAGTTAAGCACTGCCTTGGCCATAATTGAGGACAGGGCCGGCCAAGCCCACGCGGATGCCTCTGTTGCCAAGCAAAACACCCTGCGCTCCCGCAGTAACTCCGGCAAGGGCAGGGAATCAGTACAATCTATGACAGAGATTATGAATAAGATAAAAAAATCCGGTGAGGGTATTTCTAAGATAATAGATATAATTACATCCATTGCTTTTCAGACAAATTTACTGGCTCTTAACGCCTCTGTAGAAGCGGCTCGTGCAGGAGAGGCAGGCAAGGGTTTTTCCGTAGTGGCCGATGAGGTGCGCTCTCTTGCGGGCAGAAGCCAAAAAGCTGCCTCCGAAACCCTGCTTATTATAGAAGCGGATAAGCATTTGGCAATGGAAGGGATTGAAGCAACCGAGAAGGTATTTGCCGTATTTGAAACTATTGCAAATACCGTTTCAGGCACCTCTAATCTTGTTTCGCACATAGCCGGTGTTTCTGAAGAGCAGCTTGAATCTATTTCAAATATTAATTTCAGCGTATCTGATATAACCCAAGTGGTCAGCGATACAGCCGCCTCCGCCGAGGAATCGGCCGCGGCCTCCGGGGAGTTAGACTCCCAAGCCGCCCTGTTAAGGGAAAAACTTGCGTTTTTTAAGGTTAAGTAAGCAGGTCGTTAATAAGGTCTACCGAGCGGCGGTTGCAGATTAGCGCCATGGCGATATCGTCTCCGCTGCCCTTTGTACTGGATTCTATGAGCCAGCCCTCTAAGTTTTCATGTATATATTTAAGACCGTAGCTTACCCACATATTATAAAAATCCGCGCCTGCTTTTTTAAAGCCTTCACCGGTGTTAAAGCTGTTAGAGTAACCGTCTGTAGACATTAAGAACATAGCGGGCATGTAACCCTGCTCCTTGTGTATCAGCCTAGAGCGCATATACTGCCAACAGGAATCCTGGCAGAGTGAGTCCGTTTCATTGCCTATTCGCTCATCAGGGGGTATAAACCAATCAACGAAAGGCTCTCCTCCATCTCCCTCGTCCACTGAGAGTATATCCCCATCGCCCAGCTGCAAGGCAAAGATAAAATCCTTGGTGACAGCTAAGGCCAGCAGAGTGGCACCGTAAAGCAGGCAGTCAAAAGCTTCCTCCCTGCCTTCGTGTATCTTCTCCACTGCCGATTTCCACTTTTTTTCTATCTGCTTGGGCAGCCATATATCCCTGTTTGCGCTTATCGTGCCGTACGCCGTGTCCTTTTCTTTTAAAATATTGCTAAGTATATCGCAGGCTACATCGACAGCGAACTGCGCTCCTTCGGCACTGTATTTGCACCTATCGCTCCCGTGGCCGTCAGACACCGCTATAATACAGTATTCCCCTGTATTATCAATTTTTAACGCGTCTTGGCAGGGGAGATTATTTTTTACATGGGAAGCTCCCTGCACACAGGCCGCAGCCGTATTCAACCACTGCTTACCAGATTTCATCGTCGTCATCTGTCAGCACGGGAATGGTGTTTACATCTACACTGCTGAGTGCGTCCCCGTTATCCGAGGCTCTTGGCGCAGAAACGGTTTTTACAACTGTGGACGCCCATTTAATAAACTGTATTAAAAGCTGAGGGTTCTTGGCCTCAAGCACCAGCTCTTTGTTGCCGGTAAACTGCTCCAGTACAGATATGTCTGCGTCTTTGCCTATGGCTATGGCTATGCGAACGGCCTTCTTTCCCCAAGGCACGTTCATAAGCTCATCCAAACCCCGCTTAAAATCGTCGGTGGGCTGCCCGTCTGTCAGAAGTACAAGTACAGGGGGCAGGCGCTTGGTGTCCGGGGGGAACGACCTAAGTTCTGTCGCCACCATCTCTAAGGCCATTCCCATAGCGGTAACGCCTCCCGCCTGCAAGTCTGCCCAGTTAAATTGATCTACGGGCGTAGCGGTAGGTATATGCCATTGTGCGCCGTCAGAAAACTTTAAGGCCCTGACCATTACCGACGCGTTGGGGTTGGCGTCGGCCTCTTTCTGCATATCGGGTATGGTCTGCCTTATCGCATAATTTAAGGTCTGGATTTTCTCTCCATCCATAGAGCCTGAGCAATCGGCTATCCATATAAAATCTAAAATACGTGACGACATTTCGCCGCCCGGTAAGTGCTTTGCCATATAATTTCCTCCTGCTATTTAATTTCGCCTTCTGTCGGGCCAAAGTTTATTTTTGCACCCGTCTGCAAAGGTGCAGATTTCCCGGGTGCTACAACTACACTGTCCCCGTTTTGCTTGGTAAAAGTCCAGTTTTCCGTACCCGTATTGGTAAGCCCCCACCTGCCCGGCTGCGTAGGGTGCTGATTTATTTTGCCCAAGGGGTTGGTAAAATCGAAGTTCCCTTTTATATGATGGGGATAAATAAGGGAATCTTGGTTAAGCATAACCAACTGCGAGCCTATTTTTATTCTTGGCGGCAAATTTATTTTCCCCTTGCAATGCCAACATAAATGCGGCTCGTTAGCCTTAACCTTGACTAAATCGTAAAAGTTTTCGGAGCTGCAATACGGGCAGTACATGATACTGTTTCGCAGGTTAGCTATGGCTTCCTTCCACTGCTTTTCCACTATGCGTTTATCAGGGTCACGCAGGCCCGCCGTAAAGGCTCGGGTAAATAAATCCCTTATATATGGCGGATATATTTGCCAAAAGATTATAGCATTTTCCTGATATCCCGGCACCGGCCTGTTAGATTTATTTACAGGATCCCAAATAAAAATAGGGTCTTTGCCGTAGATTTTTTCCATGGCCTTGGTATCTAAGCATTTAATATTTGCCTCTATCTCGCCCTCCAAAGGGTGGTGCAGCATAAACATATAAAATAACAGCACAGCCATAGAATAAAGGTCGGTTGAGGTAGAAGGGTGCTCCCTCTTGGTTATTATTTCGGGAGCAATAAAGCGGGGCGTACCCTCTGTTCCTCCTTCAGAATCCTTATTTGTCGTAACATTATCGTTATCGCATATCAAAACGTCCCCGTCCACAGGGTTAAAAAACAGGTTGCCAAAGGATATATCCCGGTAACATAAGCCTTGGGAATGTAATGAACGGTAGCTGTCCGCAAGGTTTATCCCCGCCATGCATAAGGAGGCAAAAGTAGGCTCTGCCCGCCGCTTCATAAGGTCCAGTACGGATTTGTAGTTATCCGGGCGCAAATCCATTATATAGCCAAATGAGTTCTTTTGCATAATCATATCCAGGGGCCATAAAAAGCGGTGGTCGGGCTTTCCTCTGGATACCAGCCTTTCAACAAGCTTTTTTTGGTAATCTGTAGCGGAATGTTTAAAGTACCATTTTAGGGCGTAGCTTTTGCCGCCGGCCTTATCCAGCACCTCGTACACCTCTCCCTGTCCTCCGGAGGCAATAAAGCGGATAATTGTATAAGTCCTGCTGTGTATGGACGGTAATTTTTCACCTGCTTTTAATAGTGTCATAATGCTCTCCTTTAATCTAATAACTGCCAATTAGTTACCCTGCATTGCCCTTTGTTCATTTCTCTGTCAGGGTGCATCATAGCGGCAATCACGCTGCCGTCTTTTTTTACGCCCAGCAAATGAAACCTGCCGGCTGCTATGGCAACTATATCCTCCCAATTTGCGGTGCTTAGCTCTATGCCGGAGGATATCCAGTAATATACCGGTATATGGACTGTACCGGCCTTGCTCAGCCCTGCAAAATAATCAGGCCCTGCCGATATTTGCTTAATCCCCTTCCATTTTGCTATCTGCGATTTTGTATTATCTTCCTTGCTCATACAGCTTAGGGTTCCGTCTTTTTTTAAGGCCAGAACTCTGTATGGGTAAGGGTTTTTAATATCTATTATATTGGAAAGATGGCTGACACTGTTGTTTTTTCCCTTTAGCTCGCCGCTTACAAGCAGCTTATGGTTTTTTAATATGCCGTATGTGCGCATATAGCCTGCGGAAATGCTTATAACATTTCTCCAAGTTTCCACGTTACATTCGCCGTTCCGGTTTTGCCCGCAGGCTATGACACTGCCGTCCCTGCGCAGCCCTACGGTATGCCTCGCTCCTGCGGATATTGCTGCTATATCGTACCAACCCTGCACGTTGCACTGGCCGTATTTGTTGCTCCCGCAGGCATATACCCTGCCGTCTTCCCTAAGCCCTACGGTGAAAAACGGCCCTGCGGAAACCGCACAGACCTTGCGCCAATTTTCCACATTACACTCACCATACTCGTTGGGGCCCGCAGATATCACCCTGCCTTCGGGGGTAACGGCCACAGAGTGCATATCAGCGGCTATACGTAGCGCCGGGTTAATTTTCTTTTTGGGTAAAACAGTGGGCTGTACCCTTTCGTAAAAGATGTCCTCAGCCTGCTTACCGGGCACCGTCTCCCGGTTTACAGCAGTGTGGGCGGTTTCTGCGGACAAAGCTTCGGCCTTGCCGGGTATACTTGGCGGCCGCTCGTAGCCGTTTAATTTATCTGCCGGAACATCTGCCCCACCTTGAGATTCATCATCTTTTTTAAGTATGCTTTCTGTATTTGTAAACTCAGAATATCCAAGCAAATCCGTAAATATATCCAGCACCCAGTTGACGACATCTTCGCTTACACCATAGGTTCCCATATAGCTTTTAGCCAATCCGGAGCGAACCATAGAATAAGAATGACCTGCGTGCTTTAGCCTGAAATAGCCGTTTATTTCCAAAAACTGGGCTATATGTATGCGCTCTTTATGAAGCCCCGGGGCAAGGTCGTGCATAAGGTTTTTGGTTTTTTGGAAATTGTAAAACACCATATCCCCGTATAAATCTTTCAAATCTCTTAAAACATTAAGTATACGTCTGTCCATATCTATCCCTTGCCTAATTTATCATGGGTTTCTATAGGGTACCAATCCATAATGTAATCCAAGCTGCCGTTACGCCTAATCCAATCCCCGTCCGCACAGGCAACAAGCAGCCTGCCCTCCGTTGTAAGTCCTATCAAACGCTTGTATTTCCCGTATATAGCTGTAATATCCTTCCAAGTATCTGCCGCAAAGTCCTTCCTTGGCTCGTCCCTTTCGTAGGGCAAAATGCGCACCGTGCCATCTTTTCTTAAAACAGCGAAGCCGTCAGATAAATCCACTATAGACACAATATCCCTAAGTTGCGCAAAATAGCCGTCCGGCTCGCCCAGCTTATATATGCGCCCGTCTTTTTTTAAGACCAAACTTCCCCTTATATAAGTGGATATTATCTGCGAAACGTCTGTCAAGGCGGCGGCCCATTCTTCCTCTTCCCAGCCCGCAGATGACATCTGCACCCTGCCATCATTTTTTATGCCGTAAACGCCCTCCGGGTGCCAAGCTATGGATTTAATATCCTCAAACAGGGATAAATTCAGCCCGGATTTGCCTACAGCATGGGCAAATCCATCACTGCCGACGCAGATAGTATCATCTCCAAAGGCATATATTGAGGCTATGTCCTGTAAATCGCCCACATGGCATTGGTCGTGATTATTGCGACCCGCAGTTATTACCCTGCCTGCTGAGTTTAGCCCCACAGTATGGGCATCTCCGCAGGCTATGGAGCTTATATGCTCCCATGCGGCTGTATCGCATTGTAAAAATTTATTATCCCCGCCGGAGGCAACTGTGCCGTCTGTCAACACCGCTGCATGGTGGGCTATGCCTATGGCAACGCTTTGGCTCCGCCCCTTAAAAGCGCCTTGCGGGTATTGGCTTGCAGGGGGCAAAGGGCTTATCTCCCGTTGCTCAAAGTCCATAGCCGCCAGGAATATATCTATAATCCAATCGGCGGCAGCGGCCTCTACCGAGAAATCTTCAAGCAGGCGCTTCTTAATACTGCCTGCGGCAATTATATAATCGCCTTCAGATTTCCTTAATAGAGTGTATCCCCCGGCTTCCACAAAGTTTCTTGCCAAAATACGCTCTTTAGGATAATTAAGGGCTAAATCCAGCAAAATGGAGTTAGCCTTGGTTGCATTTGTCAATACATCTTGGTCGTAGTTCTGTATCAAGTTTTTAATTAGAGCTAAAAAATCCATATTCATATTTTTAATAATTTTGCTAAGGTTGGCCTGTGCATTTTAACCGCCTTTTGCGGGCATAGCTCCTGACAACAGTAACATCTTATACATTTTTTATAATTAATTACGGCCTTTTTACCGGCATTAATATCTATGATATTAGCAGGGCAGGCATCCTTACAGATGCCGCAGCCTACACACAGACCCAAGTTAATATGCGGCCGGGTTTGCAAACAACGGCCGACAAAGGTTTTGATAAAGCCCGGCAAATTGGAGTCCTGCACATCAAACAAGGAGCTTCCTCTGCTTATCTTAAAATCCTTATTGTAAAACTCCTCTATGCTGCCGCCTGCAAAATCTATATCCCCTATTTCTCCTATAATACCTCTGGCTTTAAGCCTTTTAAGCACAGGAACGTCATCCGTACTTAAATCTATAATGCCGCAGGCCGCTTGGTCTAAGTGGTAAGGGCTTTCCGATGCCAGTATCACATTGGTATTAACGGGGTCTCCTGCCGTGGGGCCGTTCCCCTCCATGCTTACTATGCCGTCCATAAAGGATAGCACAGGCTTACAGCATAGGCACACGTCTATAAGCATATCCGCAAAATGCTCGTAATTAGGCATATTCAGATGGTATTCCGCCTTAGACAGACCCGGCACCATGCCGAACATATTTTTAACTGCGCCCGTAAACGTCATCATCGCATGAGCCTTTAACTTTGCAACCGATATGACCTTATCCACGTCATTTATCATATCGGTTAAAGTCAGGTGTTTCATTATAAAGCCATCGGGATTATCCTTTGTGCAACTGTTATAGTTGACATTAAGCCTTGCCCCTGTTTCCTTTGATACCTGCGACATTCCCGTCCCGGAATATACGCTGTTCATAAGGCTTGATATAAAGGGGCCTCCGGGGCTGTCTCCTATAAGAACCTCCGTGCCGTACTCCAATAGCAGTGTGGCCAAAGCCTTTACAAATACAGGGTGTGTGGTAGCGGCTTCCTCCGGCCTTTTTTTCATAACTAAGTTTACTTTGAGTAAAACCCGCTCCCCCTTGGCTATGTACGGGGCAAATCCTCCAAGGTTTTCTATGCTTTCCGAAAGGGCTTCGTATACTTTTTCGTAATCATATCCGGTACATCTCGTTAAAGAACATTTTATTTTCACAACTCTACCTCATCATTTGCCGCTTCTCTGCTTCTCAGCTTAAAAAACTTTACCTTTTGATTAAGAAGTCTGGCCTGAGAATTAAGCTCTTCTGCGGCGGAGGCAGACTCTAACGACGAAATCGTTGCGTTTGAAACAACATCACTTATTTGGGCGACGCTTTCGTTAATGCCGGATATCGACTCCAGCTGTTCGTTGTATAAATCCAATATCTCAGATATGACAACGGACATCTCGGATATATTGCCGGCGATGGTGGTAAACGAGCTTATGACTCCTTCGGTGGCCTTGAGCCCGGCATCTACAGCCACCGTATCCTCTGAAACCAGTTCGTTTGTCCTTGAAGCAGCCTGCTGACATCTGCCCGCAAGCGCACGTACCTCGTCTGCAACCACAGAGAAGCCGCGGCCGTGCTCGCCGGCTCTTGCCGCCTCAACCGAGGCATTTAAAGCTAACAGATTGGTTTGGAAGGCAATGGATGTAATTATATCAATGGTATCTGATATACCTTCGCTTGCACCTTTTATCATGTTCATTCTGTATTCCATAGATTTTACCGCTTCACTACCTTTTTCCGCCTGCTTTTTGGAAAGCAACATGCTGCCGTTAATTGTCGTTACGCTCTCACTCGCATTTTTCGCCTTTTGATTTATAGTCGAGATAGAGGCGCTTAAATCTATGATGGATTTATTTTGCTTTGTAACTCCGAGCGCCAGCATCGTTGAGCTTTGTGTGATTTGGTCAGCACCCGAAAGCACATGATGTGTGGCACCTTGTATCTCCGCCATTGTTATATTTAAAGAATCCAAAATAGATTCAAGTGCCGCTTTTATGGGAGAATAAGAACCTACATAGTCACGATGTATTAAAACCGACAAGTCGCCGTCAGACACGTTCGTCAGTATGTCTGCTATTTCGTCGATATATTCCAGTGTTGTTTCGGCCGTTTCGTTTAGAGCCACTTTTACAGTTTCAAAATTGCCCTTATATTCGCTGTCTATCAATGCGCTTTCAAAATTACCGTTCTGCATTTCCACAAGGGAGGCTGTAATGGTGGATATCGGCTCATAAACCGCAACCAAGAGATGATTTAAGTTTTCAGCCATTAAAGCCCATTTCCCCTTAAATATACTTTGGTCTATCCTATCCTCCAAGTTCCCTTTAGCGGCTTTTTCCGCCAAAGATGAAATAGCCTGATAAAAGTCGTCAAGTTCTTTTAAAATGGTGCGCACAGAATCGGATAAAATCATCTTTTTGCCCGGCAAATCCTGCACAGATTCATCAAAGTTACCGTCAACTATATTTTTCAGGATATCGATGACCGGCAAAATATCATTCGCCTGCGAGGTGACTATGTTGTTCACGCCTTCCACCAAGCCCTTAAACGAATTCCGGTACTTATTGGCGTCAATACGATAATCTATATCCCCTTCTACGGTAAACTCCCTTGAAAGGTTGTTTAAGTCGGAAATAAGGGATTTAATGGTATCTATGGTTGCGGCAAACGAGTTAAGCAACGTGGAAATTTCATCTTTGCCGTTGTTTGTAAGCAGCACATCAATTGACTCAAGGTCTCCTTGGGAGATTAAAAATGCGTAGTTTGACAGCCGCTTTACGGGCTTGCTGATAGAGTTTGCGGTAAGCAGTGAAATAATAACGGAAACAAGCACGATGGAAATCACACCTATCGCAATAATTGTGTAGGTTAATACCTCTCTGTAATAGTTGCCTTCCTCAATCCCCGCAATCCATGCATCGGAAATACTGTTCAGAAAATCATTAACCTCTGCCAAATAGTCTGCTATTTCATAGCCGTCACGAATAGCCTGCACCCCGGATAACAAATCTCCCTCAGAGACACTGTAATAAACAGGTCGGATTATGTTTATGTAGTAGTCCAGCAGTATATCCGCCACCCTGGCGGAGGTTTCAAATCTTAAATCTTTTTCGTCCTGCGGTATGTCATAATCTTGCAGCACCAGATAGTTGTAATTATCAAGTGAAGCAAGCGCCTCTTGCAGGGCGCTGTAAGTGCGTTCCGCCGCTAACTCCACATTATATACTTCGCCGATACTTGCATACATTATCATCGCGTAGGTATGTCTTTGCATGGCCTCAAAGGCGTGCCTGTAGTCGTAGCGAGTATCCCTTCTTAAAAAGTGGCCGCTTGCAAGATTTTCGTGCGAGCCAATGACCCCGCCCAAGCCTATCAGGGTATACACTATCATAAACAACATTACGAGTACAACTGCGCAGAAGCCAAGCAATATTTTAGTTCTCAGCTTTAAATTATTGTAAAATTGCTTCATCAGGTAGCGACCTCCTATTGATATCCATCACTTATAATAGTAATCTGAATGTATAATTTTTACAAATGTCATCATATAATAGCATATCTTCATGCGAAACGACAAGATATTTAACAGAGAGGAACACTACTGTAGGATATCAAATAAAGAAATTAGTAAGCCGCCCTATTTTTTCTATCTCGCACTCCACCTTATCGCCCTTAGCCAAGTATTTAGGCGGTTTCATGGCGTGGCCTATGCCGGCAGGAGTACCCGTGGCAATTATATCTCCCGGATAAAGGGTTATGCCCTTGGATATTTCCGAGATAATATAAGGGATATCAAAGATTAAGTTGACTGTATTGGATTTTTGCCTTATCTCACCGTTTACCTTGCAGCAAATGTCCAGATTTACGGGAAAGGGGATTTCGTCTCGGGAAACAATGCAGGGCCCGATAGGGCAGAAGCCATCTAAGCTTTTGCCGAAAAACCACTGGCCATGCTTTGTCTGTATATCTCTGGCTGTAACATCATTTAGTATGCTGTATCCAAAAATGGCTTCCTCTGCCTGATTTGGGGCTATATTATATATCGTTTTTCCGATAATTACCGCAAGCTCTGCCTCGTAATCTACCATATTTGTTAAATGGCTGTGCAGGCTAATTTCGTCCATATCCCCTTTTGCAGGGTATGCCCTCTTATTAAAATATACAGGAGCCTTGGGGATAAAATCGCTGTCCTGCGTTTCCAGTTTAGTTTCCACCACTTCCTTGGCGTGGTCGGCATAATTTTTGCCGAGGCATATAACATCCCTAAAGGGTATGGGGATTGGAGATAAAAGCCTGTCAGGCTCTATAGGTTTAAGATTTTTGGTATCAAAACCCGGCACAGGCTCGTTTTCGCAGAGCCTTATAAAGTCTAAAAGGCTCATATCCCCCTTACCCGATACATCTTTGAAAGGATAACAGCCGTCTGTGTATATTCCCGCTGTTTCTCTTCCTTGGTACATAAAAGTAACAAAACGCATTTTAGCCTCATTTCCTGCTTATAGCACGTATTTTGCCTTCAGCATTAAAAAAAGCAGTAACCACTACTTCATCAAAATGCGTGCCGGACCTCTTTCGTATTATATCAGCCGCCTCTTCAAAACTCATGCCGTCTTTGTAGCAGCGCTCGTTTACTAAGGCATCGTACATGTCTACCAGTGCTACTATCCTTGCGGATATGGGTATCTCCTTGCCTTTAAGCTTATCAGGGTAGCCTGTGCCGTCAAAACGCTCATGGTGGTGGCGGGCTATATCGTAGCAATTCATTAAATAGTCGTCTTTCCCGTTTTTCATCATGGAAATTATCATATCCCCGCCTATTACTGTATGAGTTTCTATAATCTTAAACTCATCATGGGTCAGGCGGCCCGGTTTTAGCAGTATACAGTCGGGTATGCCTATTTTGCCCACATCGTGCAAGGTTGATGCCCGTGATATCGTCCTGTAGTTTTTTGCTTCAAGCTCCGGCCCGTATTCCTCATGTTTAAGCAGCTCTTCTACCAAAATCGCAGTTAAATCTCGGGTACGGCGTATATGCTCCCCGGACTCTAAGCTTCTGTATTCTATCATAGAAACTATGGTTTCTAAAAAAGCTTCTTTTGTAGAGATTAACTCAAAGGCTTTTTCGGTGACTAAATGCTCTAAGGACTCTCTGTAAGCAGATAATTCTATTTGGTTATCCACTCTGAGGCGTACTATTTCAGGGTTAAAGGGCTTTAGTATAAAATCTATGGCACCTGCTGCCAAGCCCTTATCTTCCTCTCCGGAAGCCGTTATAAAAATAAAGGGGATATTTTGAAACTTAGGCTCGGCTTTTACATGAGCCAAAAATTCGTAGCCCCCCATCTTGGGCATCGTTATATCTGATAGTATTAGGGCAGGTTTTTTCTCTTTTTCCAAAATACCAAGAGCCTCCATGCCGTCCTCTGCCATGTCTATTATATAAGTATCTTCCAGTATGGATTGGAGAATAGTACGGTTAATCTCCATATCCTCAGCCACTAATATTCTCGAAGTCATTTTCAATCCCGGCTTTCATGTTATAAAAGATTCATATTGTAAAGTTCTTGTAATGCCGCCATTATGCCTATTTTCGAGTGATATCTTGTTATTCCGCCCTGCATATAAACGATATAGGGGGGGATAAGAGGCGCATCTGCGCTGAGTTCTATCGAAGCCCCTTGTATAAATGTGCCCGCGGCCATCACTATTTGGTGTTTATATCCCGGCATTCCCGCTGCCTCCGGCACTACAAAGCTATCTACCGGAGCGGCTGCCTGTATACCCCTGCAAAAGGCCAAAACTGCCTCACTGCTCCCCAGTTTAACGGCCTGAACTATATCCGCCCTCTGCTCATTTGGAGAAGGCAAAACTTCAAAGCCTTGCTTTTCAAATACGGAGGCGGCAAGCACAGCCCCGCGCACACTGTTTGCCACAACCTGCGGTGCTAAAAACAGCCCCTGCATAAAGGTAGATACAAGTCCAAAATTTGCCCCTACTTCAAAGCCTAAGCCGGGTGCGGTAAGCCTTGCGGCCGCCGCCTTAACATAAGGCAACGTGCCCACAATATAGCCGCCCGCAGGCACAAGTCCTCCGCCGGGATTTTTTATTAAAGAGCCGACAGCCATATCCGCCCCAACTTCCACAGGTTCTTTTTCTTCTGCAAATTCCCCGTAACAGTTATCCACCATGCAAACGGTATCAGGGCTTATCTGCTTTATAAAGCTTATAACTTCGCCTATCTCGGCGACACTAAGCGATTTTCTCCACGCATAACCCTTGGAGCGCTGTACAGCAGCCATTTTAACAAATTTACCTTTAAGAAGTTTAGCTATTTCGGCATAGTCAAATCCCCCGTCGTCGGTTAAATCCGCTTGAAGATAGGATATGCCATACTCCTTTAAAGAGCCTTCCGCCTCATATATGCCGATTACGGGTCTAAGTGTATCGTAGGGGGCGCCCGTTACATAAAGCAGGGTATCCCCCGGCCTGAGATTGCCGAATAGAGCCACAGCCAAGGCATGAGTGCCCGAAACCAGTTGAGGGCGCACCAAGGCCGCTTCCGCCTTAAAAACATCGGCATAAACAGCCTCCAAGGTCTCTCTGCCCAAATCGTTGTAGCCGTAACCTGTAGAGCAGGAAAAATGGGCATCGCTTACACGGTTTTTTCGCATTGCGGCCAAAACCTTCCACTGATTCCTCTCACCAATATAATCGGCATTTTTGAGTATAAAATCAATATCTTTTTCGGATGACTCCACT
>Ga0123352_10013128_pt1 | contig 13135 bp, 7 predicted proteins | sample TergutLab28metaG_FD_89700 | JGI IMG/M metagenome (GOLD analysis project Ga0123352, IMG submission 89700) | Labiotermes labralis P1 segment gut microbial communities from Petit-Saut dam, French Guiana - Lab288 P1 | ecosystem: Host-associated > Arthropoda: Insects > Digestive system > Gut ... | reverse complement strand
TCTCGTAAATAAAACCAACTCGGTGCACAATTTATTCTTAGTATATCTATCAATCTCTACATGTTTCAGCCGACTGTGTGCCCATCATCAGGAGAAACAGCTGTGTTTATGGGACACTTGGTACTGGTTATTCTGTGTGGATGACTGTCTGGTATGCAGGGTGGAATTCCAACCTGCTTATCAGACAGTCACCATCATCATCATTGGCACAACAGCCCCTTTTGAGCCAAGGCCTTCTTCAGAAGCTTCTGCCAGCTGTCCCTACTCCTTGCAACATTCCTCCAATTTCTCTCCCCCAACTTCCTGGCATCTTCCATCACACTATCTTCCCATCTCAGTTTCGGCCTGCCCCTCTGTCTTCTTCCTTCTACCACTGCAACGAGAACTCTTCTTGTAGTGCTCTGTTCCTCCATACCAATAACATGCCCTGCCCATATTAATCGATTCATTTTAACCTTTTGACGCCTAATGTCAACTATAGTGGTCGTACCACACCGCTAACCTCTAAAGTTGCATTTTATATATTTATTCAACAAATATAGGTACTGAGTATTTTAAACATGGTATATATTCTCCGTTTTTTTCTCTTCAAAATGCAGTTTGTTTCATAATTCTAACATATTTGGTTCCTGTATTATTCACAGTTTATATACAGAGTGTGCTAAAATTAAAAAAATAAGTCCGGCGCCACAAGGTTAATGTATGTTACTATATCACTTTGCTTGTACAATGTATATAACTCATTGTTGTATTTTATTCTGCATTCTCTGTTGTCATTTGGCATACCAGACAGTCATTCACACAGAATAACAAGTACCAAGTGTCACATAAACACAGCTGTTCCTCCTGATGATGGCCACACAGTTGCCCAAAACATGTAGATATTGATAAATGTACTAAGAATAAATTGTGCCCCAAGTTGGTGTTATTTACAGGATTATACAGAGATGCCCGGTCAACAAAACATAAAACTTTGTTTTACTCCTTGCACCATACACTGTCATCCCAGTGCGAATTTTTATGTGCTTGTGCAGCGTTAAGAAAGGTGCCTCATTGCATCCACCAGAACATGGCACTGATAATCATGAAATATTCTGTGTGCTTGCAGTGCGCCCTCCAGTTTGCCGTCCAGTGGTTGTCAGCCACAACCTCAACCACGTCGTGCTGGCGGATCATCTCTTCACGGCCGTTACGGCAGCGACCGAGATCTTAGTCGCCCAGCACCACAGCGAATAACCACAGGTGGCCGTCAGTATGGCAGTAAACCTGTTCCAGCAGCACGACAGAACCAACTGGAACGGAGCCCTCAAGAGTTGCCCGTGAAAGACACCGATCAGCCTCCCGTGCTCGATGTAGTCAGTGCTCCGCGTAAGTTCTTCACTGTGTGTAACCAATTCATGGAGCAGAGTTCTTGAGAAGCTGCCTGTCGTTTATCTTATTGACAAATTCTGTGCCTTTTTCTATTTCTTTTATTCACCTTTCTGTTTTAGGTCTCTAATTTGCGAACTAATATCAGGCTTTAAAAGTTGTACAGTTGTGCCTTGGCGTGGTAGTCCTAGAAACATTATCTCACTACATGCGGTCCCACGTCATACTTCCATCACTTTTCGCTAAATCTTTTAGCTTTGCACCAATTCCAGTACACGCGACATTTTAGCTGTGTCACAGACCGAGGCACACTACAGTTTTCGAGCACTATTCCGGTCTACCGACTTGTGCCGCCTTCATGAATTTATCTTCCGCGAAGATGGTTAAAAAATCTGTGTACAAAGTCATCTTACCCAACAGGGAAAGAATGAAAAAAACAGATATTTCAGTACATCTTGAAAATGCTTCGTCACTTTTGCTGTCCCGTACCAGTTCAGATGTCCTGTTTGGGGACAGGGACTTTGGCCGCTTGGCTAGTGCCTACTGTTTGCTTCACTCGTCAAGTAAATCATATTTTCTTTTAGTGTTTTAATGAGACTCATTCTGTTGGTAGTAATAATGTTGTTGATTTTCAAGTTCACAATCATTAGTCTTTAGATTAAGAAGGTAAGATGTGACTTTCTTGACCTTCATCTGAAACAAATTAAAGGGGTTAATAGATTTTTTTGTATTATATTTTCATGCGACTTCCCCCCCAGTAGGCCAGGGCCTCATCATTCACGAGTTTCCTAGATCACACACAGCGACACATCACAGTCGGTAGGACTCCTTTGGAGGAGTGATCAGCTCGTCACAGAGACCTGTACCTGACAACACACAGCACTCACAATAGACAAACATCCATGCCCCTGGTGGGATTCGAACCCACAATCTCAGCAGGCGAGTGGCCGCAGGCCTACCTCTCAGACCACTGACCACTGGGTCTGGCAGTAGATGTATTTAGAAGTCACATACGTGGTTTATACAAGTATTGGTTCCATTTTTATAGCTCAGTTTCTGTAGCAAATTCTGTTTCATATCCAAAGCATTGGCTTGCCTGGGGATAGGGCTTTTACCGTGTGTTTTTTGTGCACCATGCTGAGAGGAAAGGTTTTCAAATGTTGAACAATAAAAGGTGAAGTTCACCCTATAACCAGTCATGAAGGCCCAGAAGGGAAGTGGAGGTATAGCTGTACTCTTTCTATAACCTGAACAATAGATGAGAGTGGGTGGGCCCCAGGCTGATCTCAATGGGCACAGAAAATTTCACCTCCACCAGGTTTGACCCCAAACCATCCGGCTCATTGTGAGTCACCATTCTGGCCCACAAGTGTTGAACGGCACATTTTGTTATCGTAAAACATCAACTGGTTTAGCATCCCTACACGTGTTGCAGTTTCTCAGCAGCTGTGCAGCTCGGTCGCCGACCAGCTGACACGAACTGCGGACAGTGTGGTGCAACTGTACAAACGCCTGGCGCTACAAGATGACCAGACAGACCACAGGGAGATGTTGCGTGGTTTAGAGGAGGCTATCGGCGAGACCCAGAGAACACTCCGACACGTCGTTGCAGCAGGCGAAACTGGTGCTGTTGCTACGGAGTCTGCCGTGGCATCAAAATTGCAGGACATTGTTGCTAGCGGTGGCCAAGGTGATCAGTCAAATGTTGTGGCCATGATGCAGCAATATTCAGACATGTTGCTCACGATGGTACAACAGCGAATGGGAAGCAATGTAGCGTCCAACCCGCAGAAACCAAGCTAAAATGAACTGCGAGCAGGGTCGTATTTGTTTTAAGGCTTAATGGATATTTATGTATAATATATAGCAAGTTTCTACTTGATTAGTAATGGTACAATAACATTTAGTGTAGAATACAATACCGCCATGCCAACATCACAGCTGAAATTGGTATATATTCATGTATATTTCAATGTGTGTTTTGTGTCTAAAAATAAGTGATCGTAACAATACAGTGATTACTCATTTAACGAACTGTGGTACAGTATAGCAAAGAAAACTCATATAAAATAAATTCATTTGTTTCAAATGACAGTAGAAGGAAGTGAATTGCAGTGCTTTACCCATAATTGTGATCTGTGGTACTAGTGATTTTTAAAACTTATAATAAGCCGTGTGAAACAAAAATTACTTATTCTTTTGTAAGGTATTGAAGCATGCAGTCAGAATCTGCTGGAGAATGGACTCAGACCTGTTAAGGAAATTAGTGGAAAATGGTCAAGGAAATGTACTGTAATAGCGTGCTATAGGAATAGAACAAGGCGCTTATGTCTGTGTAGGTCGTTGTACTGGTAAGGGTTTTTGTTCATTCTCCAGATCATATTGCTTCAAGCGGTGATATAATAATGTGGTTACTAATGTGGAATATAATAGTCCCCAATTGTTTAATTTCAGTCTTTAATATTTTATTAGACGTTTTAAATCTCACCAAATTTAATATTGTCTTCTTTTAAGAATGTATTTGAAAGGAAGTAATTCTGTGTGCATCAGGAAACATCAGTTGCCTTGTCAGCACAATACACATTCATTGTAATCCAACCTGCCATTTTACAGAGTGTGAAACATAGGAAACCAGTGGCAGCTCTTTGTTGCTTCTTGTTCATATAGTAAACTGAAACTCATTTCGAGTTTTGTCGAATATAGTGAAAACTATTCTCCTGTGTGCTTTGTAGCAGGACATTCCTTCTCATCTGAATTATTTATGTATCGTTTAGTATGTTTCAGTAATATAATTTCGGGTGGTAACGAACATTGTGTGTTGCTGGAGTATTTTAGTTGTCATCGTGTTGGATCCACTGCGCTTTTCTATGCAGGTGGACCATACTCCAAGAAAACAGACACTGTGGGAACAGACAGAAGTGTAAGCAGCACACAATAATACAGTCATGTGACAGTAAAAATAACAAGCAAAATAACTGTGTAATGAACAAATAAGTCGAAGGTTGTCACAATAGTAATGCATTTTTCTGACTGCGTGTGTTTACGTACGTTTTACATGGCGTGCTGCAGTGTCCCTTGGCTCCATGTCCCAGTATATATAAGCAGATGTAAACACGACAAACCAAACAAGCAAACTGACATAGTTTTTTGGTTAGTCAAAACCAAAAAGGAAGTCACTATGAAATTACTTGCTGCACCACCCCGCCAAGGACCTTGATACTGACTTGGCCAAAACCAAATATTTCGGAATGAGGTTGTTGGAGACAAAATTGGGATGATATTTGGGTGATTATCAGGCCCAAAATCGAGTTTCTGCCGATAGGCATACCAACATGTGGGAGGGGTAAGTGGATAGAGGGTCAGTATTGCGCGTTACACAGTACTGTTGTGTATCAAAATAATTGGCCTGCCTCAGCAGTGAGAAGTGTATGGCAGATGTTGATAGGCTCTTGCAGTTCCAAACACCGCAGTTTTGTATGGTGTCATGCGCTATGTTTTGGTTGTATAAATCTTACTCTTTTAGAGTTGAGAGATGCAGAATTTGTCACAGACAGCAGGAATACAGGAGATTACAACTGGTCAAAAGACCAGTTGTAATCTCCTGTATTCCTGATTCAGTGATTTTTTTTATGTACCATAAGTAGTACCTTCTGTTGAAATTGTGATTTTGGAGGAATGTCCTGGAACAAATAACAAGAATTTGCCATTGGTTATAACTTTAACATGTGTCATGGCTCTTTGTCATTTGGTAACCCCAAGTTAAATCATTGATGCATCGTACAGCTTTTGATCTGTTACGATCATAGTGTTGTTCACTGAGCCAGTGGAGCAGGCTTGCTTTAAGTTGAATTATTGCTAAAGCTTCCATGGATGTTTCGTGCATGTCTTTAACTGTTAAATGAAAAAGAAATAAACCCATTTTAAACTTCACAAGTCAGTCTGAAACATGGCACGTGAACTGTGCGCACATTGGATGTCTTCATGTAATGTCGGGCTTATACATTCCTGTACTTCCACTGTTCCTCATCCCTGTTCATGTTATTCTTCCAGTCAGGCTGTTTTCATTGGCATAATTTTTCATGGTCAGTTGATGGAAAGATGATACACTCTTTTTCAGTATAAAATTTGCAGTTGTAAATTAACTTTGTGTCCTAATGATGTCATTTTTCTCTTTACTTGTTCTGTATAATTCTCATAGGAACACCAACTTTTGAGAACTAACCAGCATCTACATCACCTTGTGTGTAGTTCCCAAATATGTTTCAGGAAAATTCAAAATCCCATTAAGTAAAATATATATATATATATATATATATATATATGTATGGAAACTTACAATTCAATGATGTGAGTGTAGAGAAGTTAAATTTAATAAGTGTCCAACACGATGCGACTTATTCAGTTTATTACATTACTGTAGGCAGCTCTACATGTTTTGGGTGTTGACACCCATTCAGGAGCTGGTGCAGCTGTAATTGCAGCTTCTGTTATTGATAAATAACCGGATCTACTACCATCCGCTCTCGTTGAGTTGGAACTGATTCATGTGTATCGTACAGTAGGCGTTCAAATACCTACCATATGATACACATGAATCAGTTCTAACTCAACAATGACAGCAGATGGTAGTAGATCCAGTTAATCAATGTCAGAAGCTGCAATTACAGCTGTACTAGCTCATGGTGATGGGTGTCAACGCCCGAAACATGTAGAGCTGCCTACAGTAATGTAATAAACTGAATAAGTCGCATCTTGTTGGGCGGTTATTAAATTTGATTCACGGTGCACAGAACCATGTATATAAAATTGTAGAGAAGTTCTAAGGGAAATTCGGTATTTTTTACTGAATGAATAGCTTCTTATTATTGTTTTGTGATCATAACCTGTCTTTCCCTTGAATCACATGATTTATAGGCAGACAGTGTATTGCTAATAACAAAAATATGTTTTCTTGTTGATATCACTGACTTGTATCCGGACTGACATCACTCTTTATTAGTAATCCAACGTTTACTTCAATGAAGGCACAAAGCAATCTTAGTGTTCAGTGTACAGAATTTGTGATCTCACACGGTATTTTCACGGAATAATGAGACTGCTGATGTATCTAGAATAACACGGCGTATAACCAGGGCTTGTACGTTAGTGACGGTACTTTCATGGAGTTAACAGAAACTGCGCTAGCATCTGCGGGAATATAGTTTTGATCCCAAGGTAAGAACAGGGGAGGGAGGACATACACATTGCCAATGCATAAAGCACTACTATACAAAAATTTGAAAGTGTCTTCCTGCTGCTGTTACATGAATTATCCTTCCTCCTGTCACGTTGGGTCCTTCCCGTATAAACATTTATGCACAAATGATGTGATAAAATCTCGGTGTACAGAATATTATGTCGTTAAACAACATGTACAAGTAACTCGTCATTAGAGGTGTGCCATCAGGTGATTTGTGAATCATTTTTAGTCGGCTAAGCATACATGTGATCTCACAGAGATAATTGTGGCTTTTTTTTTTTATGGTTGTCTAGATTAATGTGGTTTTATATGAGCATCAGCATCTGAATTGTGAAACAGTATCAGTTCAAGAATGTTGAAAGTTACTGTGAAGTCTGTACTGATATATCAGTTCTTGATAATTCTTTTAGAGTTACATACAAAAACACAGAATCTGCTGTATCTACTTTGTTTTTGTGTTCTCCTTCAAACTCCATGTAATGTCATTATGTATATTGTTATATAAACCTTGCAATTATTTTTCTGATATTCTTTATTTGTGTAGGAAAATCACATCTGAGAAGTTTGTGGTGAGTGTTAACAAACTTTAAAATTAATATCCAGTAACCTCTTCACTTATACTTCTCAGTAATTTGACCAGTAGTCACATATGCATGTGAAACATGGGTATTAAAAGAAACAATAACCAATATACTAATGGTTTTGGAAAGGAAAATATTGAGGAAAATATTTGGCCCAACCTATGAGAATGGATCCTGGAGAATAAAAACTAACGAGGAACTGGATAAACTAATAAAACATGAGAACATAATAAACTTCGCCAGAACACAAAGGCTAGGATGGTATGGTCATATTGAAAGAATGCAAAATACAAGAAAGGTCAAAGCAATACACGCCTGGAAACCCATTTCAAAGAGGCCAATGGGGAAACCAAAGATACGATGGGAGGATGATGTTAAAAAGGATGTACAGAGGTTAAAAGTGCCAAATTGAAAGACCCTTGTCCAGGATAGAAGAAGACAGAAGGAAGTGGTTGAGAAGGCCAAAACTCTGCACTAAGAGTTGTAGAGCCATACTAAGAAGAACAACCTCTTCACTGATTCACATGAAATCCAAAATCTTCAAATGTATATAACTGGTCACGATCTTTCTCATACCCATGACATGATAATGGAATTCAGCAATATGAATATTTTATGTTTCTAAGGTATGTACAGTAAAGACTTGTTTAGCAGAAAGTTTGCTCTAATGGCTTGTTTTTCTATGCAGTCTATTATGAGTTACATTTCTTTCTGTTGTACAATAATTTTTATTTCCTTAATGTTAAGTAATGCATTTTGTGTTGTTCCTTTCTTTTAAATAAATTTGGCCAAACATTTTACCCAATTTAGTAAGACCAACAAAATTACCAAACTTGACTCCGTGCTCATTCAGAGAGGAATGGTGCCGACTTCCCTCAGCACCCTTGGTCTTGTTCTCCGCAATCAGCCGGATACACAGAGCAGTAACAAACTCCTAAATACATCAACACACCACAAGTCCCCAGAGTAAAATACCAATAACATACAGACCTTTCAGAGAGAATAATCTCCCAAAGAAAGCCCAGAGAAGCTACAAAGATGGGTGGTTCTGCATTCACATTACTCTTGTTGATGAGAAACATGAAATAATACCCGTATTATAAGAATGTTTTCTTTTAATACTCTCCATTACCTCCATACAGAATCAGCTTCTAGAGGAGCTCAGTTACTCAAGACATTCCCCACAGTTGATTAAAAGTGAAGGTTCATCAAGATGGACACAACAGCCTGTGGCAAATACTGATCCAAAGGTCAGCTCTAGTGAAAGGACACACAATGCAGCATTATACTGTTCTATTAGACTTGATCTCTAAATAAGGATTAGCCAGTAACAAATAACACGCCATCAGTCCCAATTCTGAGCCACATAATCCTATGTGGCTCACATCTTCCCATATTGTTTCCCTATGACCTCTCTTAATAATATCCTCTCATGTATGCCAAGGTATTCAGGTCCCTTGAATTCAAGTTTTCCCACCAAAATTCATACACATGTTTCTTCCGTCTAGCTCATGTGATCGCCATCTCGGTAGCATGACAAGAATACAAAGAATACAGTAACCTGCAAAAGTGTGTATGTTGAATTATTCAATGATTCAGACATTTATTATAACATTGAGAGGTTACTGATTCAGTGTGGCAGATATTATATTCTTCATACTCTTGTAAAGCTACCCCGATGAAGTTGCAAAAGCGATGGAAACATGTTGGTAATTAATAACATCTGATGAAACATATTTTATACATATGCATATGTTGATTTTATTACACAAGTCAAAATAGTAGCTGGCTGTTACTTCGACGGATCTATTGCTACTTTCATATCTGAAGTAAGTACAAGCGTGTGGCACAGTGTCCGTACTTGTAGCGTCATCGGCGTTTTAGTACCTTGTATCACGAGTAGATGGTAGTACTGTTTTGATGGCCCTCCTATATCAGTGAGTTCCTATTCTTGTCATATATGATCTGTGATCTAGTTTGAATGTGGTGTGTAGTCTGTTGTGTGGCGGTAGGGTTATGTTTTGTCTTCGTCGACAAAAAAGAATAAAGTATGGTAATGACACACTGACAGCATTCCCTTAAGGTTGGGAGTAAAGTGCACCGATGTAATCCACACGACTATAGCCCACATAAATTCATTTAAGGTAGGAAGTAAGCACCTTGGTATTCGTATCAGTGTGGTATCCCGTTTCCTTGTCCCGTAAATATAATTTCAGAGTTTATTGTTAGATATTTGGAGGCCACAAGGTGCAAATGACAGCAAGATTTGAAACAGTCACAGTACACAGTTGTGCCCGATTTGATTCTACCCTTTGCCGAATCTGTAACGTGTACGAGAAGTTTGTTCTTCTATTGATGGAGTAGACTCATTTGATGGACTTCGCCACTGAATAGTTATTTGCCACTTACTAATTTATTGTCTTTGCTACTTTTTGTTAGGTAATATGAATCTATAAATCTCCACGGTATGATCTAGGAATCCAATCAAGGTCACTCTCTTAAAGTATCAGCTGGACCTCCTGCAGAAATTGCACAAGTGAACAACAGTGTGGTGGGTACATTTAGGGTCATGTTTTTTGGATACTCATTGATGCAAAATATGAGAGTGCATATTGACTACTACAAGCGTATTCTCTTCTGTGTATGTTGTTTATAATTTGCCATTACCTGGAATATCACAATGATAGAACAGTTTTAAATCATTCCTGTCTTTTCATGCCACACTTGTCATGTTCTTATAGCGTGTGGGACTCTCATAACTTCCAGATGGTTTCTTCTCTTAAGGTGGCATGATATAAGTCTTTATCCCACTGTGGAGCTGAATTAGATATTTATATCTCACTTCATTGTCATGTTTGAAACACTAACTTCTGTTCATCTTCAGTTACATTTATGGGCCATCTGATGGTAATGGAAGGTGTGTTTCCAAGCAGATGAATGGTGTGGATGGAAGAAATTTGTGTGCACCTGCCTTGCTGATGCTGTTTGACATTCTGTACTTCCTGACACAATCATTTGTTATGAGGTGAAGAAGATGGGCTGTAGAACAGGGGTACACAGATTCTCCAAAAATCTAGGAGCCATATCAAAACTCTAGGCACCAGAATGATGACGTGAAGCAAGTTCCTTGCTGAGGCCCCACAAATATGAGACACCACCGTATAAAATTTAATTGCCTAGGCGATCTGATTTTTACACCCCTGCTTTAAAAGTTCATTTCATTTGTGTTATTTTTGCTCACAGACAGCAATATCAGTTCAGAGATGTAAAATTTTTCTTGCGTAAGAAATTTACATAACGTATTGAACCCTGAGGTATAACTGTCAGAGGTAACTAGACAATACTAACTGCTCTGCCAGCTGTTTTAATAGACTGCCATGCTTTATGATAAATGTAAGGTTATTATCTTAATTGAGTAATGTTTGTGTTTATCTTTGCACCTCTTAATTTATCTGTGCCCTGTATCATTTGAAGGTGTTGAGCCCCAACACTTGGTATGTTGCAAAATGATCGAACAGTCAGTTGACAAGGCATACTGTCAGTGTTGTGGTCTTGTTTGTTGTTACATTCACCTGGTTTATTCTTTTGTGTGTTGATCAGATTTGCAGTTAAACTAGATTTTAATCTGGCCATAATTTCAATTATTGGTGCAGACCACAGTAACATAACAGTCATTAATTTTGGTGTGGATATGTGATGTAGACTATGTATATTTAAAACCTTGATTATTACAGCACTGCTGTACGTATTGTGAGTCCGATTTACTATGTATCATTTTTCTGAACAAATTACATTTGTTTACTGTCTGAAACAGTGAAATACCTGATTTTTTGTTTGTTTTTGGACTGCTCCCAGCAAGTCAGACTGTCCAATCATTAATGTTTGGATGGTCATGATTAATGAGGTGGATAGGATGTTGGAGTGCTGGTTGCTTCATTTTATGTAACAATGGCATTTGCCTGGGCGACAGATAGATAGATTGCACTTGGGTCTGGGACCTCGCGATCCCGATGCACCTAGGCCTTAATTAACGGGTCCTTTGTGCCCCATATCAAATCATGGGAGCCCCATAAATTTGCTAAAAGTTCCAGATGACCCCCCAGGCTTATGCTCTTAACCTTTAGACGCCTAACGTCAACTATAGTTAACGTACCGCACCGCTAACCTCCAAAGTTGCATTTTATATATTTATTCAACAAATATAGGTACCGAATATTTTAAACATGGTGTATACTCTCCATTTCTTTCTCTTAAAAATGTAGTTTGTTTCATAATTCTAACATATTTGGTTCCTGTATTATTCACAGTTTATATACAGGATGTGCTAAAATTAAACAAATAATTCCGGCGCCAAAAGGTTAATATCCTCTGGCTCCAGGAAAAAGAAGCCCAGATATGCATGTCTGACTGAGGCCAAAGCTTCACAGTCACACAGAATGTGGGCCGAGGTTTCCTCTGTCACTGCACACCTCCCACACAATGGACTGTGTAGCAGCCCGAGTAGGTGAAGATGTCTCTTCAGGGTGTTATGACCAGTAAGAAGGTCACTTACAACCCTGGATTGAGTCCTATTAAAGGTCAGGAATTTAGCCTTGGCACCCAGACTAGGTCCCGAGATTAATTCTCAAGACTGTCTTTGCCTGGGGGACTGGGAAGTACCATGACAGCATTAGTATGGTCATTACCCCAGAAAGGACCATGTTATTTCAAGCTGGTATTGTGTATGGTTTGTACTTCATGTAGCTCAGTGGTGCAGTTTGAAAGCAAAATGTTTATATTATTCTGCTTTTTTGTTTGAAAAGTTTCGTGGGTGTAACTGAGCAGAGTTTGATGTGATAAGGGATACATAGACAAAAGTATGCGCAAAAATTTATGGTGGAATCGGTAATTATGATTTCTTGAATTCCATCAGTTTAATAATACGAGGGAGAATCAAAAGGTAAAGGCAAAATACATTTAACAGCTTCAATAGAAGTAACTGTGAGCAATTTTACACATCATTTTTCTACATAGTCCCCTTGCAACACAATTCATTTGTTATATCGTTCAACTGGTTTCTGTATTCCTGTGGAGAAGAAGCTTTTTGGCTGCTCTTGTGGTCTTGTGTGCGCGATGTTGATGGCCGACCAGAACGACCTTCATCAGTAACACGTGTTCAACCCGATTTAAACCTTTCCACCCACTCATAAACCTTTCGTTGACTCATGGTGCTCTGTCCATACTGAGTCAACATACGACGGTGAATTTCCACAGGTTTCACTCCTTCTGTCCAAAGAAACCGCAATACGCCATGTTGTTCTTCGATGGTGCAATCTTGCAAAGGAGCGTCCATGTTTTCGCCCTCGTTGCTGCCACTCGACTGGGAGCAGAGCGCTGTACTGCACATGGCTGAACTCTTCAACAGGCATTGTCAATACTGCGCAATGCGCCAGCTCCTCTCTGTCCCGCTTACCGCGTAATTTAAAAATTGCCCTTACTTTTTGATTCACCCTCTTATGTTTTCGCCCTCGCTGCTGCCACTCGACTGAAGGCAGAGCGCTGTACTGCACATGGCTGAACTCTTCAACAGACACTGTCAATACTGCGCAATGCGCCAGCTCCTCTCTGTCCCGCTTACCGCGTAATTTAAAAATTGCCTTTACTTTTTGATTCACCCCGTTATATAGGTCAATATAAAGTACTAATTTTTTGTTTCAATATAATTTTTAATGTACATTTTAATACTGTTTTTTAAGACAACTCATTGGTGCATCAGTTGGTGAATAAATAAAACTTCGGGTACTAAATGTCTTATAGCCTTTTCAGTGTCTATTATTAACTCATTAACATATTGTTTTGTTTCTTGTTCAGTTGCATAATTAGGGCCTAGGGTTAAGGTTTGAATTTGTTCTCGTGTGAATTTTATGTTGGTTAAGTTGATTATCCGCGGTTGGAATTTGGAATTATT
>Ga0123352_10013127_pt1 | contig 13136 bp, 9 predicted proteins | sample TergutLab28metaG_FD_89700 | JGI IMG/M metagenome (GOLD analysis project Ga0123352, IMG submission 89700) | Labiotermes labralis P1 segment gut microbial communities from Petit-Saut dam, French Guiana - Lab288 P1 | ecosystem: Host-associated > Arthropoda: Insects > Digestive system > Gut ... | reverse complement strand
GCACGCCTCTAGTCAGCCTACACAACACAACAAGTACTCGCTAGCTCCTGAAGATGGAAGTATTAACGTCTGAAACATGTTGAGCAATATATAATAAAGCAAGTGTCATCTAGTTGGTCAACCATTATTCAAATATTAGACTTCGTTATTAATCTGTTTCAGATTCTTGTTTTCAAGTTATGTACAATATTTAAAAATTACCTACAAGTAAAAAAAGTAAGATTTCTTACAGTATTGCCGTTTAAACACAGAGGCTGGACGGTGAATGTGGACCTCTCTTTTCTAAAATTGGTATGAATCTCGCTTTGTGAAGAATAGAAATTTCGATATTTCAGCTATTATATTCTAGCTATATATTATTCCAAAATACAATTGTTTGGAAGCGGAACTGAAATTTGTCAAACGACTGAGGAGACAACTTCACCCCACTGGTTTGGTAATAGGACCCTGGGTCTACTTTGCTGTTCCTTGTCAATGCTAAAATCAGTCTCTTATGCCAGGCATTCAAACCCATTTCTTAAGGCTGCGGTAGTGAATACGCAAAGAACACTGTGTGCTGTAGGTGGACAAATCCTACTCACGTTCACGCGAGAAGTTCTGGATTGGGCCATTTCGTACAAACACGTAATGCAACTGTCTTCCTTGCCCAAACTCAGCAAACTGCCCTACTACGCGTCAAATTACACACGTAGAAAATATTAGGAGGGTTCACAATAGTCGCACGGTTCACGTTCACCGACCCTACTCAAATATTGCTCTCCTGCGCATATGTTCGCCATTCTTGTATTTCAAATAAGTATTCAATCCATTTTTTACGGTAAGAAACCACGTATAATTATTATTCATACCACTTACCATATTTATTAACCGACATTACACATTGAAGTTATGATATTTGCTCGACAAATCTAGAAATTCCTCATCTTTCATAGAACAAGACCTGTCATTAACATGTACATAACAGCCCGCCATTGGACCTCGTCCTAAGCCACTTAAGTCCCGTATTTACTTTCACACACATTTTTCTAAGAGTTTTAACATTTTCCATCTATGTCTTGTTTTCCCAAATTGCCTCTTCCTGTCACAATTCTCCGATCAAATGTTTTTGTATTCCTATTTACCACATGCCTTCTTCAACTGTCGAACATCTTTTCGTTATTCGTTTCAGTATCTTACTAACTTTTTAATTAAGGGTGCAAATTGATAATTTCATTTTTCGACTTCCTCCATCTTATTTATTTTCCTTCTAGTTCCACAATATTCCCCACAGAATTTTTTTCCACATGTATAGCCAGACTATGATTTGTTTTCTTAGGAAGACAGACATCTACATATAAAGAAATAACAAAATTATGGTTTTGATTGTCTTAATTTAAACGCTTTTAGTTGTGGGAAGGAAGTATAGCTTGAAGAGTTGCAAGACGTCGACAGATGTAGTCTGCTCTCACCGTATCATATTTGAGGTTTCCCAGCACAGAAAATGCCAGTCTTCCAAGGTATGATACCGCGTCTTCTGATCTGCAGGCCCAGCTATCAGATAACATAGCGTCATAACCCAGTAAATCGCAGGAAGATTTTTCATTTTTCGTGACTGTAATAGGTAATCGTCGACACAGTTCTGCACATTCTTCAAAATCAGCTATAACACATTTTTTTTCCTGCAAGTATCTTCACAGTAAAATTAAATCTCTCATAAATACATTACATTGTATTACATTAGTAATCCAGTCTCCAGACTTCATATCCACCTGCATGTGCATATATAAATAGCATTCTGCCACACATGCATCGTGCTTGCGTGTTTTCAAACTTCCGTCGCGAATTAGATTATAGCTGCGCTCTTGTCGGCTATTAGGCAACGAGTAGTGGTAATTCTTTACCGAAGTTTCGGGATAACCTACTTAGGTAAGGAACTACTACTACTGGCTACGTAATAGTCCAGAAGAGCGCAATTCTCATCAGTCGTGTTTGCCTGTTTGTTTGTTTGTTTGTAGAAATGTATGTATGTATGTATACATATATGTATGTATGTATGTATGTACGTACGTACGTGTGTATGTATGTATATACATACGTAGGTATATACGTATGTATGTGTGTATGTATGTAAGTAGTCTGTATATGTATGTTTGTATGTAGGTATGTATGTGTACGTCTACGTATTTATGTACAGAGCAAAAGCAGATGGCAGCACGTGTGTATGTATATGACATTGACGCGTGAGCTGGTGTACTTTACAGAAACGAGCAATGAATTAACCTGCGGAATAGTGTTAAAATATGGCTGGTTACCCATCTTATGACGGGCACGTGACTGCTGCTGCTGCTGCTAATAATAATAATAGTAATGAAAATTATGTAACTTCCTTTTCCGTAAATAATTACAAAGAAACAGACATATATTTTTGTTTATTCAGGATAAGCAACATATGTGTAGATTTGCTTTAGATAACAAATTTGTGCAGGCAGCTTCATTGCTCTCATACTGTCTTACGAAACATGCATGTTATGGATCACTTGTGAATTGATATAAAATTTCTATTTATATAATTCGTGATTTCCTTTTTATCAGTTTTACGCCATAATCCATGGCATATTTCCAAGAACCTCGGTCAAACCATCAAACCATGTACCCAAGCATTATTATTATTATTATTATTACACTTAGAGAAAATATGTTTCTCCCTAAATTAAATTTTGTATTAATATTGTACTTTACTACATGCTATAACACCATATGTATTATAATGTAAGGTAAAGCAATTCCTGTACAGACCTGGTCAGGCCCTGAGGGATCCAGGAATTTGAGTCTTCTAGATTTCAAGACAACAGGCACATGAAAGTGGTAAGGTTGTCAGCCTTACGCACCGGGCGCCTTCACACCCGGAAACTGTTCCTGGTACTCATTTCTGCTTAGAGGCTGAGTCGCTCAAAGACCATGTTGCTGCTGGAAGGATTAAGTCAATGAAAAATCCCAGTGACACCATCGGCAATCGAACTCGGGACTTTCCGGCTTGTATCGCAGTGCCTCAACCAACTGAAGTCAACGCAACTCGCATTATGATGTACTCATTAATTCTGTACATTGTCGGTTCCTTTCTTCGTGACCTTTGATTTTAACTGATAATTAATACACGTGGTGTCTTTTTTTATTTTTGGGCTTGGCGTCTCTTGTCTTGATTTTGTCTGACTGTTGCTCACTCTATTTGTACTCTCTTTGTAATTGACCATTAGGCTGTTCAGTGGGCGTGCAAATACGAAGGTAGTGAATGGAAGGCCATTTATGCTGTCAAATTCTTCGAAACCCTAAAATTACTACAAGTTAAATGTTTTTTCCCTTTTTTACATTGTTTTACCGGATTTAGTCTGAATGATCTATAGCACATTCCGAAGTTACAGATCCTGCCCCAGTTTTACCTTCACAACAGCAGGACCTCCTTTCGTTGCAATACCTTTAAAGTTATTCCCTTAGGCTGTACTGAACATCTCCGAAGTAGGAAGTGTCTGGTTCTTGCGATTGTGGTAAACTTTTAAAGATATTTCTGGACTCGAATTAAACCTCGGAAAGTTAAAATGAAAAAAATATGTTACATAAATGTTTTATATTTTTGAGAATGATTTTCATTTACGATTAAATAAGTTTAATTTTGCCCTTCTCGGTCAAGGAAATATCCGTCATTATCCGGAAAGAGTTAAGTGAAGCCAATCTGGATTTGTTAGCACAGCGACTCTATTACAGACAAAGATGAAAGTTACTGCCATGACTCTATTACAAAAACCATTTTAAACTGAAAGCTGATTTGTTCGGTGGCTCAGAAGGCTCTTTTGTGACGTTGTGAAACTTTCGAAAATTATCAGGTCCGGTAGATACAAATGTTTATGGTGTAATTCAGAAGCAACGAGAAATACATTTGACATATTCTGAAGTAATCCCTTGTATCCCGGGTTTTAGTTCCTGATAAGACAAGACGCACCTTACAAGACAATGTGACACAACACGTGCGATCTTGAACTTCCCGACACTGAGATCGCGTGTTAGAATCGTGCTCGAGGAGTGGAAATGTGTGTGTGTAGTACTTTTCTGTTTTCTGAGACGAGTTAATTGGTCTAAACATTTAAAAGTTCCATATTTCTGAATTAAATCTGAAAAATACAAAAACCCTAAGGCTTAGCCCAAGACAGTTGAAGAAGGATAAGAAGAATAAAATATTATGCCTATAAGAACTCAGCATAGCAAGATTTTCGAAAAATATTTTTATTACTTCTACATCTCTCACGCCTTCTTGACTTCATATCTAAGCGAATCAGCAAATTGATCTTTTCTTTATTCAGATAGCGTCTCTAAACCTTTGGTTTGAAAATAAAGCGAAGCAACCCACGTTAAGTAATTCGAGTCACATTCTGAACGGGGAAGTCGCGTTCACAAAAATCCTTCTTCTACCAGTTGGAAGGAATATCTTAACCAAATAGGTCAATTTTTCTTCAGCACTCATTGGAACTGCATTCGTTTCCGACGGTATGTCTCATTTCGTAATTATATGGGATTGCGTTTCATTAAGAAACGTTTAAATTTTGTGAAAATGAGTGCAGTTTCAAGTGAAAGTTCAATTCTGTGGTTGCCTTTCAAATAGGTCCGTTGTTATGAATCTTGTCCAGCACCAAGGAACGTAGTCAGTTTTATCATATAATCAATAGAACGACAGACGTGTTCCGTAATTTTCCTCAGTTACAATGCGGATGCCTAAGTAGAATTAAAAGGCGGGGCACGAACAACTCCTTCCCACTTTCTTATCGATGTCTTCAGCTAAGGTGACTGTCCCCAGGTGTCAGATAAACAACCAGCAACATTTCTTCCTCCCCAAAAGGACATTCTGCCAATATTAGCAAAAGACTTGAAAAGAACTACGTCAAATTGCTCACGCAAGATATTTAATCCTTAAGCGTAAGGCCAATCTCCGTTATAATTATAGGCTTTTCGAGCAGGAGCGACTAAATGGATGGGGGGGGGGACGGTGGTTGTCGACTCCCATGAAGTGTAATTCTCCGCCCTCGGCTTGTTGGTTCTTGAGTTGCTGGGTGACAGGCCAGTCTTCAAAAGGATCGGCAAAACAGTCCCCTCTCGCAGCTGTGCTGAGCGGTATATGTAAATCAAACAAACAGCAAAGCTAAATATTGTCTTCAGACTGAAGGTTAACCAATGAAACGATCACGAACAACAATATTCAAAAATATAAAATTTATTGTTCTAAATCGAATTGATGCTTCCGGTCGCCACATAAGTTTGTAATAGACTTATATATCGTTGAATTAACTGGTGGTTTCGAATCCCGTTTCTATTGAATCATAGTGTCTCCTCCAGGAAAATACGACGAATCACACTATTGAGTGTTCAGTTCATGCATTTTTCATGACCCACTCTTTTGCTGCTACAGATTGGCTCTTTTATTTAATACACTGCATGTAATCTGCTCCTAAGTGTTAACAATTGTAATAAAATAACGACGCATGTATACAACACATACACACTGCTTTGCCTGTGTAAGTAGTCTTGCATGTGGGGTCGTGGTGTCTGTTCCAGACACTGATAATTTATCCACGCTTTTTTCTTGTCCTGATTCGTATCATAAACCTAAGGGGCTTCGAGACGAAGAGATGTTGCGTGCAGGATTTGTTACGTTTGTTTAAAAAGATTCACCGGCATAAAATTAATTTCGTGCTATTAAAGTACAAAATATTGCACAAAATATATGTAAAAAAAAAATGGACTGTAATTGGCACAAGACAATAAACAACATGCCGGGTTGTCCTGCTTTCTTCGGAAGAACAAATGTTTCGAAAGCTGGTAGACATCTACAAAGCGCACAGAAAACACGTGCATCTACTGAGGCAGGTTCTCAGTTTCAAGTGTACAGTGCTTGGAGCCCTCAGGCTTTGACTGTCTCTTCCACACCAAACCCATAGTGAACAGATGAAACTGGTTTATGGAGACTTTCACGTGAGTTTTGCTTTGTTCGTCATTCATGCAACTACTGTGTTGTTATTGCTTCTGTATGCCATTATAGCTACCATATTCAATTAAGTATATTTCTTTGTGGGACATTTTCCATATTTGTACACTGACACTAGGGTCTAGCTACGTTGATGGTGGTCAACTTGACGGATAAAAAATAATGACGACGCCGAAGTTCGCCATATAACATTCATATTGGAAGGAACTAGCCAGCCATCGCTACTCCCGAGGACACAAATTCTGGTTAGCCAAGACTAAAAAACGCCACGTAGTAAACAACATAATTCGATTTTACGCTTTCAGTGCTTATCAATATAAAGTGCTAAGAGAATTATGTGCCACGAATGGAATTTTATTTTATTTAAGTTTACAATCAGATATGTAGTATTATTTTTAGCAGTACGAGCAACATGCCGGTGGCATGATTGGTTTACTGAAGTTGGTGGGCTTAAACCCACTTTCATGTAAAATGTGTTCTGTTGTGCCCACATTTTGGTGAAATTCGCTTAACTTTCTCGATCTTACAATAAATAAGCCATTATCATATTTTCCACACATGAGACACTATACACGATTGACCCAGTGGCACCGTTGTGTATGCGCAATGTCTCTTATAAACATAACGCTTGGATTGCACGTGCGAATCCGGCTCGGCTCACGTGTTTCTTCACTTACCTCTGTTCTCACGCAATGGCAAAGAACCTGCGATATTTTCTCCATTCACCGAAGGATTTATGTTTAAGAATTTGGGACTTGTTCATTGTAAAAGACCGAAGTGTAAACAGAAGTGAGGATGACTAAACAGAAGTGAGGATGACAGAAGACGAGCTGAGGTTATTCCAAGTCGCTTTGCGATCATTAAACATGTTTAATCCTTAATCCGCTAACGTGGAAAATATGGGGAGCTTCTAATAATGCCAGCAGATGGCAGATGGGATTTAACTCTGCAATTAAAGGGTTAATATTTTCTTGTTGTATGGAATAACTGTTGTACTCCTCACCCAATATTGTGCGGGTGATAAAATCGAGAAGAATGAGATGGGCTGGGCATGTGGCGCGTATGGGTGAGGAGAGGGGGGCGTATAGGGTCTTGGTAAGGAAACCGGAGGGAAAGAGACCACTGGAGGGATCTAGGCGTAGATGGGTGGATAATATTAGGATGGATCTCCAGGAGGTGGGATGTGGGTATGTGGACTGAATTGGTTTGGCCCAGTATAGGGATAGGTGGCGGACGCTTGTGAGTGCGGTAATGAACCTTCAGGTTCCATGAAATGCGGGGAATTTCTTGACTAACTGTAAACCAGTTAGCTTCTCAAGAAGGACTCTGCACCGTGCAGTAAGTAAGTATGTAAATGGAATAACTTTTCATTTTGATGTAAAACTTCATAATACGTTATGCATAAATGTTTCTTTTTCCAAAATTTGCCAATACTGGGCTTACTGTCCAGCTTAACACGTCTACTGTACTTGTATTATGGCTTCCTTCTTACTTCAGCTGAAATAAGCAGATCAAGAGTAATAATGTGTAACCAAGCAACTAAAACAGACGCATGGTGCAGATATTGTACGCAGAGGACTGAATAATGTGCTTTTTAATTTCATTTGCAGGAATGTGAACCGTTTGCCATTTTAAGGCCAGATATCAAAACATGAATGTAAGAAACGATAGATACCACGAAACAAGAAGTTATCTCAGCCCACATAAGGCGTTTCTTGTTTCATTTATTGGCCGTCAAAGTGAGATTCATGTGTTCCGCCGTGGAGATAAAAGGCTTTAAACGAGTAATTTTTATTCATATGAACACGCGCTGTATTCGCTGAGTCACATTCCTCACTTAATTTTCACTTCCTTTCACGGACTGCAGAATAAGGCAGATATAATTAATAAATGAGTATTCACGCAAATCTATGGGGCCTTGCACCAAAAACACATTATAACAATAATTTGGTTGTAGCAATTTTAAACTTAGCATCTAGAATCAGCCGTATTTGTCCATCTAAGTCTACAAGAAGATAATTCACGCTCTTAAACTTTTAAAGGCGAAACGTAATCTGCTTTATGATATGATGCATTTGTTAACCACACACACACACACACACACAACCACACCACACACACAAACACACACACATACAACCACACACACACAACCACACACACACACACACACACACAATACATAGAAAAACACAAACATTTTGGAAACAAAAATATACAAGGAATCATTCCGTACCGCGCTGTAAACATTTTCCACCACGGTTCAAAAAACCAAACAGTTAATGATGTATACAGTAAAGGCCGCTGTCTGTTCTGAGAGGTGTGCAAAGCACACAACGCAAAGCGAGCACAATGTAGAAATTTATAACTTTAAGCCTGGCGCTACGTAAAGAAACAGCTAGGCTTTAAAAGGTTAACAGAGGCTGGTAGATATGCGACGACTTTATGTCAACTGCAGAAGTCCTTTAACGTTGGATGATTGTAAGAATAGGAATCAAAAACTGGTTGTAGCCCATCGCAAGATACCGTTCATATATTCGCCTCGGAAGGCAGGAAATCTGTGTGAAGTTTAGAGTGAGGAGGGCCTGGCTCAGTCCGCGAAAAACCACAATTGCTGTAACTGTTCAACGCATGGTAACACATACTCGTACGTAGGAGTATTTCAAGGAGCTACTATTGAATTGCTTTGTCTTTTCGTGACCCTTGGTTTACCCTGGCCAGTTCAGCACTGTACTAGATGATCTGTGTTTCACCATCTGTTCTTCTTCTTTGTCGATCCTTCCGTGTTTTGTGGCTACAACTTCTACAAGCATGTGTTTCCAAATATTTATTTTGACATTCATCTTTGTTTCATTGAAACATTATGCTGCTTTAACCACAAAAGTTTCGACACAACATAATTATAAATTAATGCCATAAAAGAATTGAAAGATTATTCGGGAATGATATTATTAAAGTATCAGACACTTGTCCGCACGACACTCTTGTGAAGACGTGATATATTATTAGGCTCTCTCGCAAAAGTGCGAAAAGCGACTGTTAGCTTCGTCATGTCTGTCCGTCTGCTCATCTGAATTGAACAATTCGACTCCCACTGCAGGGATTTTCATGAAATTTTGTATTTGAGTATTTTCAAAAGTCTGTTGAGAAAATAAAGTTTAATTAAAATCTTACAAGAATAACTATTGTTTTATATGAAGATCAACACATATTTATGGTCATATTTCACTCAGTTCTTCTTAGAAAGAGAAATATTCCAGAAAAACATTGTAGAGAAAATCAAAACACATATTTTATGTCCAATAACTTTTTTTTCGAAAATCGTGCCGTTTATGAGATAATTTATAAAAATACTGTAGAGCTGGACAGGCCACAGATGACAGTAGGAGGCATGCGCATTTCGTCCTGGATATCTAAAGCTACAAACACACACTCAATATATGTAATACTTATTACTTTTCCGCAGCAACGATCGTTGCACAAACGTGCCTCAGTGTTAAATAGCACGTGTATTGGCTGACTTGTGTTTCTGCCATCTCATCCTACAGCACAGCGGGATGCAAATAATGACGACTCCACTTGGAAATCTTACGATTCAGCCGAGCAATATTTTAAGACACCCACAAATGAAAATATCGTAAATTTCTAAAGTACTTAATAAAAAACACATTTTATTCCGATCTTCGGAAATACTGTAGGCCTACTATCAGCCGGGAATTTTTTATGTCCTGAACTGGCTGAAGCAGGAGAAATGAGTGAAGGAATGAATGACTGCATGAATGTGGGAATGAATGAATGAATAAATAAATAAAGTAAAGCTATGAAAAGAAATTGATATACTCACAATTCTGCGAGTTGGGCCCAGGTTTTACGATCTTCATGTAGGTAACACATACAGCTGGCCAATCGCCACACCACAGTTTTCCTGTGAATGGCAAATATGAACATTTCATTGGGCTATGATTGTACAGACAGGTGATAAAAACCAACCGAAATACAAGCCATCTTTCGTTATTTTCATTGTCGCAAATAAAACTGATTTCATCAACCTCCCAGTACAGTAGCTCTGTTCTCAACCAAACGATTCGCAGAATTATGTGTACGTGCACAGAGCAGTTCTGGGACCTGTCCCAGCCGTCTATTTTTCCACACGCGAGCTGTTTCAAGACAGATATTACATGAAAGTTTCACGTTCCTAAACATCTGTTAACATCCTACAAGAGATTTCCAGAATCATACATTGATCAGTGCTAAAGCATGCCCTAAAACTCTGCACGACTGCCTTATTACATCCCAGCATAATATTAAGCAAACGAAGGCAAGATATTTTTCTCTTTTACAGTAAGCGCAGACCCGCTCTGGGGCCCAACCAGCCTCCTATTCACAGGGTATGGGGGCTTTTTCTTTCAGGGGAAAGTGGCCTGGGCATAAAGATGAGCTCTCACTCGCATCTTGTGCCAGGGTTAAGAATGAGTGGAGCCATTCCTCCCCTCTACATGGAGCCATACCTCCAAAACACGTAGGCTTTCATGGAGTGTAGAGCGAACAATTATTTTCTGTGTTTGTATAACATCTTCGCTTCTTGGAAAATAGTGAGTTGTAGTTTCACACTAAAAATTGTTGAGATTAAATTCTCTTACAAAGCGGCTTAAAAGAATGGCGAAGAATATAAACTGAACAGTGGTAGTATTTATTGTAATTTTACCCTTAAAAGAAATAAGCTACGATAAGTGCTTATGCATTGCATCAATTCTGGCGCATTCGTTTTGTTACTGCCACTAGATCTGAAATTCCTTAATGCTAACTTCAGAATTTTTCTCAAAAATAATGCACAACTGATGGCTGCAAGCAAAAACTCTGACAAATATATTGAAGATGTCTTCTAACTCTCTACACAAAAAAACACTTCGCCTGAAATTGTGCAAACACCATACAGACGTGAAGTTTCTTCATAACTTCGATCGTGTGTTGAAACTATGTAAACGTTGTCAACAACCTGTTGTCTAGTGTGTGATGTCGCGTAGTCTGGTACAAATTATCAACGTTTCGGAGTAATTTGCTGCTTCCATTTCAAAGTATCCTTCTCTGCTACAGACTGACGGACGAGCTTTTCTCCGAAACGTCCGTAAATGTATAACAGATTGGAATGCTCCACATAACAGACGACAGTAGTTTCATATTCTCTGTCGCGAGAAACTTACGTCTCTCGAATCACACATGGTTGTTGCGAAGAATGGCTTATTCTGACTGGGTAAAACTGGCTACTCTCAGATCATCAGTTGTAGTTTAATAAAATATTTAGGCTATTTATATACAATTAGGCATATAACTTAGGTAGGACATAGTGTCATTTAATTACCGCGAATAAAAATGCTTTTTGCTTAAAAACTGACAGATGGACGGAGTGAATTTGAGAGGCGCTCCTCCACGTTGGGAAGTTCCATGGAGTTACTGAATAAAATAGCCTTAATATATGTAGTTGAAGACATATATTTATTAATATTGTTAAAAATAAACACTATTAAATACCAACGATGGCATAAGAACCGACTCTCCACACACTTGACTCGGACACACTCTTACACAACACTTTCCATTACGCTGGTTCATAAAAAGTGGTAGACAGAAAAGAAGTTTTAATTCTTATTCCAAACAAGTGTTATGAGTTGCACTTGACATATTCAACCGGCTCTGGCAAGCAGGAGGAAAAACCTGCTTCAACTACAAACATGAAACTGAACACAGTGTGGAGGAAATCATGTTTTTGAAGGAATAAACGTAAACAGTTCGCAGAATACTGTATTACCTGTCAAGGAAGCCTCATATTCTGGAGACGTTAGTTTCGACTCTTGACTAGAACCACTCGTAATGACTGAGATTCTTCAGCGTTCTGCTAACAACAGTGGCGCACTAACATAAACCACGAGTGCTGTCGGTAAATACTAACAATTACCATATCCATCATTACATAACCAGTGTGTATAAGGTTGTTTGTATTGTAAGAGGGAAACAGTACTTGTTCATTGGCATGTGACGCAGTACAAAATATTGTTTATATAAATGTTATAACAAGCAGAAAATCCAGCTATGAATTTTACATTCACAACTAAAAGCAGAGAATATCAGTTTTTGTAGGTCTGTTGTGACTTTTGTGGTCTTATTGCAATCCGGAAGACTTGATAATGGTTAGATTCATGGCATTCCGAAGAGACAAGATTACGTTGTGTGAGAAAATAATCTACCTCAACAGAATGAATGGTTAGGGGCAGGAAAGTGTAATAAAATACAGTGCTGTTATAGGCGTGGCCTGCGTTCATGATAGGTCATCTTAGATGTAAACCGCCAGGTGCTTAATATCTGGTACAACAACTCTTTACAGACAGACGAGGCCAGGAGGCACACACGCCAGATTGGCTCATGATCTGGCCATCAGACCTCATAAATGTGATATTTCCTACGGTCGGCCACTTCCAAGTCCCAACCAGTAAGCTGCATCACCACGACTGTGGGACTAATGCGTCCGAATGAACGGTGTGATAAATTTAACATTACAAAAGGAAATTTGCCTCAGTTCTTAAAAAGGGCCACGCCATAAAGACATAAGTGGAGGTGCAGTTAATGTAGTTGAATTTAATATTTACTTTGTGCCCACTTGCAGAAAAAGAGCTCACAGTAACAAATGGGTAAGGGTGTCGGTATGGGCAAGGTGGAAAAGACGAAAATTTCAGCTCTATAAAGGAATTTAATCCTATCGTCCAACCATTATAGTTACTGTAACAAATTTTGACGTTTACGCCCTACTGGTAATATACATGCGGTGGGCCTTAAACGTCTGAAGCAATTCTAAGCCACAAAGATTGCAACAAAGAGACGCTGCGTTCACATAACTTAATTCAATTCAATATTTCATTTACGCACGGCTGCAACAAGTGAATGATCATTTACACAATCGACACTAATGCACGTAGAGGAATATACAAACAAACAAACAAACAAACAAGCCTACATACGTACGCATATCCATAACCTACATACATGTGTCCATATATATATATATATATATATATACATATATATAAAGTAAAGTGATCCCGTTACAGGCCCGGTGTAGCCCAGAGGGTGGATAGAG
>Ga0123352_10013126_pt1 | contig 13136 bp, 9 predicted proteins | sample TergutLab28metaG_FD_89700 | JGI IMG/M metagenome (GOLD analysis project Ga0123352, IMG submission 89700) | Labiotermes labralis P1 segment gut microbial communities from Petit-Saut dam, French Guiana - Lab288 P1 | ecosystem: Host-associated > Arthropoda: Insects > Digestive system > Gut ... | reverse complement strand
TAATGTGACTTTTTATAGTGTGACTTTAGCAAGGACGATATGGCTCCCTGATGATGGTCCTAGGACCGAAACATGTCGGAGCGTTTTTAATGTTTTAATGTGTAAATTTTATATATGTGCAGTTGTTGGTATAACAATTGAGTAAGAACAAGCTTAATGTAAGACTTGGCATTTGTTTTCGTGTGTTTGTATTTCCTCAGTGGCTGCGCTAATTTCGTAGCTTACGACTTAGAGGAATTGAATGATGAAACCTCTTATATGTAAGTGTGCACTGAAGTAAAGTGGAATTAACACATACTTAAGCAGGCGATTTAACACCAAGTTATGGACTGTCTACAGGTCTTTATGAGCTGTTTTACACCTAGAATTATATCATTCTGCTGTGTGTAAATCAGCGCCTTCACGCGGTAAACAAGGCAAATTTGATCGCTGCGCTGTGATATAGATAACAAGTCCCTTGCTTGTAATATTAAAGAGTGCGCCCGTCTTTTGTTCTGTGTTCTCAGAACAATGTTCTTAGACAGCAGTCACGTAAGCATATTTCACTTTGTTCCCAACTACCGAAAACTTGTCTTGAATCCGTTCTATTAAACACACGTCATGCGTTGTATCCCAGCGATACATTAAATATCATAATGGTGTTGCAATTCTAATAATTACATTAATAATTTTACAACTGTACAATAGTGACGTGTTATTTCAGTTCATTACTTTGTAGATCTGATTTAAGCACGTGCGTAATTTTCAGGCTAGCGTCTTTCAATTGTGTTAAAGACATAAAACCTTCCATATTGATCATACTCCTACTAAAGTCGCCCTTTCTTTGTCCGGATTTTTCTTAAAATACAACGCAAAACTTTGCAAGAAATAATGACATAAACGGAGCATTGGTGTAAGTAGACATGTGCCCGGACTGTACGGGACTAAATTTAGTACTAATATTATTATACTGTCCCTACATGTTTCGACGGGAACCGGGGTAGCTCAGTGGTTAATTTGCTGTGCTACAAATCGGAAGGTCGCTGGTTCGATCCCAGCTGGTGTCATTGGAAGTTTTCATTGACATAAAATCTTTCCGATCGCACTATGGCCCAGGGGTCGACTCAACCTCTAACAGAAATGAGTACCAGGAGTATTTCCTGGGGGTAAAGGCGGCCGGTGCGTAAGGCTGACAACCTTACCACCATCCTGTGCCGTTGTCATTAAATCTGGGAACCTTAAGTTCCTGGAACCCTCTGGGCCACTCCAGGCCTGTAACGGGACTGTTTTACCTTTACGTATTTCGACACAGCTGTGTCATCCTCAGCGAGCTCGTAATTAGTACGTTGCTAAGTTACACAAGTATTACCAACGATGCTAAATTACACAAGTATTACCAACGATGCTAAGTTACACAAATATTACCGGCGACTGCATTGACATACTTATGCAGCTTATCAAGGTACTAACTACGAGCTGCCTGAGGATGACACGATAGTGCCGAAACATGTACGAGTGTGATAATTTGTCAATTAATTTTTCATTGGTTGGTCATTGTACAAAATAATAAAAGATGCACGGTACAAGTGTTAAAGTCATTCCATTCGTTTGTTACGGTAACATCTAGACCGTCTTTCTGCACTAAAAGAGCGACATCATTTGGCTCTAACTGCAGAGATCTGGGTGCGCGACTTTGTACGTACCTAGCACCAGGCCAGCTAAATGTGATGTCCGGTGCACAGCAGTGAACATCAGTAGTGGCTGAGAAGGAGTCATTAAAACGGCGTTGGGTATTGGACAACATCACCTTCGTATGCATGAAGCCCTGGTTTCAGATATCGACCTGATTTTTGGCTCTTGTGTTACTTGAAATCCATGTTGCGTTGTAGATTATGTTTCGGTGAATGGACGGGTTGTGTCCCGATTCAAGACACTCTTTCACTATTCACCCGGATAAATAAACCAAAGATATCAGCGATTCTGATGTTTGTTGGACCGTGCATCATTGTGATAACTGAAGAATACAAACCAACTGCTGCAGCCCGGACACCATTCCAGCCTACCCGCACCTAACCTCCACCCTACAGCAAACCAAGAACGAAACGACCAATGTTGTAATCAACATTATAGTCGCGAGCTCCTGATGATGGGCATAATAGTGCCAGAAACATGTTGAGCCTATAAGAAGTACAATAAAATAATAAGTGGCAGGCATCTAGTTGGTTTTTATTCTTCAGATATCAGCGATGATCTGGATCGTCTAGGACCGTCTATGGGCCGGTTTACTTGTTCTGTAATTGTAGATTGCGACGCAGGAGCGAGGACTGGTGTGTGCACGTTTGTATTCCGTCTAGAGACAGGGCGTAAAGTTGCTGGGTGCGTTTAATTGTTGCCTGGAGACAGGTTCTGGAGTGTCTAAAGTAAGTTTGTTTTCCGGCCTCAGCACAGGCTCTTCAGAGCCTTAGCAAGTTTATGTTCGGCTTCGGCAAAAGTTAATGAATGCCTAATAAATAAATTTATGTCTGAAGAGTCTTTGAGGAGCCTAAGTGAGTTTGTTTTTGATCTGAACATGAGTTGTGTAGTGCGTAATTGAGCTTTGATTTAGGTCTGGTGACGCCCTATGATAGATGACAGATCAAGTACGGTGGTAGATGAATGAATGCGTGTGGAGCAGTGGTGTAATGAGACTAACAACAAAAAAAGGAAGTACTCGGAGTAATGTGGGCCGCGATAGCTCAGTCGGTATGGCGATTCGGTACGGACTGGACAGTCAGAGGATCGAATCCTCGTGGAGGAAAGATTTTCCGCACCCATTCAGACCGGCCCTGGGGCCTACCCAGCCTCCTGTACGGTGGGTACCGGTTCTTTCCCAGGGCTAAAGCAGCCGGGGCGTGGCGTTGACAACGCATTCCATCTAGCGCCGTAGTTAAAGAAAGATTAGAGCTGTACCTCTGCATCCCCTATGGGCTTTCGTGGCCTGTTCTAGGGTGAACTTTACCTTCAAATTACCTTTACCTTTACTCGGAGTAACATCTGTCCCACTTCCGCTTTGTCCGCCGCATATACCACTTAGGCTGACCTGAAGTCGACCACGGCGCTTCGCTGTGAAAGGCCGGCGACTAACCCCGTGAGCTATGCCGCGGTCTCTAGTGCTATTTCCAGGGACGTGGCACCGCTATTTACGTGGGCTGTCATTGTGTTCTCTTTGACACACATACAGTACAGATATCTGTCATTCGTACCCATAATACGTACGTGTTCATGTTTCCTGCGTAAAACCAGCAGTCAGGTTTTCCCTGTACCCTCGGGGTACCACCACTCACATCCTGCAGGCTATCTTTTCGTGACCAACCGCGCTCGAAATTGCAAAACAGAATGACTATACCTATAATGTAGTCGCTGCAGGATGTAGTTTGGTACTTCGTAAAATTAATTCGCTGTTCTGTGCACACAGTCGTTCATGCATAGTACATCGACGCCTGTAAGCCTCACTCACTCACTCACTATAGACGAGTTTTTTTATTTAGCGTTTTTTGGTTGCTCGTGAACATCCCTTAACCTTAAGATATTTCTTCTGGGAAATTAAAACATTAATCAGTTGTTTAATGATTTCTTGCTTTATTGAGTGTAGTAATGCTCTATAATTTTAGTGCTGTGTTTACATTAATGTGCTTATATATTCTATACATACATACACAGACGAGTGCAGTGTGTGTGTGTGTGTGTGTATACAGTGTATCCTACTCGCTACCGAACCCTGCATTTCTTTAATAATTTTACCGTGTCGCAACAATTAGGCTCACTACAGACACAGTCCTCTTCATTTCTCACACAACGAGCGTATTCCTCTTCAAATTTCGTTGCAGTATCTTCATGGGTGTTAGAATTATTAAAGAAATGCCGGGTTAGGTAACGAGTGCGACACACTGTGTGTATATGTATATATATATGTGTGTGTGTGTGTATGTGTGTCGTCTCCCTGTATGTAATACCCTTGTGGCCATAGTTACCGGATTGCCATGTTCTATGTGAGGTAGTCCGTGAGCCGAAAGAAACAGTTGAGCATAAACTGTGTTCACTGTGAGGTACAAGGCGAGACTGAAGAAAAATGAGAGTCCAACAGAACATCCAGATCAAGGCACTCTTGTGGATGAAATTAACGCTTGATTCGCTTTAAGAATAAATAAATGACGAATGTAGAAGCATTGGAATGGCGCGTGAATATTACGGTTGCTCGTCGTGTGGCGGTCACGTGGCTTGTGTGTGTGTGTGTGTGCCAGCTATGTCGTTGATTCTGCAATGTGTTCATTAGCTCAGTCTGTATGTACTGTAGATCACAGTATATCTGTATTGTCGGCCTGAAGCAAAGTGCTGGTAACTAGTGTAGAGAGTTTTGAGAAAAATGAATTAAATAAATTACAGAGAATTATATAATCATTTGTTATCTTTAAATTAATATAGAAGACCAGGCATAGTTTTGTGTTGCAAGGAATTTTAACACACGTTTCTACGGTTGAAATTATACGTAATTATACGTTATTATTCGTAAAACTAAAGATGTTTTTATACCACTGGGTGTTTTAGTGATACAGATTTCAGTCAGTTGTCCGCGTCACCAGCCCCGAACGTTCAAGTCTTGCGGGACGTAACACCGTGTTGTTGGGTATACAGTAACTGGCTGTTTGGAGGTTTTAAATGCCCTCGTCGTAACGATGAAGCTGTCCAAGAACTGTTCCACCCTGAATATAGTAGGAATACGAGACTTCGAAACGTCCGTCAGTATTTACCTACCGACACAGCGTAACATCTGAGAAGATTTGTATCTTCAGTAGCAACGACCACTTCAGCACCGCTCTGAGAATCTCCAAACTCGCACATCAGTGAGATTTGAATTTTAAATTGATTACAAACTGCTTTATTGTATTAGTTCTGTAGGGTTGTGAGGATGCTGTGTTGTAGGAACTGAAATGTTGCAGTCCTCAGACGGAAATATGGCGGAGAGACACTCTCTCAGTTTAGTCGAGTCGTATATATTCTTATCTAGGGACAACGTATGTCAATTCGGCTTCCTCCTGTACATCTCTGCTTAAGAATACATTTCATGAACGGGAGGTAATCGAAAAATGACCAACATATGTGTATTTGTGCCCAGAAGAACTAAAACTAAGAAAGGAAAAAAGTTGAAAACATTTCCAAACAAAACCAAGAACCCATATCCACGTACCGCTGCGTAGGCCTGTTACGCGACAGCGCTTGGCATCGTCGGTGGATCGAAATGGAAAACACAAAAGGAAATGAAGAATCACAAGGAATAAGGATCTACTTGGTTTTTTCCAACCTCACTTATTGATTGATAATCTTCATAAAAAAAAAAGAAAATTCTTATTGGCGAAATCTTCTAAGAAGGTTAGGTGATTGGATTTCTAACACCCAATGTGAACCTTTTCCTTGTGATTCCTATCCTTGTTTTTTTCCAAATCTGGAATTCATTCAAAATTAGTCCATTACTTTCGATTAACATGTGACCTTAGTTCAGATCCCTAGCAGACACGTTTTATGATTGTGCACCTTAATTCCGGGAGCTAACATTGATAGCGGTTTTCCTATTTGTCCAACGCGTATAGGCAGTGATGCAGTCCAGTCTGTTGCGGGTTCCATTCCTGTCTGGTTATCATGAGCGAACTCCTAAGCATATGTTTTGTTTCCAAGAATGTCCTACTGTTGTAACGATTCCCGATAACGTTAAGCTCTTCTGGATCCCCTTTCGCATAGCATATAAACACCCAACCAAGAGACTTTACCTAACTTTAGGTTTCTGTGACCGTGCATCGTGAGCAAATTGTGGAGTGAGAGAGAAAACTAACAAGATGGTGGTAATAACATAGAAAACTAACTGTTGCATCTTGTTGGTTTTCTCTCTCACTCCAGACTTTACCTAATGTTTTATGGGCTACTACTTCCCATGGGACTCTGAAGAGCTAAGTCGATTAATCTGGACTCACCATTTAATCTGAAGATCGCGTCGTTGGTGTAACTGTGTCATCGAACAGGTCCTACCGTTATTAATTAGCTCCGTTATGTAGGTTTAAACAGTTTTTTTTGGGAGTGGATGATTAGATTCGAACTTTGTGTGGGGGAAGTATGGGTATTGGTTTTTTGTAAACGTTGGTGGTTGGTCCTGAACCCGTTCTGCTGGTAATAACATAGAAAAAAAGGACTGCCTGGTTCTATTTCTGTGGTAAACTTCAGTGTCCCTCCACAATATATTCTAGCTGGCTGGTGTGTGTTCGGACCATTCTAGTGTCGAAAGCTGAAGACCGTATTTTTTTGTACTGTTCAGGGTCGTATTTTGTAACTTTGGTTTCTATACCAATGTTACTGGAAAATCGTGGATTTACAAGCAGAGAAATCGATCAAGGTAGAGAGAGAGAGAGAGAGACCAACAAGATGCACTAAACTGGCGTTTATTATCAGTTATTTATACCAACATGTTTCGGGCATAATAATGCCCGAAACATGTTGGGATAAACGATTGATAATAAACGTCAGGTTAGTGCATTTTGTTGGTGTCTCTTTCTACCTTGCTTGCATGAAGCACGGTCTCAAGAACCTAAAAAGAGAAATCGATAATTGTATAGTGTGTTGAGTGTATATTTAGTGGTCTCTGCTGTATGCTTCGTTGTTTATCGGGCTTTTTGCCGACTGGATGAACACACATGCCGACGAGTGAACAAGACTGAACGTTACCCATCGTTAGCCTAAATAACGTGTTTCGTTAATTTGGAAACATGACAGCAGTTCCTATCGCCGTCTTCATGTCACGCCCCACGAGCTGCCGGCGTGCAAGAAAATGCCACACAAGCAGTTCCTTTTGAATTACTCCTTTTGTACGTTTAAAACGTAGATTTGCATATCTTGCTTAATTACGCCATTAACGCTTTGATCATGACGTAATTATACCGTTCCAAACCGCCTTTTGTAGCAATTAAGGACCAGTAGTTAGCCCACTTCCTATAGGCCTGTGTATGCTTTGTGTATGATCCGGATGAAGACGATTGTCCATCCCGGTGGTCGCGTGGTCCAAGGCGCGCGTCTGCGTTGGCTCGCTTGCTGGGATTGCGGGTTCGAATCCCACCGGGGGCACGGGTGTCTTTCGTTTGTGAGTGTTGTGTGAATGACGTCAGAGGTTTCTGCGACAGGCCGATCACTTATCCAGAGTATTCGTAGCGAATGTGGCGTGTCTGTGATCTCGCAACCTCGACAGTGAGGAGGCAACACCCACTAGTTTTGTCGAGCCATTAAAAAAAATAAGTAGAGATGATTATGTTTTAAAACAAAATTAACCTACCGTTCTGTGTAATGGAGACAGCGTGTTTGCTGTGCGATAGGAACTGAATGCTTAAATATTGTATAAATGTCAGGCTTCAGACCGTTACTACTAATCATTAAAAGATGATTGTACAGATTTTGAAAGCAATCTGGAAGCAAACTCGAAATTCTAGGCGCCAGAATGGTGTTATGAAACAAGTTACACGCTGAGGGCCCACAAATATTAGTCGCCTCTGTACATAATTTTCGTCACGGCGACCGGCGTCCGAAATTTGTTCACCTGTGCATTGGAACACAAACTCTGTACATTACGTTATTTTCAGTTACATTTTTTGTCTGTTGTAACATAGGCTATGTTTTAATCTAGACAGGATTTAAACTAAGCTTGTTGCTAAGGTAAAATTTCCACTTAGCGTTGTACATTAAGAGTAAGGAACACAGCGCGTGCTGTACACGGGTGATTTATTGCAAACATTTCTCATTGGTTGCGTTAATTGCAAAAGGATATGAGGAAGTCTGTTCAGCATGTGGCCCGTTAGTGTTCCTTCTTATGGAGAGGTTCCCGCGGATTTGTGTGCCTTTCCAATTAAGCCAGTATGTGTGTGGCTTTGCTCCAATTATGTGCCAGTGTTGTATCTAGTTCTAATTATGGCACACCGTGGTATTTTGTTCCAATTATATCTTGATAGTTGAACAAACGGATTATCTCTGTTATTCTCGTGTGGTTCGTTTTATAAAGTCATGTGTACCCTGATTTATATATATAATTACATGGTGTATACGTTTGGTTGTGAAGATTGTGGTCTGATTTCTTGCATTCGCATCTGGTAATCGTCAACTGTACGGAAGTCTGTGTGGAACTGAGCCACTCGTTTCAAGTGAAAGACTAAAAAGACGTTTTATGAAACAGAAATGCAGGAGGATGCAGAGGGTTTCAGAGTGGGAAGCTTCACGTTTTATGCTCTTCTTCCAATACTAGCATGATTAATTGTTTAAGAACGTTGAATAAGTGATAAACGAAACCTCTGCATATATTTGCAATGTTCCGACCAGAATCTTCCTTGATGGATGTTGATGGGCAGAGGCAGGAGAGAAGAGCACGTGTTTCGTGTGTTGGACTGCGAAGTGTTCAACGGAACTGTACAATCTGACGTTCAGGTGACCGTGCCTCGTGATAAATTCTTATAATAAAACCAAGTAGATGCATTAATATCTCAAATTTATTTTTGGAATAAAACTCTACATGTTTCGGACAGTTCCTCTGTCCGTCGTCAGGAGTTTTTCACTGTACTCTCAGCAATGGTATATGCCATATAGGTTTGCTGACATCCTGCTTGCAAGCTGTCAGCAAACATGTATGTATTGCTGTGTGTACAGTGAAAAGCTCCTGGTGATGGACAGAGGAACTGTCCGAAACATGTAGAGTTTTATTCGAAAAATAAATTTAAGAAATTAGTGCGTCTAGTTGGTTTTATTATAGGAATTAAGAACCTATACGATATTCGATCCAACAAATTGTACAGTCTGTAATAATCGTAAATTTTAATTTGTCACTTAAATACTTCCTATACCTTTCGACCTCTACGAGGTCATCATGATGGAGGTATAGGTACTTACAAAGGCATACTTGTATAATCAATTTATTGCACGGAATATGCATTACTCTAAACAAAATATCTGGACCAAACGGATTATATAAGAGGACAGACCATTGCTTTTCATAACTGGGAACACGAATCACATTGTAGTGTTGCAGTATTAGTTATATACTAACCTTTTATGTATATTTGGAACATTGAGTGTAGACAACATTATGTACCGTCTTGTGGGATATGTCGCTATGTAATATGGTACATATATGCTTCCGAAATGTTGATATCTATCTAGCAAACCACATGACGTCATATGCCAGAAGATTATGACTCCAGTGTTTAAATGTCAGGTTTTGTGTGCTTGTATCAATATGTACATTATGACGTCCAAATCTGGAACGACTGGGGAGGCCTAGGCATAGATGGGTGGATAATATTAGGACGAATCTCCAGAAGGTGGGATGTGGGTATATGGACTGGATTGGGCTGGCCCAGGATAGAGACAGTTGGCGGAGGCTTGTAAGTGCGGTAATGAACCTTTGGGTTCCGTGAAATGCGGGGAATTTCTTGACTAGCTGCAAACCAGCTAGCTTCTCAAGTAGGACTCTGCACCGTGGAGTAAGTAAGTAAGTAAGTAAGTAAGTGTCTTATTAACCTAGTGCTAATGTGGTGTCGGAAATGAATTGTGATCCTGCGGTGCTGTTATATAATGCGTAAGTTAACAACAGCAGTAATAGATCTTGAAGAATGCGAGGAAACCGGCGTTAGAGTATGTTTGTGTGGGTGGGGACGTCTTTTCTTCTGTCGTAGCAGGAGGTCGCCAAGAGGACGCCCCAGATCTGCCTAGCATGTCGGTGTGAAATTATGTTACGGTCAGGACGCTGCATGCAACTCTTTGGTCCTGTAGGGTGCGCGAAATATGTCCCTGTCAGACACTTTGTGGGCGGGGAAATTTTATATTCCTCGTATCACCAAGACTTCCGGGAATTTTGTATCACGCTCTACAAAGTATGTTCAGATATTTAGGCGCATTCATCATTCTCGTCTAGTAGTTCGGCGCAAGATGGAGCGGAAGCGGAAGAAGAGTAGGAAGAAAGACACATATTAGAGGTTATCGCGACGATGTGTGTTGAGGTGTGGCGCTCGGTGACGTAACGCCATGTGGAATAATTGTTTAAAAAGGTAACAAGCCAGATGGACTCCCATCCACAAGACTGTTATTTCAGAAGGAAAAATAAAAGAATATGCTTCAGGACGCCTTAGCTAGTAGCCTGCGGGATGGATTTCCGGAAATGCCAAGAGATATGTTCTACTGCGTAGCGTCTAATTCGGCTTCAGGTCCACCAAGCCTCCTATCCATTGACACTATGGCTCTTTCCCTAGAGTACGGCGGCCGTAGCCTCAAACTGAACAATCTCGTTCAACTAATTTGTAGGTAATGGGCGTGTAGAGCTGTACCTCATTTCTTCTGCACGTCTTCATGGTGCAGAAACATTTTCCAGTGTAGTTCCCACATTTCAAACGCCATGTTACGGTTCAGGCCGTTAATCGCCAGTTTCTGACCACGGAGGCCTGGGTTTGATGCCCGACTGCTTCGTGAAGTATTAGTAATGGACCCCGTGGCACTGGGGTGGTTTTTTTTTCGAGTGCTATAATTTCCCCTGTCGGTATCATTCCACCTGTGCTCGATGCTCATTCCAATATCACCGAGGCTATATAAGTGGCAGCATCTTTTAACAACACACATATGAAATTCAGTTAGGCGTATTGTTACGAAATTTGTGTTAATTCATTAAATCGTGGCCCTGCCCAATTCACTAGTCCTTTATGAGATGTACTTGCTTTTAAAGTGTTCCTTGAAGGAATAAATTGGGGAATTAATAGGTAAAAAGTAAATTTCACTGTACAACAGGCCTCGTAGGCGCAGGGGTGGAGTAGAATTATAGCTCTACTCTTTCTTTAATCTTAGAGCTAGATAGGGGTGGGTGGTCAACGCCACGCCACAGCCGCTTTCCCCCCGTGAAAGGAAGCCGGTACCCATTGTATAGGAGGCCGGCTGGTATCCCGGGGCCGGTCTGGACGGGTGTAGAAAATCTCGCTACCACCGGGATTCAATTCCCGTAGTCTCCAGCCCGTAGCGCACCCACTATACCGACTGCGCTATCTCGGCGCACATGAATTAAGAGGAACAGAAATTAAAGTTGCTTTAGGCGCAACATCACCAGCCACCAGCCGTGGCTCTTTCCGCAGGAGTAAAACGGATCAAAGTACCATAATTCATGTTGGAATAGTACGGTCGTATTATGTATGCACCTTCCTTTTGATGAATGTCATGATCAGTTCACTTTATTTCGATGTTAATTACGAATTGCACGATAAACTGCGTTTAATCCACAACACTGAGTGGCGGATCTTCAGCTTAGCATTCTTCGTACATTGTACAGTAACACCTTCAAACCCTGTCTTACAGTATCATACACCATTTGAAGCACGTCACTTAACATAGGCTGCTTGCTCGTTTATGACGAAGCTAATCGGAACCGTATTTAACGAAATGGACGAAAGATTATGTTAGGTTTGTTATACAGAGTGCGTTTGGGGGTTCAAACACCCCTCCCCCTCTCTCGAAATTCCGAGGGTCCTTCAAAATCGTGCCAAACTCAACCCGATTGTGAAAACTGTTAAAAATTGCTGAATTTAGGACGCCAACACCCCAAAATGTTCGGAAAAAAGGCAGTAAAATTCTAAAACTACCTAGATTCGCAATTGTTTTACATTAGCAATGACAAATGAATTGGTTATCATCATAAATAGTCTTAAAGTACCAAAAATTAAGAAAATTTTATTATATGAAATGAAATTTCTTGTATCTAATTACAGCTGCCTCCAGAACCCCTGACTACGGGGCATCTGTCCCCAGATCCCCGTTCTCTGTCCTCTGTCCTCAACTGAATTTGTTGAACCCCCCGAAACAAAATTCCTGGATACTCCACTGCGTATTTGTGTGTGTCCTTGAGCGTAGCAAAATACTGTACGAGCTTGCTTTGCTAACTAGCGAAACAGCTGATGTTTTCATCTTATCAGTGTGAAGCGCGAGACGGTTACTCCGTCTTGTGTTATGATTCGTGATAGTAGGTTGAAAACGTGCGGGAATAGTATTATGGCGGTCATTGATTTTTCGTTTGCAGTACTTCTGATCGTGCTTTTCAAAGAAACATAAAATTATTATCGCTACATTCGGTTAATTCTGACAGAATGTTCTATGAAATTAGCAGAAGAAGAAAACAATGCATACAGTAACTTCATGCCGCACCGTCCCACGGCCCAATAAGGAAAGTTCTCAATAACTGCCGTAGGAGAGGTATGCGCTGGACGGTAAGTAACACGCGGATTGCGGCCTCCATTATCTCCAGGTTTGAGTTCTTGGTGATTGTTGTTCATGCAGGTGGCACTGCAAGACATAGTTAGGTGAAAAGTATACAGGATGGTCCACGACAAAGTAGCAAGCCTTCCGTTTTGCACGTGTCCTTGTGGTATTCTGTATGGCGTTAATATGTATATCGCGTAGAGTGTTTGAACAGTTAGTCAACAGTCGTGTTGTCACCATCCCCCCCCCCCACCACCCTACGCTGGTCGTCCTCGGTCGCATGTTGTTGGCCTGTATTAACTTCTGTATTTACGCTATGCTACGGACCCTGGCTACTTTTTCGTGGCCCACTCTGTACATTTTTTACAGGAATCGGAATTCTAATACTCGAAGTAAAATGTCTAGTGTCAAGACAAGTGCTCCTTGTATCAAGAAATGTTCCCAGAATATGCGTGGCGTGATTATAACCTGGAGGTCGACATTTCGAGACTCTTACTTACTTACTCCATGGTGCAGAGTCCTTCTTGAGAAGCTAACTGGTTTGCAGCTAGTCAAATTCCCCGCATTCTATGGAGCCCGAAGGTTCATTACCGCACTCACAAGCGTCCGCCACATGTCCCTATCCTGGGCCAACCCAATCCAGTCCACATACCCACATCCCGCCTCCTGGAGATCCATCCTAATATTATACACCCATCTACGCCTAGGTCTCCCCAGTGGTTTCTTTCCCTCCGGTTTCCCTACCAAGACACTATACGCCCCCCTCTCCTCCCCCATACGCGCCACATGCCCTGCCCATCTCATTCTTCTCGATTTTATCACCCGCACAGTATTGGGTGAGGAGTACAGATCACTTAGCTCCTCGTTAT
>Ga0123352_10013125_pt1 | contig 13136 bp, 7 predicted proteins | sample TergutLab28metaG_FD_89700 | JGI IMG/M metagenome (GOLD analysis project Ga0123352, IMG submission 89700) | Labiotermes labralis P1 segment gut microbial communities from Petit-Saut dam, French Guiana - Lab288 P1 | ecosystem: Host-associated > Arthropoda: Insects > Digestive system > Gut ... | reverse complement strand
TAACTCCGTAACCGTCCAAAATCGGACACATGTTTATATGAACTTTTTTGATCACAAAGACCTAGGAAATAACCTCCTGCAGTTATGCCCTAAAGTCGTGAAACACCCTGTATATATAAAATTTATAAAATTTACACATTACAACATTAAAAATTCTCCGACGTGTTTCGGTCCTAAGACCATCAGGGAGCTATATATTCCTTGCTAAAGTCACACTAGAAATAGTCACAGATTAATTTCGCTGTACCAGTTGGGTATTGTGGCAGCATGCAGTGTTGTGTAATGTTATGTTGCGAAGAGTGCCCTGCTACGGATGTGCATTCTGTGCTTCGTTGCGTGATATCACGTAACAAGGAAAAAAGAGTAAAAATGCCCAGCTGAACAACAAATGGTTACGTGTATGTTATATCACTGCCGTCCCAGTCCAGCATCAATCAAAATATAGATTATCAGATGGTATGGGGTATTGATTTGTGTATGAAGTATTCTTAGTTTTTAAGTAACTGATAAAAATTACGCCAAATATGTGCCTGTTAATTACAGTTATTTAATTTCTCTCTTATCCAGTAAACACGTGTTGTGTCAGTCGCAGAACTATATTGCACAGGGCTGTACTTGGCCTGTTCCAGCACCGCTATTTGTGCTGCTGCTGCTACTACTACTGCTGTTTTATAGAGGCAACAAGTGGTTTTTAGTCTTTGCTAAGTAAGTCCTCTCTTTATTTAAGGACTAATGTAAAAAATTCATGAAAAGCGAATGTCATAACTTATAACATCACATTACTCGTAGCTGAAAATGTGAATAAATGATTAATGACAGATTAGTGATTGTGGGTTGTGATGTAGTGTAGTTTTTGGATCGCTACCAAATTCTGAGCGGTAAGCGTATTTCCTTCTTTCTTTACCCAGAAAGTGGAAGAAACAAGCCTCTTGTAATATTCAAATTACCCGCCAGACTCTATGGCGTTACATCTTAGAAAACCTATCTCTTCTTATTTACAATTTTGGGAATCTCATATTTCAATACCGGGCAACAACAACCCTGAAGAAAGATGTGGTATCAGGGGCTTTACTTGTCTCACGGTTTGAAGGTGTGGTAGGTGGTCTGTGGCCCTTCGCTTTGAATACGTAAAGAACCATTCGGTTTCATAGCAAAATACTAATTTACTGACTGAGCAACAATTTATGATTTCGTAAGAAGGACTGTAATTCGCGTAATTACGTACACACTCTTGTAAGAGAAAATGGGCGAAAGACAAGTGCTTCAGTTTACCTTAATGAACGTAAATTCCAAACTGCTGCAGTAATCTCTTCGAGCGTGTCAGGCAGGGGGTGCCCGGACGAAGGATGGATAATGTACTACAGAGAGAGTGAACATAAATTTCAAAGTGTCGCTACAAAATGCTCGTGGTCTGCCAGTTAGCAAATTAACATCACGGACGTGTTAACTTGCAATTTTGATACACCGTATAACTGAAGAACATCATTCTGATATTCTGATATTCATGCAACCAGTGTTGTGGAACGAATTCGTACGAATCGTGATAATTGAGCTCTGCTGGTGTTAAACAGCTGTGTTTAATGCATTTGTGGGGTGGTGTAAATAGAAGGGCTATTATTCTGTGTGGTGTTCCAATTAATTATAATTATCATAATACAAATTCAGAACATTGTAATTCTGAACAACGTGCGGTCGGAGTGGAATATTTGGCACCGACCGCTGTGGAGTGCAGTCAGTAGCGCAACCCTACAGCAGTGTCACACCACTTTATGTATGTTTCGAATTTCAAGGAACAAAATAAACTTTGGATTCTTTAGAAGTTGGGAAAAGTTGTGGTTGAGTGGTAAAATGAATATTTTATGTAACTTTATGAGTAGTTAGGCAAATTACTGAAGAGCCTTATAAATAAATTCTTAAATAACTGATTTTCCTCACACTCACAATCACAGAGAGGACATTTCTCTGTCGCTCTGTCCCTCCATCCATCCATTCTTCCATCTACCCATCCGTCCGTCTGTATTTCTCTCTGTCTATCTATCTATCTATCTATCTATATCTGCCTGTCTGCTTGCCTGCTTTTCAACTGAGTAAGTTTCCTGTGCTTTTCGTTGTTACCGACTAATTCCTCGGTAGCATGATTTTCCCCAGGCGCCTGCAATTTAACTGATTTATTGATATCCCTTCTTTTTCGTAATTATAGCCGCTTTATTGATATCAAATTGTGCTTTTTTAACGATCTCACCTCACTCTTCTTACTTCTGCATCCGCTGGACACCAAACACTCTCTGCCAGGTCGTCCACTCTGCCCTTTTACCCTCACTGTCCAAGGCGTTACCTGCAACACCCGACCCTGTAGTGATTTGTCGGACAAAGAAAGTGTTTTGCTTTCCTTGGCTGACCAATTCAAGAATTCTCAAACAATAAGCTTATTTCCGTGAGAGAAAAACGCCAACAACATAACCGAAAGCCGCTACTTCTTCGCCAAAATAAACCATAAATTTTGTAAAACACAATGCAAAACATAATTGCCAAATATCCAGTCCTCGCACTGCATGGAAATGGCAAATTCCGGAGGGATGTTGGTACAAGCGAGAGTGCTGAAGAACAGGAAACCCCTCGAACAACGGATGGTCCAACCAGCTACTTATGTTAGGCTACACCTCAGTCTTGAGAAGTGTTGGGAAAACAACTTAACAGATGGGGTATAAATAATTCCTGTTTTTTAGTATTGTGTAACCTGAAACTCCTCAATTCAGAAACTCAAATGTTCAGTACTGTAGACCGTTTTTGCAGGAATATGAACCACTTAATCCCCGTAGATATTACTTTTTCTGTTTAGATTCATTTTAACATCTTTCCATTTTTCTCTCTCTCTCTCTCAAAGCTGCATATCGAGCTCACTGCAACTTCTATTCTGTTTTTGAAATGGTCTCACGCAGGTACTTGCAGTAGAGAACATGTTTATTACGGTATCATTAGTAAGGGAATATTTATCACATGTATTACAAATTTTAGTTCTAAAAGTAATAATTTACTCGTCACAATATCAGCTCACAACTTGGTACATCAAAGAATAGAAATAATTTGCAGAATTAGAGAAGATTATTAATGCCTAAGTCTCTTCTTTATGACTTTGTTTTAGTCTCTTAAAGAGCTCCTTTTATGAACAATATTTTTTTATTTATATAAGAATTATAGTTTGTTTTGCTTTTTCTGTCCATCAACTTAGGCTAAAATTCAAGGCAAAATGTGCAAATCTCCCTACCTGTGAAAAATTTATATAACGATTTGAAAAGATTTGCATGCACTAAGAAATGAAATAGTCCTCTACAGATTAGTGGTGACCAGAAAATGTAAGTTATTTCACTCAAAAGAAATATATTTGAGTAAAATTCTCAAGGAGTAAATTGTTTGGAGACACAGCTGGAGAAAAATCAAAACAGTGTAGAAAATATGCTAAAATGCCTCAAGAAAGGTAAGTCAAACACAAGAATAAATAAAGCTGGAGTAATTCAAACAGTGTTATTTTTTACACTTTAATTAGAGAGTGAAACTTGATTAAAAAGAACCATGTAAGATGCTTACGGAATGCAACAGAGATAATTTCATTTTTATCGAGTGTTAAAGAACGCTGCTAATTAGACACACTTTGAACCTGAAATATAGAGACTCCAAAAAGTAGCTGGTCACATTCTATCTTGCTAACCACCTGAACCTAAGGTGTAATGGCATGTTCTTTAAATTGTACTCTATTACATATGAACACGATGAAAAACTGAAAGAAATTCCTTCAAAAAATGGCTGAGATACTGGAACATGCTTAGTCTAATTCGTAGTACTTAAACGGTTCATTTCCGAGAAATATGAAAAAATTTCATCTACTCAGTAATTCTGAAATCAACAAATTCTTTCCGTAACTGCAGTAAATACTACAGTCACTTCACTTCAAGCTTTCTTAACTAATGTTAACTTTAGTCAAAATTTTGCGAACACATTCTTTTCTCTTTTTACGATTATTTTAAAGATAGTACTTCGTATTTCTTTACCTAAGTATTTAATTTTTATCTGCATTATAATTGGTAAATAATTAATTTTTCATAGGCACCAATTATTTGGCACTTTAAAGTCACTTCTGTGTTAGCCTGGGCACTGTGTTGGCTTTTATTTTCAATTACTGCACTGTAATGGGTTAATTTTTGAATTTCCTCTAATGAAATTTTCCCTTGTACAAAACTTATTAAACGTTCACAAAAATTAATATGCGCATAACATGGTTTTTCCTTCAGCCTTCAGCCCCATTACGACAAACTTTCGGTATCACAGATGTTTTGCATGTATTGCATTATTCTGTTAAAGCTAACAAATATTGTATCCACAGTTCGTCTTTACCCTTTATTATTAGCATAATCAAGTGTTAAGGCAGAACACAGGATAATTTATAAAGTAATATATTTTTGGAAGAATCTCCTACAATCTTATATCTGAGTTTTTGTTTTATTTAAGATTCTAGTACAATCAGTTCGGGGCACGCGGTGGCGCAGTTGATTGAGACGCTGCGCTACAAGCCGGAAGGTCGCGGGTTCGATTCTCGATGCTATCATTGGAATTTTTCGTTGACATAATCCTTCCGGTCACACTATGGCCCTGAGATTGAAACAGCCTCTAACAGAAATGAGTACCAGGAATATTTTCTGGTGGTAAAGGCGGCCGGTGCGTTGGATTGACGAATTTACCACCTTCATGTGCCGATTGTCTTGAAATGTGGGGACCTCAAACCCTGGAACTCTCAGGGCCTGTCTAGGCCTGTAATGGGATCGCTTTCCTTTAGTACAATCAGTTAAGTGCTTTGTAGATTAAATCTTATTGATAACATTAGCAGAGATAGCCTGTATCCGTGATAAAGTGTGTCCCTGTCACCACGGCATGCCGCATCCTCAGGTTGCAGATAGACAAAAGGCCTCCAATATTGGTGATAGCTGCGAATATATTGAATAAGCAGTCGCGGACAACCGACAAGGAGTGGTTCTTCAGCTTGGGGGTTGGGCGAAGTGCTAACAACTCTTCGCCGTACAAATGTATCCTGTTGAGAAACAATGATAGAGTAAGCACTTGTGAGTGCAGTAATGATCCTGAGGGTTCCATAAAAGCAGGGAATTTCTTGACTAACTGAAAACCGGTTAACTTCTCAAGAAGACCTCTGCTCCATGGAGTAAGTAATTAAGTTACATAGCCTCTATAGAATACATGTAAATTAACTTAATGAAGAAGAGTCCTTCTAGAGAAACTAACAGTTCTTCAGCAATCGAAAAATTCTCCAAATTTAAAGGCACCCCAAGGTTATTATCATGTTTACAAAAGCGCACCATTTGTTCTTATCCTGAACAAAATAAATCCAATACACGTCCCTGTCCTGTTTTGTAAGGATTCATTTTGTTGTTATTCTCCAGTACATGCCCTGGTTTTCTAAATGTTCTTATTCCACACACACACACGTTTCTCTTCTCCTGATCACACAGATCTCCTGTTCCTCTTGTCCCACAGCGCTTCGTGTGATCATCCAAATAACAGAACAACATGAATAAATGATACAGCAATAACACGAATATCGCAAACTCCAGTGCCATGGATTTCATTTGAGAAACTGAGTTATCATTACTGATGGAGCAATTTTCAGTCTTAACTTGAGGGTTGTTTGACTCTGCATCTACCTAATGAAATAATGTGAAATGCAAACTTGATGTAACAAGGTAATTTCACTGATGTATTCTTAGCTCGACATGTTTCGGAGGCATATGCTCACCATCAGGAGCATTAGATGTTGAGTTGCAGCATATGGTTTTCTGCACCGAGTTTATGGATGGGTGGTGGTCTTGAGAGCCGCTGCATAGGTCGTGTGTATGGTGCGGATGGTGTCGTGCGGTATGGAATTGTAGTTGTTTGAAACTTGGTGCACACATCGTGCCTTCTTAATGTAGAGTACAAACTTGTTAAGACACAAGCAAATTTCGTTTCACATTACATGACAATTATAGCCTGAAACCAGTTCCCTTGGCGGTCTCTTGACGTTGTTATTCATAAATCAGACGCTAACGTGAGTACGAAGCAGAAATTTGAGGTTTATTCGACAAATTTAACGCATACGGAGTCTGTGCGATAATAATAAATTCTTTGTGACAAAATAAAACCACAAAATGATTGCAATTTGGAAACAGGCTATAAGAATTCTGCTCGGAGCTCATTATATTATTCTTCCGAGCGTAAATCGGGATATAATTAAGCGACACTTTAATGTTGACATTGTGAAATTTGCCTATGGTAATATATTCCGTGTGTCTTTATATGCTATGTAATGCAAGGAAATTGAATTGTTAGTACTGCGTAATAAAATTAATTACGTGCTCTACAGAAGTGTTCTATCGAGAGCTTGTAACTACTGGAGATCCGCAGTAGCTTAGTCAATTTAGTGATCAGGTTACGAGCAGTGTGACTAGAATTTGGTATTCTGCAGAGTAAAGGTATTCTATCCTCACTTCCGGTTGTGGTTTGCGAAGTCTGCTGTTAGTTATACGCCTTCAATTTGTGCTGAATTCAAGAACGCTTTCAGCTGACAGCTACTCTCATTGATATCTTCTTGGTGTGATGTTTGACCAAAGAAAAGAAGGAAGGAATTGTTTGAATTATATGTTTGCTATAACTACAATTATAACTGATTGGCATTTAAAGTAATTAAAGAATAATCAACTGTATTTTCTTCCAAATAGAGGTAGAAAAATATAAATTTCCTAGGTGCCTAAGACTGCAAATATTACGAATTATTTTAACCGATAATTATAATATTACTCTTAAGTAAAATAATTTTACTTTAAATAAAATGCTCTCAAGAGTAAAACGACAATCCTTCTTGCACTCGAAGGCAGGCCTACGTAAGGCGTTCCTCATTTATTTTGCTACTCTGTATCCATTTTGGAATAATTTACTTTTGCTGGAGTTTTTTTCCGTAGAAAAGTTACATGTCATTCAAAACGTTAATTACCATCGCAACTATTCTCCATAGAATATCACCGATCCCTTCTTCCACTATTGTTCCTCAACCTGTTACTCTATACAGTCAGTTGTTTCCTGTGACGTTATCACATTAAATATTCTCAACCCATTTCCTCCGCAGCAGTTCGACGCAGGTAATATGTTGCTTCAGGCAATACGTGTGCAGAGGTTTATATGCCTTGATACAATCTGAAGCCTGTTAGACAGTACCCTTCCCCACCGTAAGCCGCATTCCACTTCGTCGTTACTGCTGCTTTCCCATGGGGTTTAGTTGTTCATTGAAGACTAACACAGTTGCACTGGGCACAAGAAAATTTGTCGAAATAACTTAAATCAATGTAATCAATAGGGTGAGTTTTATGATATGTATGGCACCATGGGTGTTATAAAAATGTTGTTGCTCATTACAGACTTCTTCTTCATACCCTTCTATTACGCTTAAGATTTAAATTCAAATGGTCTAAACATGTGTAAATATAAACATTTCAGCTAATAGATATTATCTGCCGACTGAAAATTTGAAGTCCTTCTTTATTCAGTTTGTGATAATTACAAACTCTATTATTTATTTATTTGCACTTTGACCTACATTAGTAGGCTTAGTACCAAAGCTGGGAGGAGTACACAAAACCAATTTACACGCCATCAGAAACAAAAAAAAATGCAGCACAGATCAGTAAAGCAAAATAATAAAAGAAAATATTATAATGGAAAAATTTAACCTTTTAAAGCCTACTGGTTACGTGATGTACCAACAGGTTTAACATTCAACAACTGTACGCTCTCCCCACACTGTATTTATGTGTTTTGTATTCATCTGAGAACAGACAGCGACTTGTGCCACTTACAGCATGAACTGATTGGTTTTTATAACCGAGATGAAAAGTGTTTACAGCGCGGTACGGACTGGGTCTTTAAATAAAGCGGTCTGCGCTTCGTCTTTAAAGGATGCATATGAAAAGTGTTGATTTAATGAGCCAAGATATTTACCTAGGTTATATAACCGTCATTAAGGGGAATATTAATTTAAATGTATCAATGCCACTAAGACAGATTATTAGTTACAGGCATAACTAGCAGGAACGTGTTTCCTCAAATATCTTATATTAAACACAGGTGAAAATTCAGTTCAATTCAATTCACATTTTTATTAATTTACAAAGTGTGCAACGAAGTTATCAATAACATAAAGAGCACAACACTCGAACACAAATATCAAAAGAAAATTGATGGCACAAACAAAGAAAGAGAAACACAACAAGTAAAATATCACGTAAATAATTTGAAAAGACACTTTATGGTGTAAAACTGAAAATGATGTAAACTGTGACAGCGTGATCCTTGTTCTTGTGTAGATAATTAGTGTTACTGCAGTGTGAATTTGTCGCATTGATTCAGCTGGCCTTGCGACATATTTCGAAGGACTATTTAACGTGAGAGTTAAACAAGATATCCAACATTAAGATATAAATAAGCAATTGCTTAAAATTGATATCTTCTGTAATACAATTTCTGCCAAATAATAAGTTGATGAGCATTAGCATAAATACCTCTTTTAAAATCAGGGGAAAATTATAGTTTACAAAAAAGAGCTTCAAACTTCTGCTACACGCGTTCGAGGATTTTAGCATTAATAGAGGTAATATAATTCCATTGTATTAATTATTATCGTATTTCTGTCTATGGTCATCGTGTAGGCTATGTGTAACAGTTTTTCCGTATTGAGGAATATTGGTGCTCAAGTTCATTCCGCTTCCCAAGTTCAGCAGTCTTTTTCTCAAAATGTTAAGTGTGTTGTAATGACGAATATTATTTCTACTAATTCAACAACGTAGACAAATGCTAAACAATTTCCTGTTTTTAATAAACTGTTAACACAAGGCATACAAAATGACAAGTGTCCATACGAAAGAAGCCAGTACGCTTGTTAACCTCCCAACGTATCAGAGAGTTTAAACACCATAAGACTTCACATTTTATAGCTCCATCATTATAATCTGTGTTATTAAAAAAAGTATGGAGGTGTATCACGTGGCGCGTATAGGGGAGAAGAGGGGGGGGGGTGTATAGGGTCTTGCTGGGGAAACCGGGGAGAAGGAGACCACTGGGGAGACCTAGGAGTAGATGGGTGGATAATATTAGGGTGTATCTCCAGGGGGTGTGATGTGGGTATATGGAATGGATTGGGCTGGCCCAGGATAGAGACAGGTGGCGGACGCTTTGTGAGTGCGGTAATGAACCTTCGGGTTCTGTGAAATGCGGGGAATTTCTTGACTAGCTGCAAAACAGTTAGCTTCTCAAGAAGAACACTGCACCATGGAGTAAGTAAGTAAGTATAGAGATGTATAGGAGTTTTGTGAATGCTGTGACGGATTGTCTTGCTATCCTTTATAATTTAATGGAGCTTTTAAGAATGACAGTTATTCTCAAGAAAAATGTGTATTCTTGAAGGGATTAAGGATGCATTTTTTGTCTTCACTCCATTCATGAGAAATATTTGGGACAACTCCATCTCAAACTTACACTTCACAAGATACAGGGTTTATCTTTTTCTAGACAGCATACAGGCAATAGAGTCGTACTGACACAACTTATGTCATCGAGTGTACCATGATGCTTCCAATAAAAGTGTCGCTATTTGTACCGGTATTTGAAAATTAAATGTGAAAGAGCCTATTTTTATCAGCAACCGAGCATATTATAATAATTATTTGCGAAAGATATTGAGAGCGCACAGGATTTTTTTAGTAACTTTTATACTCCATAATGAAAAATGTATTTATAGCAACAAAAATTTCTCGCTTGAATATCAGCTGGTTTTGTTTTATGGTACACATGTACGATTTAGAAGTAGAAATAAGTACTAGTTTCAGTTCATTAGTTTCAAGCTATTTTGACTATATTATGACTTTCCAAAAGGAACGATTCCTTGTTCCAGCGTTAAAACTTTATTAAAAGACAAGTGCTTAGTACAAACATTTTGAAACACTGTAACGACAGTATAATTAAATTATTACGTATGTTGGTATCTGTGGTAGTAATAACACAACAATTGAAAGATTAACATAATATAAACTTGTTTCTGTCTCAGTTAACATACATACACTTAAAAACATGTTTCAAAGTCAGAATTGAAGTCTTAATTTCTTATATAAAGAGCCCATTTTCAAGAAATAAAGTGAAATACCAACTTGATGCAACTAGGTAATTTTATTGATGTATTCTTAGCTCGACATGTTTCGGGTACATACGCCCATCATCATGAGCATTAGATGTTGAGTTACAGCATGTGGTTTTCTGCACCGAGTTTTTGGATGGGTGGTGGTCTTGAGAGCCGCTGCGTGGGTCGTGTGTACGGTGCGGATGGTGCCGTGCGAGTCGCACCTGATGACGGTCGTATGTACCCGAAACATGTCGAGCTAAGAATACATCAATAAAATTATCTAGTTGCATCAAGTTGGCATTTCACTTTATTTCATGAGGAAGATGCAGGGTCAAACAACACTCAAACCCATTTTCAAGTACGAAACAAAAATTTCACTATAGCTTTTCTACCAAAGGTAAAATGATTGTCAAGTGTAGGAGCTAAACATCATATTGCCCTTTTAAGGAACCCTTAAAATGAAATCTCTGACATGGTTTTATAATTCAAAACAATCCCAAAAAATCCAGTATTTTCTTAATTACTGTGATTCCTTAATGTATTAGAAACAGACATAGCAGATTACAACTGTATGAGTGTTACAGGAGATACGTATGCTTCATTTTTCAGCCTTTAGAATATAATGTTTTAAAAATAATTTTGATATAATTCTTTTTTCCCACTCCTTGTTTTATATCTGGCGTCCGTGAGATCACCGCGTAAGTTGCAGAATAAAACTCCAGAGTGCCCTGCGTCATTGTTCTCTTCCCTGTTCCACTTCGTTTATCTCACTCATACGGACACACTCCAGCACACAGACACAAATAAAGTGGCCTGTTTGTGCAGAATAACCTTTTTATCAGCGAGAGTACAAAACGCATTCACTTCGATATTGCAAAGGATGAAGCACTTGTTGATTTCACCCGCAAGCTGAAACGAACAATTTCAGTAAAACCTTTTATAAAGCCGTAATGTTTAATGGAGTCAGCAGTATGTTCCTATAGCACTGGCTACATTTATGAAGAACGAACCCACTCACCATAATAGCAATTGATGAGACTTCTGTTCAGACACTTTTACATGTTATATTTGGCGTTTCTTTTACAGAGACAGTTATGCTTCAAAATGCGAATTTAATTTCTTATGACGCCTATTGCAATTTATACAATCTAAACCAACGAAATGCACATTTCCTAAATTATATTTTAATATTTAATTTTTTGATGTCTTCTGTACGTGTTTCGAACCCGGGGAGTTCATCTTCAGGAAGACGGTTTTACATAGATTTATGGTATGCATGTTTCATTTTTGAACACACTATTCTACCTACTAGACTGCTTATACTGAAACATGTACTATACCAAAACTGTATACAAATCCGTCTTCCTGAAGATGAACCCTCAGCTTCGAAACACGTAGAAGACAAAAAATTAAAAATTGAAATATTAATTTTGGAAATATGCAATTCATTTGTTTATATTTTATAATTATATTACAATGCATCGTGCAAAAACATAAAAGACGCTTTTTTTTGTATTTTCCTGCTTGGTTCTCAACAACGAGCAACTGAGGGAATGGCAGATTTTGTGTTCCTGCTGTCTATCCAAAACTCCATAAAACAATGCGATAGAACAGAATTAATAATTGGATCATATCTTAATATTCGCCATGAACACCTCCTTGCACAACATGTCCACTGCAGGACTGCACCACCGTGAACTGCTGGTCTTATGTTCGGGAAGCGCCGTTGTAATATTTGCTGGGATAATGGCTAGACCGATAGACATTTTCTAATCTTTCTCTGTCTGTCCCGGAAAATGCAGGAGTGATACTTCGAATGTGCCACGACCCCGCCCTGTCATATGTTTCCTGTACTTTCCACTGTATAATTCACGAATCATCCCTTATACAATTTCTAGGAATAGAATCGTAAAAGACATTTACTTACGTTAAGTTGTTTTTTCAAAAGTAATTTATCGTAATAACTGAAAAATGGACGTTCAATACATTGTATAATAATAATAATAATAATAATTTAGGTCCCTGTTATTCATATGTTGCAAAACAACCATACAGTCAGTTACAGAAGCAGCACAGGAACATAGGAGATAATGCATCCAATATTAAACCACAAACGAAAAGAGAAATAGAGAAGAGAAAACAATGGTAAATTACATTAAGTAAGGGAAAAATAAATACTATCTTTTGTAACTCTTCAATTAAGATTACTTCTGATATTTTTATATGACTAGTTTTTTGTTATGGACAATATTTAGCTGCCATTGTTGTCAGCGGTAAACTTGAAAGTAAAACCTACACACTTATTCACACCTACTGTTGGTAGAGTTACTTCTTTGTACCGAATAGAGTCTAAAGTTCACTTTGTCTATCTCTGTCCTTACAAGGACAGTGACTGAACAAAACCACACTCTTGGCACAGTTGTCACTGTTACCGTACGTTTTATTTAAAACTGAGCTTAATAATATTTATGAAGGAAAGGTAAATTTTATTTGCATGCACCATGAAAGTATGTAAGGCGAATGGAGGTAAAGATCCACTTAGTCTTAAACTCGGCACCAGATGGAAATGAGTGTTCAGCCTCACACGCCAGTTGTTTTAAACATGGGCTAACAGCCCCCACCCCAACCAATTTTCGGGTGACTGTGTAGGCCCAACGGCCCCTGGACGATTTGGAGAAGAGAAAACTTTCTTGCCCATGCCAGGATACAAACGCCGGATAGTCTAGCCCATAGTCTAGTCACAACATTGACTACGATCCCTGGCTTTTTAATAATATTTATAAATTGTAACAAGTATATTTTGGGGAATTTGTTTATACTGCGGTCATATCGGTGTTGTTAATAGCAGTCAACAATTTGTTTATACTGCGGTCATATCGGTGTTGTTAATAGCAGTCAACAATTTGTTTATACTGCGGTCATATCGGTG
>Ga0123352_10013124_pt1 | contig 13136 bp, 8 predicted proteins | sample TergutLab28metaG_FD_89700 | JGI IMG/M metagenome (GOLD analysis project Ga0123352, IMG submission 89700) | Labiotermes labralis P1 segment gut microbial communities from Petit-Saut dam, French Guiana - Lab288 P1 | ecosystem: Host-associated > Arthropoda: Insects > Digestive system > Gut ... | reverse complement strand
ACTGGTTTGCAGCTAGTCAAGAAATTCCCTGCATTTCACGGAACCCGAAGGTTCATTACCGCACTCACAAGCGTCCGCCACCTGTCTCTATCCTAGGCCAGCCCAATCCAGTCCATATACCCACATCCCACCTCCTGAAGATCCATCCTAATATTATCCACCCATCTACGCCAAGGTCTCCCCAGTGGTCTCCTTCCTTCCGGTTTCCCCGCCAAGACCCTATATACCCCCTCTCCTCCCCCATACGCGCCACATGCCCAGCCCATCGCATTCTTCTCGATTTTATCATCCGCCCAATATTGGGTGAGGAGTGCAAATCATTTAGCTCCTCGCTATGCAATCTCCTCAATTCCCCCGTTACCTCGTGTGTGTGTGTGTGTGTGTGTGTATATATATATATATATATTATTACAAGCGCTCAACAAGCAAAAATGTGCAACATCTCCAAGAATATAAAACTAAAGTTATGAAAAACGAACGCTGCCATACTGTTCAACAAAATGTGCACAACCAAACAATTATCGTCCAAATATATCCTTATCAAAGGAGCACTTTTAATAAATTTCAGTATTTTAATATATATATATATATTTATGCATTTGTTGGTACAAATAATAATCAAATAACTACATTAGTTGAATATGTAGTTAACTTTTTCCTTCTCTGCTGCTGGTGCAGGAAAGCAAATTAGATTAAATTAAGAACCTGCCAAAGGCTGCTGTAGGCAGAATCATTAAAATCCTCGACACTTCAAAGTTAAGGAAGTTATCTCAGTATCACTCATTGAGTGTAGCTTGTTTTAGTGTGGACCTTAATCCAGGGCAATTTCTTAAACAAAGATCTGTAAGGAAATAACTTGCGAAGAAATTTCATTTTGTTCATTTGCAGTTATACAATATAAACCTACCTGGAATCCATTAAGTAAGTTCCGGAACTTCTGTTTCATAAGGTGCAGTTCTTAACTTCATTCTCTTGGAAGTCGGCGAAATTAAATAAAAATTAGATTCTAAGAATGATTTCCAGAACAGTTTCTAAGAAAGTTATCGTTTATTTTGCAACTTTTGCGTTAATTTCCTTGCATTGAAACATTTATAGTGAAATAAATATTCAGACGTTGACAGATGTAAAAGATGGATGACTGAAGCTTTTGTTTGTAATATATAAATATACAATGATGTATCAGTCAAACACAACAAAACTTTATTATGTTTATTATTGTAGTAGGGCAACATGTTTCGATTCTTATAGAATCAACTTCAGGCCCTTCTAAGAAGACAGATCCTTACTTAGCAATGTTTAAAATGCGCTGTGTGATCCCAAAAGCTTACATGTGTTTGGGATCCCACAGCGCATTTTAAATATTGCTAAGTAAGGATCCATATCTTAGACGGGCCCGAAGATGATTCTATAAGAATCGAAACATGTTGCCCTACTACAATTATAAACATAATAAAGTTTTGTTGTGTTTGACTGATACATTATTGTATATTTATACTTGTGTTAAATACTTCGGGATGGCAAACATTAAATTTTGTTTGTAAATCTGACTAATGAAATTGCCCTCTCCCTCTGCCGCCATATTCAGTCATCTCTTTACGGCTAATGATAGCCTCTAGGTTACTTGGGACCTTCGCTCAATATCTCCAAGTCCATTATAATATTCAGGTCATGAAGTAAATGCACGGTAAAGAGTCATCTTGACTGACAATGCTATTTCTTTCAAATTCATTCACAGTTTGTACTTTTGTCCACCGTTCATGAGTAAAATAAAACAATGAACACGGATTTTGGAAGCTGGATTTGTCCCTGTCATCAGCCTTGTCTGGGGTCAAATTGAGAAGGTGTTGCATTCTCCTTTTTACCCAAGGACGAGGACCAACCCTGGCCCCAAAATGTAGTTCTTAATTTAAAAAAAGGACGATGGACGAAATCAAACCAGCGAAGAATTATTTCAATTATTTTTCTCCAACAATTGCACGTGTATAAGCCCAGCATCCTATTCTAAAATACTCTTAAAGCTCCGTGTCGTTAAGAACTTTCCAGCAAAATTTACATTTCTTTAATTTGTTTGCTTGTTTGCGCTTCGCAGTACCTGAGATGTTTCGAATTCAGGTACGTTACGAAGGGTTCCTTGTTATTCAGCTATTGAAGTTATTACATGTTATTTTACGCTATAAGTGACGTCACAAAAATAATTTGGACGTCAGTTTCAAACACCTCGGTTACTGTGAAATCAGAGACCAGCTGTCAGAAGCGCAGATTTTGTCTGATAATTAGGAAACTGTCCAGCGGTATTTGTAATGAATATAAGAACGTACTTCAGTCTGTGTTGTTCAAGTGACAAAATGAAAGACTGGAAGAGAATGACAGAAACTATCTGCCGGATTTCATTTTTGTTTCGAATAATTTTTCTTCTTCCCGAACAGTTAAAGTGTGTCACATTTTCATGTTTAGCAATCTGGTAACGTGGCAGTAACAGGGAAATTAGTTTCAATGTAGCGTCAAACTCAGACTTCTTTGCGTGTATCTATACTTCTCTCTTACAACATGAACATAAAAATTGTTCCTCTTTATATTATGTGTCGACACTTGATGACGTGGACGAGAAGCTGGAGTATTCTATTACTCATGTAAAACTTACCGGTATTATAATATATAAGGTACCTGCTGTAGCATTTTTGAGTTCACACGTTTTGCCACACACAGCGTGCTTTCTATGAATCATGCAAGAAATACAGACACACGAATAACCACACACCAATTACGTGCAAGGAAATTGTAACTCGCAACTACCCCTTGTTTTCCTTCGGCATGATTCGGCCTGAAAGGCCATTTTCAGGGATGTCAGTTAAGATATTTCTATGTGTAGTAGTTACGCGGTGTCCAAGGTTTACACTGTATGTGTTACAGAAGCTCGTACAATAGAGAGATAACTATCTTAAAAGGAAGATGGGCGTAGCAAAAACCCGTCTTTAGCACAGCCCTGATGATCTAGAGTCCCGAGAATTCAAACTTCCAGTAGCTGTTTTACAAATTCTTACAGTAGAAACAAATGCACATTTCCACTATTATGTGTTTCACTACAAATTGGCTCCTGCGTGTTTCGGCTTCACTGTCGCTATCAGGGAGCTGACAGCATGTTACTAAAACTTACAACAATAAAATAGTCAATAGTGCTTATGCATATCAAATGAACAGATTAAAATTTACAGCGTATAAAATGTTGATTACAAAATTGTTACAAATTGTGGTACTTATTTGTTTACAATCGTCTGCTTGCCAGTTTATTTCTTGTTCTACAAGCATTTATTGCGTAGGATCGATATTGGATCCTGTCCTGTAACTGTAGACATTTTGCTTTAGCTACATAAGTAAGTTGTTATTCAGTAGACATAAATGTGCGTATTCGTACTTAACCTGTATGTTACGTCTTGTGTGTGTGAGGTGCACTACGAGACTGTGCATGGGTCTGTGTGTTATTTTGTGTGTGTATCGATCTGCTTGTGTGCCTGTGCCGTATTGCTGCCGTACCTGCGTTATAGTAAAGAGTGGGTTGAGGTCACGGATATATTGTTCTTCGATCAGTAGTCCTTCTAGCTGGTAAATTTATATGTAGAAAATTTCCCAGCTATCGAGTCGCGTTTCTTTTCCACATAATTTTGTCAGTGTAATTGTGTCTTGGATGGGTCCGTATTCGTGTCTGTTTTTCAGTATGCGTAGAGCGTAAGCTGATTGGAACTGTTGGTTCTTATGTATCTATCATGTTCACAAAATCTGGCCCATAGGGACCAACCTGTTTGGCCTATGTATGCTTTATCGCAAGTTTTGCTTGTTAGTTTGTAATCACCGTTGTTTGTATAAGCATGGTTTCTTTGGATACGTGTGTTTAGTTTACTGGGCAGCGCACCTCACACAAACAAGACATGACGTACTGCGTAAGTAGGAGTGTGCACATTTGTATCTATTGAATAGAAATTTACTTATTATTAAGGCTTAATATCAAGAGTTACAGGACAAGCTCTAATTCCCATTCCACGCAATAGACGTTTCTAGACTGAGAAATAAACGGGCAAGCAGACAATTGTAAACAAATAACTACCATAATTTGTAACAATTTTATAACATTTTAAAAGCTGTAAATTTTAATGTGTACATTTGATATGCGAAAAGCACTAGTGTCTATTAAATTGCTGTAAGTTTTGGTAATATGCTGTCTGCTCCCTGATGATGGCAGTGAAGCTGAAACATGTTGGAGCTAATTAGGAGTGAAATATATTCACGTAATAGTAAGAGTGTGCATTTGTTGTTGCTGTAAAGATTAGTAAATCATTTATAATGCACGGAACGAACATAATTAAATGTCAAGTTATTGTTTTTAATATGAAGCTTACTGGAACGGAAAACATTTCTATCCGTTGCAGTTCCATTATACGGAGGTTTCGCTGTACTCCAATATATGAACATTGTTTACCTTCTGTTAGTATTGTTATTTACCTAAGGATTGTAGGGTGAAACCTGTCACAGGGAAACAAGGCGTAGTTGTGATATGCAACTCCTGTGTACATAGTTGGTTTGCGGTTACTCATATTTTCCATGTGTACATAACCAGTGAAGCAAATAGATAATTTCATTGTACATAGTTAACCGATTTGCCTTGAGGAATTCTTTGCGAAGGAAAACAGAGCGTTTTATATGGAGATCACGTCCATCCGTCTGTCTATCCGTCTGTGACATTGTGTCAGAGATCAAACAGTTTTTTCCAGATTTCCGTGAAAATCGACATGGTAGTTCTTTATTTAAAAAGACTTCGCCGAAGAAGCGTGAGTTTCTTGAAAATGTTCACAGTGACGATCATTCCTTAACTCCGAGGGAGTAAATTAATCTTTACCCTTAGTGTACACATACATTGATTGACTTAATTTCAGTTCAACATAGGAAATCTCCACATAATGGCTGAAGTGTAAGACATGCTTTGCTTACAGGCGTAAATGAAAGTGTGCTTGTATTTTACACTTTTCTCTCGTTTTGCATAAAATTCGGCATGGGAGATATCTAAGAACTTTACCGGATAATGACTGCGTAAAAGCCTGCTAACCCGTACTTTACTTCGTAGGGTAAATGAATTTGTAATCTTCATTCACATATTTATTATCCGGTATGACTAAATTTGTAGATAACCCCTCTGGGCATATTGCTGTTTAGCAGGGCCACGTTTCGTAAAAATTGGCGCTGGGAAGGCGTAAATGAAATTATATTTAGGCTAATCCGTGAAACCGCTTGACTTCTGAAAATGAAGAACGCCTTGTTACATCACAGTTTACATTATTTGCAGTCTTGTTATAACGGACATGAACTATGTTCTCTGTGAGGTACGAACTGCAGTTTTATGTACAGTACTTATGTTTTCAGCCCCCAGAGATTTACATGGCCATTCGGCCATATTTTTTGGGCTTTTCTAACGAAATATCATAAAGGAAACTGAACAGCAGTGACGACAAAAGACACACTCTTACGTAAACCCGGTAATGATTTCAGGGTGACTGCTCCATTCACTGTTATGGAATCGTTTCTTTGTTTTTCTTTTGTATAAAAATTGCCTTTAGCGCACTGTAAATTAAACAGGTTCATTGCGGTTTAAATTCAAGATAATTTCAAGGCATCAGCAAAAAAGTCTGTCTCGAGCACATCATTGTGTTTGTCAGAGGGAACATTTTGCTCGTATGTTGGAGCTTTATTCAGTTCTGAGTAATTTTGTGTATTTTGCTTTTCAAAACAAAAAAGAAACCTTTTACAAATATCCATCATAATTGGATTAAATACAGGAGAATTGCCTACAATCCAACAGTAAATATGGTTGTAAGATTTTAACTTGGGGCTTTAAATCTAGTTACGAATCCAAATATGGACTGACTGTGCTTTTTGTCTGCCTGACTGAAATACCTTCCCGTTGAAGTACTCGGACTGAAGTGGCCAAATAAAGGTAGAAGGTAAAGTGATCCCTTTACAGGGCCGGTGTGACCCAGAAGGTGGGTAGAGGTATAGCTCTACTCTTCCATGACCGCGGCACTAGAAGGAGGTGAGTGGTCAGCAGCACGCCCCGGCCGCACTTTACCCCCGGGGAAGACCTGGTACCCATTTTACAGGAGGCTGGGTGGGTCCCAAGGTCAGTCTGGACGGGCTGAAAATCTCGTCCCCACCAGGATTCGATCCCGGACCTTCCAGCCCGGGAAGTGGCCAACTACGAGTATATAACGTACTCACTAGTTCTATGGAGCAAAACGCCTCATGTGGATTCCGAAGGTATATTAGCTGGTTGAAAAGAACTCGTCATTGAATTCTGGACTGAGAAACGTAAATTAAATGTGATATTTGAGAGCCTGACAGCGATTTTGATGAGGATGTAATTTATTTGGAATGTTATGTCGTGTAGAGTGGTGAATAGTTACCAGTGTCTCTATATTCGGGATCAGGCTGTCTAAGAAGAGTACATTTAAACTGTCTGGCCCTGAACATGGCGGTATTACGCCTAACCGAATTATCAGTAACTATATACCTTTCGACACGGCGTAACATTCCAGAAGACTTGAGTAGGACATTGATTCATTTTTCAATGTAGTATTCCTTTTTTTAGAACCACGTAAATGTCTTCCTACTTCCGTGTCGTTCAAGTTGCATGTTTTTATTTTCCAAGTTAATCTTTTTATTATAGTGTTCAAGGTTCCTGTTACACTGCCTATGGAGTTTAGATCCTATGCAAGATTCGTTTAGAACAAGAAAATAATAGCCTTTGCGTATCGTTAGAGGCATTGATTAGTTGTTGGTTAATGCTCCGCGATTTACGAAACGCGGCTACGCAATGCAGTTGTTCCAGAATAAATTATTTTAGGAAAAATCCGGACAAAAGTCAGGCCGTTCAACAGGATATATTTTTTTTTCGTGGCTCGAGGGCTCTTATTGGGCCTAGGCCTTCTCGAGCTTTCGAGATCACACTCAGGCACACCATACTCAGCGTGATTGCTGTGGATGAGTGATCGATCCTTCGCGGAGACCTCTGGTTAACAACACACAACACTCACAAGGAACAGATATCCACACCATCAGTGGGTATCGAACCCACGATCCCAGCAAACGAGTCGCTGCAGATCCGCTCTTTAGACAGCTCGACCACCAAGATAGGCTGTTTATAAATCTAATAGAAAGTTAAACAAATGAGTTTTTATGTGGACACGTTCAAATGCGATATACGGGGTACAAATGAGTGACACTGTAACGTGTCTTGCCGTACCGCATCACCCAGTTTGTTGGTTAACCTTTTTGAATGCAATTTTAACAGGTGCGAACTGCAACACGCATACGGCTGTGTACCTATCACGAAAATCAAATTCATGCCCTCAGGAAATGAACGAGTGAATAATTATGGATCTGATGCAATGATATGACAGTCAGTGAAGTAATTTCCTGATGCCAGCGTTGGTTAGTACGTGTAGATAGGATCTTTCGTGCGAAACGCATTTATTGCAATTTGCATGTCGACTGGACCATGTGGAATTTAATCATTCGGTTTACAGATTTCATTCAACAAGTACAATAGAAAATTCCTGTCTTGCTAAGGCAGATAATTGCAGTATATAACCGGATTTATCCTTCCAATATTTATGTTTATTACAGGCCATTTTTTGTGCGTAAACATGACAACGTAAAATTGTTACCATTTTTACGGCACAAATATTTCGCTGTAGTTATTAACGGATGACATAACACCCTTCTTTCACTGATAATCTGACTCCATATACACCCACACCTAAAAGACCAGTGACTTTAAGCGAGATATTTCATTCTGGGCGTAGAAAACGGAAGTTTTTAGACACAGAATTGTTGTAAAATGTATAAGCCTGTAACTTGAAGGAAATTCGTCAGTAAATTCTGTATAGTACGCGTACGCAGCCTGTTAAATCCAAGCGTTTTACTATTTGTTCCATCACGTTCAATATTAACAAATTTTTATTCTTCTTAGAGTGTATTTATGTGGTTTTTCTAAATCTCGTATCAAGCAGCGACTTTTTCCCTTTACTCTATTAATTGAATAGTTTTTTATAACCGTGATGAACATTGTTTACTGCGCAGTTCATTCTGGCTTTATATATATAAAACAGATAACGTTTCGTCTGTAAAGGGTTTATCGGAGATCGTGCGTGTGCCTACATCGGTCCCTCACCTACCGAATGGCTTTCCATGAAACTTGGTTTTGGAGATTTACGTTAAAATAATTATGGTGTATTTAATATCAGCTCCTGTAGCTCTAATATAATCACTATTTTACATGATGATTCCGACGTTCAGTTTAACTCCATCGGTGTAGAGAACAAGCGTTAGTTACAAGAGATCGTAAGTATTTGTTTACAATATTTATATGGCTTTTTTTTTCTATAAAAATTAGTGTTCGCCAAGAGAGGAAATAAACATAACGCCTGACTTGTATGCAGTATTTTGTCTGTAGTTATAATTGGCTTTGTGATAATAAGCTAATTTCTTAAATAAACGAACATCCCTATCAAAGAAGTATTTAAAAACATGTGGAAAATATCCGCCACATTTTGTGTTGTAAGTCTGTAGCATTTCTTGAGCGAATTGCGAAATTTTAGTAAATTCTAACTCATGTTGGAGCGTGGCATTGAAATGTAACCTGTTCGAAACCCGGGCCGGTGTATTGGTTATTCTCACTGCCACTATTCTTGTGACCTAGCAGCACAGACGTTTGGTTCAACGACCCTCTACTCTTTAGTACACCATTCTACATTCCGTGCCTGAAGGCAGGTACAGATTCAGCCTCCGAAATGCTGTAGACATAATCTCAATTGCAGACACCAGACGGCTAGACAACTTCTGTACCTTGTGACATCACGTCATTGCCATGTATCTTCACAAGTTTAATAGAGTTCCAGTATAGCATAAATTTAGATTACTAAATTTATTCGTCTTATTGGAATTATCCTGAAACAAAACACCACCCTTGGTAACTACTTCCTTAAGATATAAGTTTCTCATTAACACGCCAGATAGCACGTATTTAAAAAACAGATACCAGTTACTGTATTCTCTCAAATTATTTCTCACCATTTCGCATTTCATCTTTGACTCCATGGAGGATAATCCTTCATTCCAAACTTTTTTGTTTCAGATGGTCAAGAGAGTCCATGTCTTTTGTATAAATTTCATTACGTCTGTCTAAAAGCCCTCTCTCGGGGTAATGAAGATGCTACCCTAACACTCAGTTTAAATAACTAACAAAAATTGCGATATACTGCGGACAATGTATATCCTACTGGATAAATCTGCCGCGCTGTAACTGGGTGCCCCATATTACTGATCGAAATTATTACCAGTACAATAGCCTGCTTAATATTTTACTTCGTACTCTACCAATTTATTTATTTTCAACCAAATTATTACTCGTATTTAAGTTTATTCCCACGGGTCACTTGTCAGTCACTGCTTGCTGTTTGTGTTGTACTTCCTTTCATTTCTTTTAAAGACAATATCTGTGTCATTTGTCAGAGTGGTTGTAAATGGTGAATTTGAGAGATGCGTGAAGGCAAGCGGTTACAGACGGTTTGAAAGTACTACTTGCAGTGGAAAGTTGACAGTTCTTTAGTCACACTCACCTGCCTCCTTGTCGAGAATAGAATAAGAGACCTCCTGAAAATACGAGTGAGAACTAACATCATTGCTTTGTCTTTGGTGTGGAGTAAAAAGGGACTTGTGCAGGAAAGCCAGACACATGATAACGAATGTCTGTGGTGTAGAGTAAAAAGGGACTTGTACAGGAAAGCCAGACACATTATAACAAATATCTCTGGTGTGGAGTAAAAAAGGGACTTGTGCAGGAAAGCCAGACACATGATAACAAATGTCTGTGGTGTTGAGTAAAAAGTGACTTGTGCAGGAAAGCCAGACACATGATAACGAATGTCTGTGGTGTACAGTAAAAAGGGACTTGTGTAGGAAAGTCAGACACATGTTAAAAAGTCTCTGGTGTAGAGTAAAAAGGGACTTGTACAGGAAAGCCAGACACATTATAACAAATATCTCTGGTGTGGAGTAAAAGGGGACTTGTGCAGGAAAGCCAGACACATGATAACAAATCCAGCAAGCGCCTCCTTTTAATACAACATGCGGATGGTTTTCACTCTTACTGGTTTGTCACTCGAACTTTACGGTATTTTGACATACGTACTTTAGTGCATTGTGAAATATGAGGAGACGAAGAGTACGGAATTTTGAAGAGCGTAATAAATTGTATTCCACGCCCAACATTCGTAGGGTGCTCAAATCAAAGGGAATGAAAACGTCGGGATATGTGGAAGGCATGGGCGAGAAAAGAATTGCTTACGGGGTTTGGTTGGAAATTCCGGTGAAAAGAGAATACTTGGAAGATCCTAGGCGAAGATGAGAGACTAATATCAAATATATTATATGGGATTCATCTCGCTCATGATAGTGATGAGTTGTGGAGTGTTGTATGAACCTTGCCTTCCATAAATTGCGGGAATTGTCTTGACAGGGTCAGTGTACTTACAGAAAGTTATACTGCGACAATAGAGGTGAGACGTTATTACAGTGTTAGAGGACGAGTAATTTTGTGTAATGATTTTCTCTTTGTGTCCCTCAGCCACAGTTGGCACTACTTTGTACGGTCGGTACTTGTCACTGTCATTGGTAGAACTGCTGCTTTGTCTAATCAGTCACGTGCAGCGTACAAAGTAATTTGACGAGGTGTATTCAGGAGAGAGACTATGATTGGTGCATAATTATCTGGTTGTCCATTGCACATGATATCATTATGTTCTGTTACGTTATTATGTTGTGTCATGTAGGGTTGATATCGTTTCATCTCTGTTACACTCTTATCAAAGTAACTGTAGAAAGCTGTGGTCTTTGGGAAGAGTGAAACGTGTCCCTGCGGACATATGGTTATATCCCAGATATTTATCTTATTTTGTACATTGAGCATCAGGGGAAGAAAAACTGGACATGCACTAAAGACTTTATTCTACCCAAATTTGAATTGTTAATATAGGCTCTTTATTTATTTATTTTTTCTTTTTTTTTCTGTGACGCAACAGCCCAAATCTTGCCTGGGCCGTCTAATTGTTGAGGTTTCTAGAGCATACACAATTGGACACACACACACACACATGCACGCACACACGGTAGGACTCCTCCGAATGAGTGATCAACTCATCGCAGAGGCCGCTACCTACATAACACACAATACACACAACAGAAGAACGCTCAAGCCCTCAGCGTGATTCGAACCCGCGATCCCATCAATCAAGCGGCCGCAGTTCATACGTCCACTGGAATCGGCTACCATAGGTTCTGGAAACTTCGTCTTCCTTTTAAAGGAAGGAAAGTCAGGAAGTGTGTGTGTGTGGGTGTGTGTGTGTGTGTGTGTGTGTGTGTGTGCAACTGGGATGTGAGGATACACAGGACGCAACAAAGCAGAAACGAAGGCACGAAAAAAATGAAGGTAGGGCTTTTGATCAAAAGGTCAAAAGGAAAGAAGGAAAACTGTAATTAAACCCAATTTGAAGTTCAAATATTTCCTCATCCATGACACATTCAGGTAAGCTACTTAAGTGTGCCAGCGTGTGCCAAATTTGTACTCACTATGAACTTACATTTATAATGATGTAAGTGACGTCACGCCGTTTAGAACTGCGCATTATTTTTTGCAGTGACGTGTGGATTGGACTGTCAGTAAGTAGCAATGTCATATAATGCACCCTAACAATATTAGTTTTTGTTCCTTAGTTCAGATGAAAACCTCTTGCCCTTTTCGTATTTCTTATTTTTGTTGAACATAATAAAAAACGCCAGTGCCCCAGTGTGTGCTGTTTGAATGCCCAGTGTATATTTACTACCTTTATTGCATTAAAATTGGTATAATTTAATTTACAAAGCCTTCATAATCATCGTAGTGATCGGCAGCTTCATTGTTGTCAAAACCGAAATCATGGATCAAAGTTCTCTTTTACAAGTAAAAAGATTAAAATTATAAAATTCTGAATTTATATAGTAGACCAACAAATGCATGCCGGCAAACTATGTTTATCGCGTATTAACCTTTTAAAGCCTACTGGTCACGTGATGCACCAAATTTAACATTCAACAACTGTACGCTCTGCCCACACTCTATTTGTTTGTTTTGTATTTATCTGAGAACAGTCAGCAACTTGTGCCACTTACAGCATAAACTGATTGGTTTTTATAACCGAGATGAAAAGTGTTTACAGCGCGGTACGGACTGGGTCTTTAAATAAAAGAGTCTGCACTTCGTCTTTAAAGGGTTAAACATTACCTAAATTTTCAGCCCCACTTGCGACCTTCATCAGATATACCTCTACAGGAATACTGATAAAATACAACACACTGCCACATTGTATAAGTACAGCCACTTAATGATATAATGGATGTCTCATGTTCTCCCTATGGTCTTAAAATAATCGGTTTATATACTGTCTAAAACATGTCTATCAAGGCCTAACTAGATGATGATGATGTAAAACAGATGAAAGTTTGGTAGCTAAAAACAATTTAATTGGGCGTTTTTAATAACCTTCGAAAACACACCTCCCTGAAGATCGTCACAAAAGGTGACCGAAATATGTAGGAGGTTTACAGCGGCTGTACTTAATACAGCGTGATTCAAAAGGATGGGCTCAATTTCGTACTTCTATATTTCCTGAACTCTACGTGGTATGTGAACGATCTACATAGCATTTGAAAGAGGAGATACTAAGTTTTCAAATACCACCGCTAGAGCGCTCGCCTACTAGAGCCGTGCAGCAGCGTCAGTTGAGAGCAAAATTGCTACTATGCTGCACAGGATTTTTTGCATTCGTGTGTTCATTAAAACTGAGACGGCGACTGCTGTGCAGCGTGCGTTTCTTCTTCGTTTCAACATTCAACCTCCAACAAGCAAGAGCATTTGTCGGTGGAATCACCAATTTGAGTAAATAGGCTGTCTGTGTAAAGGCAAAAGCTCCGGCCGACCACGTGTATCAGAGGAGAACGTGAGACGAATTCAAGAGAGTTTTGAGCGTAGCCCACGCAAGTCAACTCGTGGAGCGAGT
>Ga0123352_10013123_pt1 | contig 13137 bp, 8 predicted proteins | sample TergutLab28metaG_FD_89700 | JGI IMG/M metagenome (GOLD analysis project Ga0123352, IMG submission 89700) | Labiotermes labralis P1 segment gut microbial communities from Petit-Saut dam, French Guiana - Lab288 P1 | ecosystem: Host-associated > Arthropoda: Insects > Digestive system > Gut ... | reverse complement strand
TACACAAAGTTTCCTTTCGTGACAGTTTACGTAACCTCAAATACACGTCAGTGTGCATTGACCGCACTACTGTCTTATTTATCACACCTCGTCAATTGCATTTATATTGGTACAACGTCAGCGGAAATGTTTAAAATGTTATTTATATCAGTTTGTCAAATTAAAAATAACACAAGATATACTTAATAATTACAGCATAATAATTAATGTTTGTATAATAGTTATCATTTTAATAATTAATAGACTTTTCTTCCTAAATCACAGTTTACATACGTACATATATATATTACGTAACTCAATATATCTCTTTATACGCATAATATAATTTTATTTTTAACACATTTCTTTTCTAGAAAGTGGAATATTTTCAACGAGTAGTGTTTGCATGTGCTTCTTTGCCGTGACCTGTTTCATACTGTTTGTTTGATAACGTTGAATATCATCTTTCAAGTAACCAAAACATAGGAGCAACGGTGGACAGAAATCTTGTGTAATGTTAGACCAGCGGTGCGTTTAGTGATCTGTGTAGTTGGAAGAAATATATTTTCAAGTGTTTCCATAATTCTTTTGTTACTTAAGACGAATTCATAGATCTTGTTAGTAGTATTTACAGTTTAAACTTTATTAAGGATGATGGTATAAATCTGACGATGACATACGTTATTCGATATCGTCATCACCATCATCAACATGCTTTTCGGCCCCGTTGTATAGACAATTCGAAGGCCTTCCAAACCGTCTTCCTCTATTCGGACTATAATCTATACTTAACCATTTTTTTTGGTGCATCCTTCATTGTTGCAGAAAAGTACGAACTTTGATTGTCACACTTGGGAGAAGGTTAATTTCTGTTAAAGATTTTAAGGCTGAAATAGATGTCAATGCACAGTACGTCTACATGACAGGAAGCACCGGCAATTGCTGAATTGTGGCCTAATTTATATTTACTGTAGAGTAGTCTGAATTTGATATGTACAAATGAGGGCAATTGTCAGATATATTGTCTTTCTATACGCAGCAAATATATGTGTTACTTACAAGAGAACATAATTCGAACTTCTTCAACAATGAAGGGGTTATCTTTGAAATACGATGAAGTGTGATATTGCTAAAATCTGCTACATAAATATCGGAGCGACAATAATCCTCCGAAATTCTGATCTCCATAAATATTTGGTATAAACTGAGCACACACAGCGGGTTGTAGTGCAAACCGTCTGAAGGTGGGAAGTCACATACAACAACTCTGTCGCAGTCAGGAGACAGCTGAGGCATGGGGAATAAGAATCTGCAACGAAAGAGCCATATTTTACTGCGTTTCTGACGTAACACTGTCTGTATGTATGTGATTTTGTGCGGCAGCGGGGGTAATGGGAGAACATAGAATGTAATTTGATGGAAAATACATGAATAATATTTATGAAATCACAGTTACATAATGCCACAAGAATTCTTATATTCGGTAATCACGGATTTGAAGAGAATATGGACCAACTGCGTCAGTATGTGTTCCCTGTAACGTACGTTCTGTTAGCATAAAATAGCTGAATTTGTTGACAATTTGTGGTTGGGTACGAATTCAAGTCTAATACACTGGCAAGGCACAATAATAACATTTGTCGAAATTAAATAACTCAAATATTACTCGATGCGGATTTGCATTACTCTCCTTTCGTATCCCAGCCAGCCATTACTTCCGGTACGTTTGTCCTCAGTGTATAGTAGAGGTCCAGATTTTTCTTGACCATTTCAGTGCTGTTCTTACATCTGATCAGCCAGCGCTCCAGTCTGCCATCATCTGAAAATTGTATCACATGATATTGCAAATATCGTTGTAAGGAACTTTGTGTGCAGAAACATATATACGTTACCCTGAAATGATGTTGCCTGTATCACTGCGGGTAGAAATCTCAGGAATTGAAGGGTCAATTATGTGGTTGTGGTAAGATAGTTAGGCTTCCGTTTGAGTGTCTAATGGTGTTTATATTGATAGGTGGTTAGAAAGGATGAATAATTGAAGGCTTAGACTGATGGAATGTGTGGCTGATTTGAGAACGCAGCTGTGTGAGGAAGACCATAAGTTATGTGACTGGCATGGCACGATGTGACAACAGGATTGATGGATGGAGAAATGGAAGAATTGTAGAAAGTATAGTTGTGAGATTGAATGGTTCCTTGAATGAATGTATGAAAGCATGATAACGTGGATTTCTGGATGATATAAGAAGGCTGGGTGGGTGTATGGACGGATGGGTAATGATAATGTGGATGTATGGATAGAGAAATAGAAGCTTGAAAATTTAGCGTGAGTGTTTAGAAGACTATTGTTCCAGTACTTAGGCGAATATTTGAATGTCCTGCCATCCGCAAGTGTTACAGTGTCAGGATTTTATGAAGCCCACATTAATTGCGACATCTAGTTGATATGGACAGACCACTTTAATTCCATGTTAAGAGTCTAGCATAAAACACAGATTCCTTTCCAGTCTACTTTCTAATTTTCAGCACCATGTTCTGTGAGATCAACAGACTGCTCCCAAACGTCGGAATACAACAAGCAACTTAGGCTGCGTAATATCCAAGAAGAGCGAAGGCCTCACCCTCACACATGTCTGCTGTTGTGTACATTGTGTTTCAGTTCACTGTGTGTTAACCAAAACGTACCGATTTCTTTGGGCACATGAGGCTGCAATCGTAACCAGTCCTTTAGATGTTCTACAGTATCCCTCACTCGTTGTTCGTTCAGACCAAACTCACCTCTCATTTTCTCGAGTACCTCCTAACTCGGAGGTTCCATCACAAGCAGTGACATCTTGTGTCTGGAAACACAAAACAGTGTGCGTTGTTCGAAATTCTCCAATTACAAGACGCGTTTATATATTTCAATTTCAGTAATTCTGAAATCTGCATTTATTTAACTTTTCTTGAAGTGTAAAATTAATTCTTATAATAAAATCTACTAGATGCCTCGATTTCTCAAATTTATTTTTGCAATAAAACTCTAAATGTTTCGGATAGTGCCTCTGTCCATCATCCGGAAGTCTAGAACTGTACACACAGCGATACATACTGGATGTGCTGAGAGTTTCCTCGCAAGCTGTCATCCAACCCGTATGACATATAACATTGCTGTGTGTATAGTGAAAACTTCCGATGTTCGTCATAGGAACTGCCCGAAACATGTAGGGTTTTATTGCAAATATTAATTTGAGAAATTAGTACCACGAGTTACTTTATTATAAGAATTTACCACGATGCACGATCACCTAAACATCCAATTCGTAAAATTAATGTAATATTTATATCAATCTTCCTCTTACAATTTTCGTGCACTCAATAATCTTTAGGAAGAATTCGGTAGATGTTGGTAAAATTGTTGAAGATTTTACTTCCTTTGTTCATACAAAGATGCGTTCCAAACTGTCGGTTAGACACACAGTGCCACAGTACCGTTGAATTGAAAGGTCCAGTAGCAACATGGAACTACCTGTAGACTAGTAACACGATTATCAGTGTCTACGTGAAGAAGACGTGATCTAATATTGTTTTTTATGGTATAAAATACATTCCACAATAAATGGGAATTGTAATACAAGCACATTTTTGTGTTTGAATGTTTACGGATAAATCCTATTGTGTTACAACGATATATTCTTTAAGTATATTACAACACAGTGTGCTTATTAAGAAGCATGAAAATTTTAATCCACACGATTTGTGTGTGTTACCACGTCGTATATTCAAGACGATATTATGATTGTGTTCACCATGGCCTTCAAATGTGTACTGAAGATTCTCAAAACATGTGTCAATTTTAGAGGGCTACAAGAAAAGAACTATTTTTGTAGTAGGAAAATGTTTACATCCAGAAAATTGACAGGTGTCGAGACTTTGTTGCCAGTTTCTATTACATTTAAGTTAAATGAGAACACAAACACGTGTACTGCGAACAGTGAACACAGCGATTGCGTTTCAAATTCCAACATACACAAATTATATATATATATATATATATCTTTTTGGAAATATTTACCGGAATTCTTGAGGTAATTTCCGTCTCCGCTATCTGGAGTTGCAAGTAGCAATTTCCCAGTGGGTCGTTGCTCTCTAATTACCAAATTGCACAGTGTTTTATATCGGAAGACGGTAATGAATCTTCATATCATAATGAATCAAACCAGCTCAGCAGTCAGCCGCATGTCTTAATCACAGGGAATCTCAGTGTTCTATGTAGCGGAAGAGTAATTTTATAAATAATTGGAAAATATTAATATTATTTTATTATTTCACGATTATTAGACCTTACGAGTGTTTGTTTATATGTTAGAGCCTTTGCACATTTTATGGACTGTTAGCCTCGGTTTCACGTACACAGCTTGTTATATCCTGGGTAGGAAACAGACTGCTTGCTTACGGTAAGGTTTCAAACTCGCACAGTTTCAAACCCATCCCCCATTTAACATTCTTACCCTTCCCAGCACGCTAACTGTTTAAATCCCACCACTCCCTAATATAATCAACAGTCAAAATTTTAAATACTTTTATTCTATTGGCTCACTCACATAACGCTTTTCCCGTATCGCAGTGGCATAATCTGCACGTGTCTTACTGGTCTTCTATCTCTCTCCCTCTGTCACCCTCTCACTGTCTCTAACCCTCTGTCCCTGTAAGCTGCTATACAAATCCGTTACACTCGCCATTCCACCCTAACTAAATTACTAATTACAACAAATCCATCCAATCTAACAAATGTATAAATTTAACACCTCACAAAATTTAAAGTATAACTGTTATATCATTATCTTACGTCATATAGCTAGAAATACTCACATACTTATTTCTTGTGCAATCTAACAGAGATTGAGATGTTTTCCAGCCAACGTTTACGGCAGACAGGGACAAGAACATGTCCTGGTTCTTTACACTTCAAAACCCGCTGACCTTCGTGTAGTTTTTTGTTAAGATTTGTACACGTGCGCCTAAAGCAAGATGCATCATCTAGGTTGTGGCCGCATCACGCTCATTATATAATTTGCAGTCATTTTTTTCTGTATGTGTCCATTTTATATGTCAAGGTTGTTGAAGCCGAAATTTATTTTCTTTTCTTCCCCCTTCAATTACAAAATATTTTATTAGCTGAATTCGTACTTGTTGGAAATGGTGTATTGATTAATGAAATGGTTTTATTGTTTTTACAGTGAGAGTTGGCACATATCATTTTTATTCTTCGTCCGGCATGAGAATTTGAAATGCGAGTGTGTTGTGATAATTCCTTAGCCCGAACTACTTTCGTTGTCATAGGACGAAATGAATAGTGTTATTGGAAAGAGAGGTTTCTACTTGTGCCAAATTGCAAGTCTCTTCTTGTTACAGAAGCTGAAAGAAACATTTCAAGTGACGTGCACGAATTCGGAAACATGGAGACGCGGGCTGTAATCATGGTTTTTTCCTACAGGGCAAGACGCTGATGGAAATTCACGCCATTCTGACAGAAACCTGAGGAGAACATGCACCATCGTATGCCACAGTCACAATCTGGTTGGCCTAGTTTAAACCTGGAGATTTTCCCGCCTGTGTTGCGCCTCATCCTGGATGACACAAAAAAGTGACCACCCGGGGTTATTGATCAAATTGAGGAGCTAAATTTGCAATACCGCCAGATTTGGCCTAAGTCAATAGCTGAGCGATTTGGCATCTCACATGAGCGGGTTGGTTCCATCATTCATGAAGATTTGGACATGCTGAAGCTGTCCGCCAAGTGGGTCCCGAATGGCTTGAATGCGGATCAAAAACGTCAACGTTGCCATTCGTCTGTGCAACGTTTCGAATTCATTCGGGGCGAACTAAATGATTTCCTGTTGCGATTGGTGACCATAAAAGAAACCTGGTTATAACAAAATGAACCGGAGACAATGCAGCGATCTGTGGAATGGCGGCATAGCGGCTCACACCGCCTCAGAAAGTTCCGAGTGAAAAATCCGCTCGGAAATTTGTAGACTCGATTTTTTGGTATCAAGTCGGCAACTTCCTGATTGATTATCTTCCAAAGGACCAAACTAACAGTACATAATATTACTTACCTCTGCTGATGACAGGATATTTTGAAGGAAAATTGCGGCGTGAATTTCATCAAGTTAGTCTTATTCTTGCACGACAATATATCTGCTAACCGGGCACTTGCAACCCAAGAGAAACTGTCGTACCTAGGCTTCCAATGTCTTGATCACCTAACCTATTCTCCGGACCTGGTCCCGTTGGACTAACACCTGTTCCCGGGACTGAAAAAGAATTGAAACGTCGCCATTTTTCTTCCGACGTGGAGGTCATTCCTGTCTCGGAGATCTGGTTGGACGGAAAATTTTCTGAATTTTTTGAGTGGCTTGTTAGAGATGGAGAAATGGGCTATGAAGTTTACTGAGTTTAGTTGGGAGTGTTGTCCATAAATCCCGAGATTGTTCGCTGTAACTTCTTTACATTCTGGGCGGGCTAAGGACTTATCAGAGTAACCTCGTATTTCAATCAATACATACAAATTGTGCACTTTGTATGCAACGATAGTTTGCGGTTTTGTGAAAGATTAAATTTAACAATTGATGTTACAAATGTATCGGAGTCTGCGATAAATGAATACTAGTGCCTTTTACTACTCGACGAAAAATCACCACGCATAACAAACTATTCACCAGCTCTCCGGAATTCTTTGAGGATATTTTACTCATGAAAATGGGACCATACGATGTCCCGAAACGTCGGCGAGCGACTGTACATTTAATGTATTTTAATATCGCGAAAAAAGACTAACGTCTCAACTTCACGCAGGGGGTAGTCTGAAGTCACATATTTTAAAAATTGTTGTTCTGAAATTTGTGGGCCGTACTGAAGTATGAATTAGTGGGCAAATAAACGATTAATAGGAACTGAGGAGAGTTGAGTGGATGGAAGGTAAAAGTGAAGGTGAGTTTGTTTGCTTTGATGGGTGGTTTGTTTGTTTGTTTGTTTCAATAAACCACTGATGTTATTTTGGCTGTAAAATTTGGTGGAAATTTGCAGAAAATGGAGGGTCAACTCCCGCAAATATAAAGCATAATATTTATACAACATTAATGTTTTATGAGACGGAAGGTCGAATGAAGTGCAGAAAACAGCAACAAACAAGACTGACCGGTCACAGTGCTGTCATTTGGCTGGACGTTGTTGTTGATACTCTCCATATAGACCGACCATTCACTGTATTTCAGTTGGCAGTACATACGTGTGGATACGGTCGACAGTGCGTCAGAAGACAGTCAAGGTATATTGGCCTGGACAGTGTTATTCATAAATATTTACACAGCGTTTATAATAGAATCTGAGGTGGGTGTATTTTGTCCCATTACACAATCTCCACCGTCTTACCACAGCTGTTACTCTCACCATAATTTCATAACACAAGCATACTGGTGTCTGTGATAGCGCTAAATAGTTTAGGCTCATTTACTTAGGGTGGGAAAATTGGAGGAAGTGTACAAGATTGGACATTATGTGGAAGGTATTAGGGTCGGTGTACTGACGTCTGTGAGGCTAATTGTATGGGCCGCTATTTTATTCTTCCGTTGCCCCTTCTCACCCTTCAGCGACTTTGCCAGGCTTCACCAATAGTAGCGGTCTTATTCAGTTTCACTATATATATATATATAGACACTACCTATGTACTGTAGCATACAGCGTCGAGTGATGGCGGCGGAACGAGCGCCAAGCCATGCCGACGGTACAGCATGTACTGACAAGGCGTTCCGCGTCCGTCAGATTGGCGTTAACAAACCGAAGGAAGAAGAAACTTTCTGGTCCTCCAGCGATGCTGGATATTGGTCGTAGTGCCGAAACTTAATCTCGTAAAACATAATTTTTTTTAAATCCCAAAAGAATCCTCGGATACGTAGATATATAACGACAGGTTTAAAGGGCAAGTAATTGGGGTACAAGTTTGGTGCTTGGAATGTGTGAACTTTCCTTAAATTTGGAGGAAAGAAATCATTTATAACAAAGGTGTTGAATTGTAAAGTTAACAGCCATACAGGAGACTGGATAGATAGGTGGAAATTAAATATGGGGCACTGAATGGTACTGAGTATTCAGCATTGAGTAAATTAGAAAATTGATAAAGTTATGGGACTTTAAGTAAAGGGTATTCACGAAACAGTGTCTATGATAAGATTCATGAACTTATAGGAGATAGCAAGCTAGCGGCAGTCTGGACAAATTGTGAGGAAAGCCAATTGAAGTCTCAGATATTAATACGGATGAACTTCACGAGTTTCGAGATGGAAATCTCACGAATGCAGTAATATTTAGAAATGTTACAGTTGAAGGCACGTTAAGCGGACATGATTCCTCTCATTTAAAATGCAATTAATGTCTTCAGGCAGGGTCACTCCTGTGATAAACATTCATGTTTATTTTACGTAAATGAACGACTTTATAAATGGCTCACTGCCCAGTATATTTGTCACAACAAAATTATTACACTATGCAGAAATTGTACATTTAATCCCTTCCGTCTAAGCACTTCAGCTCAACAATGCAGAAAATTCAATTCCTGCCTTATATAAAACAAATTGCGCCTCAAATTGGAAGAAGTGTCTGATGATGCTGATCAAATACATGATCTCTGTCAGTGCTGATGATCATATGATCATCAGTACAGTATGTGAGCAAAATGAAGGAAATATTTCTACGTAACTGAAATTATTCTCCCTCCCCTGTTACATTACATTTCATGACATTTTATATAAATTGAGTTAGGTCTCAGCAATTATTCAGTCATTCAAAATGCTCAGCTGTTCCATATTACCGGCGCCTTATTTTCGAAACCGAAATTTTAAACTCTTGTATCAAGCCTACAGTAATGCATCTTCGTTTACACATAAGAACAACATATTTCTTTCATTGGGTTGGATAATACTCCATGTTAAAATTTTCTGATTGCTTTTTGGAATTAATGAAACAAATAGGCGCATATCAATCATTGTAATAGACTGCGCCATTTAGAGTCTAGTGACCTATCCTTGAAGTTTAATGTTTATCTTGAAACCTGTGGATTTCTAACGTCAAAGCTACATATTGAAATGTATTATAAAACACAAAACCAACTTGTAGCCTGTCGCTTGTACCCTGAGTGTTGCGGCTGTGTTTAAACAGAAAATCTGAGACAGGTATTACTGCACAGCTGACGTCTCGAAAAGGAATTATTTTTCTACGTAAATGTGGGTGTCGTCATGAGCTCCATTGGTCGTATATCAAAGGAAGTTTGTCAGAAGTTGGTGCTGTGCCGTACGTACACAGTATACACGAGCAATACGTCAAATTACACGAGCACGCTTATTTCACATACATACAAATGATTAAATTTCGAATGTCACAATAGAGCATGCAGACAACCTGCCCAATTCTTGTGCACAAAACTGTACAATGAGATACACGCACAATATTTGTGATGTGGAGATATTTGTTGTACAGTTAACACATTAATCGACGTCAAGTTCCCTGAAGGATCCTTCGAAACCCAGCAGATCGCTGATGCTGATGGACGGACCTGATCTCTTAGATTCGTCAGAACTGTAACTTTCCCTTTCCAAAAAGATATCGTGATATCTTTCTAATTTTTCCTTCCAGAGATCTGAAAGACAAATTCGTAAATGTTATTCGGCATTTAACGAATATTAATTCATTGATGGGGCTGACATCCACAATTTGACTACCAGACGGTTGTTACGTAGCGATCTATCGGCAATGTTTTCTGCTCTGCATTAATGTACTTTAAATATTTGAAACCTAAAATTATTCACAAACGTATCTGAAAGTTCGATTCCCACCTACTTATAGAACACAGCTTACACAGCATTACAAAGATGAAAATTCAGTTTTGTTAAGGAATTAATAATTATGCAGCATGGGAATCTTATGAGAGAGGATGCTGAACACGTTCCATGTAAGTAGAACTGACCATAGCACTTGCGATTAGTGTGATAACCACCGTTAGTGGATGGGAAAGAATAAATTAATAATTAAAAATAATGAAGTTTTCACAAATGGAACTTCTTCTATTGGAAGTAAATTGTACTGTGCATGACAAGACCAAGAACAAAGTTAGGTGCTATGATAAAAGTAATAATAATAATAATAGTAATATCAATATTAATAAAATATTAATATAACCTTTGTGAATTTAACGTAATGATTAACTTAGGTATGTCCAAACTATTTTGCTTCAATGGTGTAATTTTCCCTACCATTTTCCACCACTCGAAATTAGTAATATTTTGAGGTGCCTTTGCTAAACGCTTTGAAATGAACCAGCAGTAAAATTGTAAAATTTCAGGGTTGTTATGATGTTTAGACTCACCCCAGTGTTCTGCTACTGTGCCAGCATTTCCTCCATATTCAGTAGGAAGTAATTCCTTTGGAACTTGTTCATAAAATGATGTCCAGTCGTCGCCATGAACTTGGATCTGAAACATACATATGGACCGTCAGGTGTGCTTGTTGAAATGTGATTTCAGACACTCGCACCTTTTGTTTTGAAGAACAGTTAAGTGTGTGCTTTTAGGTAATCCATATTCCGTGCAATAGATATTGTTTATATTAACTACGTTATATTTTAACTGTATTCACGGACTTTCTGGACAGTCTTTACTGCAGTTGTAAGCCTTTATGTATATCTTGCTGACGGTGACTTTGTTGGGTTAGAAATATGTGGGGTGGATTGAACACTTTAAACGTCGAGTTAAATCCCTTCGGCTGGTATTATTAGGAGCTCACCGTATTCTCCACGTTAGGAGAGAAGTGTTAAGTGTTAAATTTTTATTTATTTATTTATTTATTGTTGGTTGTGAAATTTGTTAGATTAAATATTGTACTAATCATATGTAAACAAGTCTAATAAATTTCCTTTTTTTGGCTTCGAAGAAATACATTTTAACACTAGGTTATTCTGAAATCTGACGTAATATAACCTGCTGTGTAAATTTACCAAATTAAATGCGCAAAATCGGACAACAGAATAATGGTAATTGCAGATCACATATTTCGTGGACATGTAAATTTTCTGATTAATACGGGTTGGGAAGCGGAGGTGGGAAAGGGAGAGGTTTTCAGCTTCAGGGCGAGGTAATTACTGAAGGAAAACGATATTTAGTGCTGCCGAATATTCGTGACTTCTCGATTGTCACGCAGTGCCTTATAGTATAAAAAGAATTTTATATTCACTGGACCGTGCATCGAATTATATGGCAATAATTTTCCAACAACTTGCAACAGAATACATTTTATTTAAGTCTTTCAACTGCTCGAAATATTTCGGTTGGTTTTTCACCAATCATCAGGAGCTCATGGTAAAGTGTCTACATTATGTGGCATTTATGAGACCGTTACTGTAGATACAGTGCTATGAGCAACAGATTTAAATAAATTGTATTCTGTTGCATCTGGCTGGATAAATGTGACACGGGATAAATTAATTTTTTTTTCGGGTTTCTTCTCTTCTTTAGCGTTAGTTTGTTCTAGACTTCTTTAAATGTTCTTTGGTAGAGACGACAGTAAATAAATAGTTAAAAATTATTTGAAACGTGTGTAAGCAATTTCCATTCAGCACGACTTAACAACCAGAACAATTGAATCCTCAGGAAAAAAAATGTCCGTAGACGTTGTAAGAAGAAGAAGAAAATTATGTTGCACTTTCAATGGAAGTAGCGAATAGGTATTGATATAACAAAGCTGAGTACAAGTAGAAAATGCAGTCGATTAAGGCCACTTACCTTTGCTGCAAGTTTGGGTTTGAATACGCGTTTAAGAAGAGGGATAAGTACATCACAAAATGGCGGACCGTTCAAAATATGTAGAGCTTTGATGCGAAAATTGTAACCATCCTATAGGAAGAGAAAGTTCAGACGATTAGGTGCTGTCTGACAGTAGGTATATATATATATATGGTTATGCAAAATGGTTGTCGGATTACTGTTGTTCAGCGGTAATTCCGATCCAATTTCGGGAAACAACCACAATCTGACAATTCGATTAGAAGGTGGTATGCACAGTTTACAGAGACAGGGTGCGTGTGTATTCCGGAACGGAAGGTACGGATCACACCCGCCATTGAAACCATCACCGCTGACCTGCTCTAAACAGTTTGGAACGAACTCGATTATCGTGTTGATGTCTGTACACTCACAAAGGGTGCACATATAGAGCATCTGTAAGGTATGTAACAAACTTGAAGTGTTGTTCTATTAAATAAAAAAACACGTATACTGCTATCTGAATTGTATTGTGTATGACAAGATGTTAAAAACCCCGACAATAATATTAAGTAAGCCTGATTATGGTACTGTACACTTCGGTGCAATTAAAATGTTGTGAAGGAAGCGCCGTTGCGACACTTGCGGCCATTTGTATCTATCCGGTAACTTTTCGCAGACTGGGAATAGAAAATTACTTTTTATGTACATGAAGTAAACGCAGCTATGTATATATATGTATATGTATTGTATATGTGTAGGTATATGTATATGTATATATATATATGTATATGTATATGCATATGCATATGTATATATATATATATATGTACATGTATATGTACATATAATTGTATATGAATTATATGTGCATGAGGAGTTAATCGGCAGTACATATATTATTTGGAGGCAATTCATATTTTATTTTGAGCAAATTTCTTTACACAAATTTATTGCTGTGTAAGTGATGACGTAAACAACTCTTTTAGGGGGCATTGTGATGGACGAGGGGATCGAACATTCAGTATTAACTCTTTAAACGCCGAGTTAAAATCCAATTGCCATTTGGTGGCGCTGTTCGAAGATCACCATATTTTCCACTATAGCAGGATAAAGGTTAAAACCTGTCAGTATATCATACCTCAACATGTCTGATGTGAGAACAGTTAAACACGTGTAAACATGACATTTAACACTACGAGAATGATAAACAAACTCTTCAAACTTTACACTCAAATCTCTATTTTTCTGAACGTGAATTAAAACATTATGATATACAATTAATATAAATTATGTATAAAGTTAATTGATCTGGTTTCCTTGAATCAAATACAATTCCTTAAATTCGATTCCGTGTGTTTGATCG
>Ga0123352_10013121_pt1 | contig 13138 bp, 10 predicted proteins | sample TergutLab28metaG_FD_89700 | JGI IMG/M metagenome (GOLD analysis project Ga0123352, IMG submission 89700) | Labiotermes labralis P1 segment gut microbial communities from Petit-Saut dam, French Guiana - Lab288 P1 | ecosystem: Host-associated > Arthropoda: Insects > Digestive system > Gut ... | reverse complement strand
TTTCTTGGCTCTTTTCCCCTGGTAAAGGTTTTTGAATTTATTTTTGGGGGGGGGGGGCCTAAAGGTCGGTTCCCCCCCCCCCCCCTGACAGATGGGAGAGTGATGGTTGGTGGATGAACCCACTGCTTAATGTCTTTGAACCATAGGGTTGAGGTGGATTGTGGTTGTGCTTTAGAAGGTTCATATTTGGCATCGGTGATGTTATGAATTTGTACATTTGTGTATAGTTATGACTGGGGAGAACTATCACCATCCGTGCATAAGTGTGTGTTGTTATACCTTGAGGCCAGTACACCTCTGCATGTATAGACATTATATGCATGTATGGGTTGATTACTTCAGTAAAGTCCCTGTAATTTTGTGTGACAACCATCAGCACAGGTTGCACCAGCTGCGCAGATAGTTACAGATTACATGAGCAGTAGCGGCTGTCATGGTAGTAAAAGTGTGATTAATGACAGCTCTTCAGATTAATGGGAGTGTAGTTTGACTTTATGTTTGTCCTACTTGACACGTGATTGTGGGTGCTGTGTATAACAAAGTGACTTGCTCTTCTAGCATTCCCTGCTCACTGATTGCAGAAGGAAGCTGTTGAGCCATGATATCACTGGACCAGGCTACCTGACGCAACATCAGAGATATTATGACATAATGTGCTATAATATAGAGACAATGAATTACACAGTCTGCACAACCTTTCACTTTCACTGTAATCTGCGCTGAGTTGTGACATGTTTCAGCCACTATACACAGCCATCTAAAGACAATTCATGCAGAATTATAAAGAGAATACACAAAGGTACATTACCACATACTTTAAATAAAATGCAGTTTGGGATCCCAGATTTTTTCCATGGAGCATATTATAACGGTCAGATGTTAAAAATATGTTGATATACATGATATCCTGTAAGTTAGAAGTGACCATATGCAAACTGGCTATCTTTAAATCCTCTTCTACCTGACAGCAGTTCAGTGCCCCATCTGTTACAGGTGCTGCAGTTTGTGCGGCTGTCCTTACAGTCCCGTAAGGTCAACTTGCTTTCTGTGGACAAACCTGGACCATCAACGGATGAACACAGTGTATTTGTTGATGATTCCATGCAGGAGTTCACTGTCTCAGTGTCAGGTGTGAACCCCCATATTGGTGTGGTGAGCCCCGCTGGTGAGCCTGTAGAGGGCCCCCCAAAGTTAAATACTGTGTTGTCACTGCAAAATATTAAAGCAGTGAATGTCATTGAGCCAGAACCAGGACAGTGGAAGGTCAAGGTTGGGAGTGACTCGGAGCATTCAGTGCGGTCGACTGGTCTTAGTGACATTGACTTTAATTTTGGGTTCTCAGCTGTTGTCACTAACAATATGGAGGAGACTTACCACAGACCGCTCAAAGGTAAGACCTTACGAGTTTGACACCTTTGCTATGTTTCATACTTGGTATGTCTTCAGGCTGTGTGAATGACATCGTGGTCAGAGCAACGAGGGTGAATTTGGCTTTACATGTGACATATATGGTAGGGAAGAGAAATGTGTTCATGGTTTTGCTGAGTAAACCTGAAAGAAAGAGACCACCTTGAAGACCTAGGCACAAATGTGGGGATTATATTCAAATAGATCTTATATAATGGATAGCAGGATATGAACTGGATTGATCTGACTGAGGAGAGGGACAAGTGGCAGGCTGTTGTGAATATGGTACCAAACCTTTTGGGTTCTCTAAGATGTGGGAAATTTCATGACTGGCTGAGGAACTAGTAGCTTTTCAGCAAGGATTCTTGTCAATGTAGCTAATCTGAATTACAGTGAATTGAATAGGTGGCTCTCAGAAACAGAATTTGTAACCCACGTGATATCAGAGATGTGGTGTTTGTTATTGCTGACTCATCCCACAAGTGCTTTCTCACCTCTTAATGCCGTACAGTATGTATTGCATCCTGATATTAATTTTCGTTCCTTTTATTGTAGTCCTTTTAAATGAACTCAGATGATCCTTTTCAACATTTGGCTGATACGACTGACAGAAAGAAGATGTTAACATTTAAAATTTTGACTAAGGAATACAAACAGTAATTGTTCTGAGAATGGGAAGGGCTGACATTTTGCTTCTTGAAACTTCCTTTTAGTGTAGCCTACCTCGTGGAGGGCATCCACTGTGACACTGTAAAGAATCTGACATTTGTCTTTCCTTAACAATCTTAGTTACGGAGATATCAGTGACAGGCGATTATGTTTAGGGTGTTATGAAAAACATTACTAACACCAACAAACCATTTAACAGAAATAATTTGTCTATAATCAGTCATTCTGCTTGCAAAGAATTTCTTTAAAATGCTTGTTGAGGCAGAACTTAAAACATTATAAAATCTATGTTATCTGCTGTTTTTACATACAAAATTATTCACAGGTGAGAAGAATTCAGTATTGGTTGTGCCCACTCGCCCAGGAATGGTATATAACCTGACAACTTTGAAACTGATAGACTTAAATGGAATTGAGTTTCAAGAAATCCCATTGCAGCCAGTCCTTGACAAGCCTGGCCTGTACCAAGGATCTACATTTGTTCCACCTAATGACTTCTTTCATCTTGGTGTAAGTGCTTAACTGCTTCCTGTTGTGCTGATGTTATGTGGCCCTAACTGTAAGAAAAATTAAACTTGCACTGAAGGTGTAGATATTTTAAATTGCCAAATACTGATTCAATTTCAACACAACAGATTTAAGTAAGGGCAGATTAACTCTTCCTTCTGAAATTAATTTACACTGCTACTTACTGAGCACTCATGACTTTCCTTATCTAAGTTAAGCGTGACCTTCGTGAAAATTATTTATGGCCAGACTGCGACAGAGGTAGGAAGACCAGAGGTACGATGGTGGTTGGGGTCTGCCCAACTGACAAGCTAGTCAGCTGTATTCAAAGAAACCTTTATAACCATCATGAATAATAATTACTGTATATAGCACTATGTTACGGTCTGCAGGAAACACTGCCCTGTCATGCATATTTGTAGTTTTAAAATCTGTACCAAAATGAATGCACAAAATTGTATGTGTTTATTAGCAGCAAAGTGCTCATGTAAGTTGTCTCAATTTGTGAAGCAACACCTGGTCATACAACAGACTACATGTATGTTGCAGAATACTGCATAACAGGGAATTGTATGGATTTGGGTCTCTTGGTATGTGACACTGTCATTGGGTGAGTGATTCCTCTGGTTTAAGGATTGTAGTGACTTCATCTTCAGGGTGAAGGATCACATAACCTTTATTTTCAAGAGTCAATTCAGGCCATTGAAGATAGAGACATCGCACTGCTTTCAAATGTCATGAACTTCTCACATAACGACACAGCATGTTCCAGAAGACATGAAAGCTCAGCGCCATTCCTGTTATAGCTTCAGATATCATAAGGAATTTTGTGATTTGTGGAGATTACAATAGTGAATTCACAGGTGTGGGGGGGTTGGACATGTGACTTTGAGTGGGAGACAAGATATTCAGATTGAATTTTGATGGGTAAATCTCGTGAAAGTATGGTTGGAAGACTAAGATGAAGGTGGATCTGAGGGAACAGGTTGCTGAGGCAGATGGTGGATGCAACTGCTCAGGATCTCTTCAATGCTGCTTGTTATTTGGGATCTACTTGTGCATACATAGTTCTGTGATTTGGTTATTCTTTCAGGTTGATGGATTTGATAAAGATGGCTTCCCACTGAAGAGAATATCACCCACAGCAATTGCTGGACAGAGTCCAGGTAAGGTGTGACTGCCATATACGGTCATGTAAAGATGACACTAAGCAACCTGTAGATACAAGTCTTCTGAGATGTGATGCTGTGCTGCTTGACAAGTAGCTCTGATATTTGGAAGGATCATAGTGCCTTGCTAGATAGGGACAAGCATTCCAAGCAGAACAACTTCTTTGATTGCTTGACCCTGAAGATGAAAGCACTGCATTCCTTCCACTCACCTTTCTGAAATTGTCACGTCCCAGACAATTGTATCTTTTGCAGCACTGCTGTGAGGACCTCAATGTCATGTTTACTGTCTGCTTGCTCAGTACACAGCTGCAGTAAGTGCAAGGAGCAAGACAGTTCATTCTTATGTAGCTGGAGGTGAATACTTGCTTCTCTGAAAGTTCGTTGACTTTTTTCTCCTGACAAAGAGGTAGATGAACCATGTTCCTGAGCATAGAAAAATTAGGTCGTAGCATGTGTATGTGCACTGATAATTATGTACCCTGTTCTCACCACTGCAATATGAATCACAGTATTTAGTGCCTTAAAGTGGTTACTTTGTTTACCACCTGCTGTAACATTTGGAAATTTTGCATTATGCCCACACAGTGTATTTGTGTGTTCTGATATCCTTAACAGTACACATCTTAGGATTCATTTCTTCTGTGATGTGACAACACTGTTGCTGGTTGGGTGTTTTGTGACAGTATTGTGCCTTCAGAGAGTCACAGTGGCATCCTGTTACATTCAAGAAGAACTGAACCCTCAACCAACCACTGTGGAAATCTTAGATCTTACAACAACACGTCTATTTTGTTAGCTGTTCTTTGCATATTTGTATTGCCCGTGTATTGGCTGGCGGTGTTACAGAAAGTATTTTAGTGATTTTATGTAAATTCCATATTTTTATATTTTTTTCCTAGTTTGTGTGTGTGTTTGTGTGTGCCCTGCAGAAAATTAAAAAGTGTGGTTCTGGGATTTCCTCCAGTAGCATAATGCTTACAATAAATGTTTTGAAAATGGACAGATGGTTTATTTGATATGCACACGCAGCATGGCTGTGCTTCTTTAGTGAAGAAGGCAAAGTGAGAGAAGTAATATTATGGATAAAACAGAGGTCTAGTGCAGTTTTGTTGCTCAATAATGTGACAGTTGTGTTAGATAAAAGTAAAAACACCAACCATTTACCTGCACTATAGAAACTCCAGTGGTGCATATGAAGCCAGAGATGACAGGCTGGCTCAGCAAACCTGTGACAATATACTGCCGCATCGAATCGCTTGTGCCCTTCTCTTCCATGTGGTTGAAGAATGGAGTTCCTCTTACAGGCCTTATGAAATACAAGTAAGTTTATTCTATTTTAACCCTTAAATTCCAGTCTCTGTGCTCTGTATGATCCCTAATTGCTTATGTATCACTGGCTCATGTGTGCCTATGTATATTTAAAACCTGTCTGTCATGGGCAGTGGCTAGCATTGAAATACAAGCATCATTGCAGGGTTAATTTTATGTTGTCCTGGAAGTTACCTGATCCATGTAAATGTACATATAGACATAATCAGTGTTAGTATCAGAGTTGTTCAGCCTTTATTTTCCAGGGACATGGGTTGTAATTCTTCTGGTACTATTAGCTAGCAGCTGTAGTGTGACTTTGTTGTAGAAATGCAGCAACTGGCCAGCTGGGCTACTGCTGTTGTGCACTGCACAGTGGCATGACATGTTATTGCTGTATGTGGGACAGTGTCAGCATTTGAAGAACTCATAGTTTGTCTATGTTGGCAGCTCTCTGTAGATTTCAAATTGCATGAGATTTGTAGCTGCCATTGTGGTGACTGTTGTTCCGGTTTGCAGGGATGCCATATATTATACTCTGATAGGTAGGTACTAATATTCAGTGGGACAGGGCAAAACAGGAGTGAGCCAACTGTGGTTCTCAGGCCCGTAGCAACCCCCATAAAATTCAGTATGTCCCATGAAGGCACTCAAGTATTTCTAAAAATTGGATCCTAATATATGATTTATATAAAGTACATTGCAGACAAAAGTAAATATAGTACATAAAAATGTACATTTCAACAGCAAATTAAATGTTGGCTCTCTGGTAGGTCCATTTGTAATTATGTAGGCTTGCTGATTTCATCTGCTGTACCTACAGCATTTCCTACCCATTTTTTATATAAAGAGTAGCTTGTTGAGTAAGTACAACTAAGGGATGTGTTTAACGACATAAACCACATACAGTTCATGCAAAAATCTCTGGTTTTTATTCTCTCTCAAGTAAGTTTAACTGGGTCTCAGGTTAAAACCAATGGCCTATCCCTGGGGTAGAAAAAGTGAACCAATGTTGGAGAAGTTATGGAAAGTATGGAAGGGATGATGGGGAATGGGGCTGTGAAGGAGGTTCTGAGAAAGGGGCAAAGGGAAGAAGCATAGGATGAAGGTGCAAAACTTGGTCCCTAACATCAACAGAAGAACATAGGCTGGTGTGTTCAAGAATGGGGTACTGAGGAAGATATTAGAGCCTAAGAGGAAGGAAGTAGCAGGGAATGGAGAAAACTGCATAATGAGGAGCTTCATGATTGGTACTCTACAGCAGACATTGTAAGGGTGACCAAATCAAGGAGAATGTGACAGGCAGGGCATGTGGCATGTGTGGGCGAAGTGAGAATGCTGGCCTCAATTCATGTTTTTATGGACTTCTTGCATCTTACATATTGAAATGTAACATGCTATATTGCAGGGACAAGACCTGTTCTTGCAGTGTAGTATGCTATATTTTAGGGACAGGACTGGTCCATGGAATGTAACATGCTACATTTCAGGGACAGGACTGGTCCCCTGCTATGTAAAAACGCTACATTTCAGGGATAGGACCAGTCCTCTTCTACAGGCCTGCTTCTTCCAAAACACTTGTTACCACTTGGTAATTATTTACACCGTGATTAAACTTAGAAAACAGTCAGACTAGTGAATACAGTGTATTGGAATAACAGCTTATAAAATGTGGCTATGCATATCTCACTGATATGGTATGATGTACATGACTGTCACTACAAATGTCACTAACTTCACTGCCTCTAAACCAAATATTCCATCTATCTCCCATAATAAAATTCACAGGTCTTCATTTCTTGCTGGTTTGATAACAAAGCGGTCTCTCTCTCCCTCTCCTCCAATCTGTTATAACAGTTATAACTACACCTGGGAAAGAGACCCGGTTCTTATTGTGCTGGAGGCTAGGTGGATGGATGGGTCAGAAAAATCTCTCCCCCACTGGGTTTAGAACACTGGACTGGCAAGCCTGTAGTATGTTGCTGTAATGCTGAGCTATCCTGACTCCATGAGGAGAGCAGTGCAGAAAGTAGTAGGATGTGCTGGCAAGTTCCATGTTATGTATACATCAGGCAGTCATGTATGTCATTCAGGTTTAGCCATAAAATTTTTGGTTTTACTGTTCCTTTCTTGTGATAAAAGAAGTAACAATCTGCTCACATGCTTTCAGTCAGACTGCAGAGCTGTTTTGGATGGTACAGAATTCCACATTAGCAGATGAAGGCAACTACAGCTGCTATGCAAGTAATGTCGCCGGCAAGTCATCCAGTGGGACGTGGTTGACGATTACAGGTGATGAAGTGCATGTGGAACAGGCTTCAAGTACTGACTGCAGTTTGGTGAAGTCTGTCATACCTGTGTATGGTGAAGTTTTTTCATACCTGTGTATGTACTGAAATAACAGTGCAATGTGCGAATGTATCCTGTGCAAACAGCAGTTCTACTGAACTATTATGTCATGTGGGATGTGACCTTGTGTTACTGGGTAATTAGTTCTTGATGTCTTCTAAGGATGGTGTTGTCTTTATCTCTTAAGGGTCAAGCAGTCCAAGAGGAAATACTGCTTGACCCTGAACTTTAAGGCATTTTGGTCCTTTGCAATGTCAGGAACTGCTGACCCAGTGACACAGTGTCACAACTCAGAGACTGATCATCAGCATCAGCAACATTAATGTGAGAACTGGGAAATGGTATGTAGTCAAACACAACTGTGTCACTGAGGTGTATTTAATGGCTATATGATGGAACAACTACATGTTTCGGCCTGTACTGGCTATCTTTAGGTTGTCTTGGGGAACTTAAGAACTAGCTATATGCATGTTCTTCAGTTCCCCAAGACAACCTGAAGATGGCCAATACAGGCCGAAACATGTAGTTGTTCCATCATATAGTCATTAAATACACCTCAGTGACACAGTTGTGTTTCACTACATACCATTTCCCAGTTTCACACACACAACGGGGATGACACACTTCTTAGATTACTGTGAGAACCTTAAATCCTGCGTGCATTAATACTTTTTAGAAAGGTAGTCAGGTTTTATATAAAATATGTCACTTCTCCCACTAACAGTTCGTCATAACCAAAGTATGTTAATTCTGTGTAGGGTAGGAAATATTTCTTGTCTTCAGTAAGTGTGTCAATATTCTTTTCCACAACTGTATTTTTAGTTAAGTCAATGCACAGTGGGGTCTTGGTATTTGTGATCCTCAGTGTTCGCATTCGGACCTGTTGTGATCACCCATTTTAGTGCTACTGTTTATACCTTGCATGACTTCTGATGAATCAGCTGGCAAGTTGACTGGTCTCACTCAGATTGATGTCACTTCAGTCAGCCCGTCTTTCATTTGTTAGATCTATCCAGAATTATTATCATCAAGTGCCTTGTACCGAATGCCACATCCATCCATCCTTCAACCCATGGACCAGAAACTCACTGCCAGTTTTAAAATTTACTATTATGAGATCACATTTGAGTGGTGCTTTTGTGACGCAGGTTGTTGTGTACAAGATGTTACATCTATGGTTCAACTTTGGAAAAAATGAATGAAAGTTGGTACCCGTGCTTCCAGATGTCTTGCCTATCCTTCATATTAATCTGAGACCATGCATGTAACAGCATCACAACGAACATAATGACTTGTGCTATTCATGCATGACAATTTTACTACAAACCATTAGTCATGATTGCCAACCATCTCTGTACTGGTTTTTAAATGGTTATTGCTTCTGTAGGTCCACCACCACACATTGTCACCCCACCACAGATTTTATCAGCACTAAACCAAACAGCTGTTTTGGACTGTGTGGTGAACAGTCGACTGCACTACAATATTACATGGACTAGAGCTCCACTGGATGTAGCAACTGGTAAGTGCTGATTGTCACTAATTCCATGGATTAGAGTCTGCCCTATGTGGAACCTGACAGTGTGTTGGCATACACACATATTCACAAGAGCCTGTCACTTGTGTGTATTGCCTAATTGCACCTAACTGCAGTGGTCATTGCCTGTGTTTGCACCTACCAAAGCTGATTGACATTCATCTGCCTCCCCTTCCACACTTTAAAATGCAAGTGTCTGTGACTGTACAGAAGAGTCAATGTTGTTTGGAATTGTGACTTTCCTTGATAATCCATTTTAAAAACATTATTTTGGCCAAATGGCTGCCAAGTAGGTTTCTAGTCTTTTGCTGTTGCACAGATCATCAAGTGCAGTGAGCTTGCTTTTGTGCCCTGTGGGATGGGCCTGAATCACTTAACACATTTGTACTTTTTGTACTTTCTACAATGTTTGTATTTTACTAAAATAAACTTTTGTGCAGTTCGAAATTATTCTGTATTTTTATTGCTGATATTTCACAAGTTCTTAGAACCAGACAGTGTGTGTGTGTATGTGTGTGTTACATTGCACATTAATTCTGATGTTTGTAATTGGCATGTTCTTGAGATTTTATTGGTACAAACCAGTCTCAAATGGTGAGATTCTGTTGTTCTTTTATTTATTTGGTCTTCTTTCTGATTTACTGAGATACTCTGTAGATCTTAACATGTGATTGCAGAAAGTGTCCACCAGATTCAGAATGATGTGAATACCAGAATATTGCCAAATGGAACTCTGATTGTTGCTGCAGTACAGCAAGAGGATGAAGGCTGGTACACTTGCACTGCAGAAAATAATGGCAAGTAATTTTGCCTTTACATCTCTTTGTTAGAGTAATTATGTGGGGTGAGTATAAACTGCAGACCGTGCCTTGACTCAAGGCAGTTAGTCGCTGGCCTTTCACCCCAGAGGTCGGGGTTTTATCTTGGGTCAGTCCATGTGAGATTTGTGATGGGTGAAGTGGCACTGGGACAGGTCTTCCTTTTCCCCAGTCTCTATCATTCTACCTGTGCTCCATACTCATTCGTTCATTTGTCACAGTGCTGTATAATCTTAGCAGTTAACAGTATCATTAAACAACACACAAAAGACACAAAGTGCATCATCTTGAATCCAGGCCACCTCACTCCCAACAAGTACCTATAGATGGACTGGCTGACAGGGGCTGTAAGGATGCTGTTTTCCTGTGAGGGACACCCCGTAGGTTGGTAAGTGGGTACCACAGTTTCTGGCAAACTTGCTGCCTCCATCTTCAGTGTATAGTAGAAGATGGAAGCTGTAGGTTTCTTTGCATTATTGGCATGTATGTGTAAACCAGACGGCGTCACAGTGATTTTCATGGTTATCACTGAAGTGAGAAATGTCATGTTAGTATATTCTGGTAGTTGATGCAAGCAACTTGTTCTTTACCCTGAAGATGCCAGCAAGGAGGCAGCATGGTCCTTCATTTTACATGACATAATCTGCAGTCAGTGCTGTAAGAACCTCAAACCCACCTTGGTGTGCAGCTCATGCCTCCACTGATGACAACTGTGTGGTCATTAGTCAGTAACACTGACAGTGACAGTGGTAACAGAAGTGCCATGCGACTGACATTGAACATTAGATGACAGTTTGACATTATCTTCTTACTTGTTCGCCTGCCCCTGTTCTTTATTCTCCTGCTCCTCCTCCTCTTTATCTGTTCTATTTCTTCTCCTCTATCAAAAGCAGTTTTGAAGTTCCAACATCTCTGACTTTAGCGATAATATAAGGTTATAAATTCTGACAGTCTATTGTTTTGTGTCCTATTGACATGTTGATTCCAATTCATCTGGTCTTTCTTTACAACTGCCATGTTTTCAGTTTGCCATGTGTGCTGTATTTTTTTCATTTTCTGCTTTGTCTCTTAAGTTAATAAATAATTCTGTATGTGTACTTTGCAGTTTGTTTGTGTCTGTCATCATCCTTACCCACATTTAAGTTCCAGAACATAAATTTAATATAGCAGTTCCATAGCACATATCTCCTGATGTCAGTAGCTTCACTTGATTTTGAACACATGGAGTACTGGAAGTACAGTATGTGAATTTGGTGTCTGCAGAGAAGAAATTCCTGTGTTAAGATTGGGGTGTGATGCTGCTTCAACTGGCTAAGTGATCAGTACCGTTCAAAGGAACAGTCTAACTTCATGTTCAAGGGTTCATTGGATCACCGAACCCTTTCACGTATGTTCCTTTGAAATGTTGTGCACCTTGCAGCATCATATTACAGAAAACCATAATCCTCAGTTTCACTGCTATGAAGACCTCAAGCCTTGCCAGTGTCTGTAAGTTCAACAGAAACTGCTTGTTTATTTCACTGGCCCAATAATGTATATGTGCTTGTTTTTTGCACATGTGAAATGTGCATTGTGCTTCCACCACAAAGTAGATCAGAACTGCTCTCTTTTGGGTTATTACACAGCAAGTAATGGTGGTTCTTACTGACGTTTCAGGACAACCCATCAGTCACATCTTCAAGGGCCAAGCTTGACCCTTTAACATGGAACCAACAGGTTGTGCCAAAATGTTGGTAAGAAATTACTCCTACTCGCTGTGCAATAAGTCAGAAAAGCGCAGTTCTCAAATGACATGTGCTTTAGCCTCACCATATTTCTGTTGCCCTCTACATAGGTGGGAGGAGTGAGGGACATGTGTACCTGGCAGTCAGGGAGCCAATAAATGTGGTGGTTGTGCCGGAGCGGTTCCATTTCCAGCAGGGAGACACATTCACTCTATCCTGCTATGCTACTGGCACACCAAAGCCAACATTTGTGTGGCAGAAGGATGGCCATGTCTTGAAACAGGTATAATGAAACCAACGGAATTAACCATTTTGAATATGAATGGGATGTGAGAAGTATAACTAGCTAAGCACATGGAGCAGAGTCCTTTGTAAGAAGTTTAACTAGCTAAGCACATGGAGCAGAGTCCTTTATAAGAAGTTTAACTAGCTAAGCACATGGAGCAGAGTCCTTTGTGAGAAGTTTAACTAGCGAAGCACATGGAGCAGAGTCCTTTGAGAGAAGTTTAACTAGCTAAGCACATGGAGCAGAGTCCATTGAGAGAAGTTTAACTAGCTAAGCACATGGAGCAGAGTCCTTTGTGTGAAGCCTACAGCTTCTCACATAGTAAAGAAATTCCTCACTTTTTATGGAATCTCAAGGCTCCTTACCATAATGACAGCAGCTCACCACTATTCTATACCCCAAGTCAGATGAATCCAGTTCATACTTCCACATTCTGTTTCTTTAAAATCCATTTGAATATTATCCTCCCATATATGCCTAGTCTTCAGAGTGGTCTTTCCTTGTGGATTGGGGTTTGGCATGTAAGATGAACTTCAGACACACCATTGAATTAAAACTGACTCTGTGACCTCTATTCACACTGCTGTGTGTATTTCTTAGGTCATAACAGAATTTGAAGTCAGGCTAACAGCTTTACATATTGACATGTTTGTGTTGTTTGTCTATTCCAAGTCTAACTAAAGTTATGTACAACAAGCTGAGGACATCTCTAGATACAGAAACATAAAAAGGAAGTTACTCAACAGCAATACAAACACTTTCTTTAACCAATGGACACCACACCTCACCACACCACATCACATCACACCACATAACACCACACTGCACCACATCACACCACACCACATCACACCACACCATACCACATCACACCATACCACATCACATCACACCACACCACACCCACCACATCACACCACACCACACCCACCCCACCAACCACACTACACCACATCACATCACACCACACCACATAACCAACCACACTACACCACACCACATCACATCACACCACACCACATAACCAACCACACCACACCACACCCACCCCACCAACAACACCACACCCACCCCACCAAACACACCACATCACACCACACCACATCACATCACACCACACCACACCACATCACATCACACCACACCACACCTACCCCACACCATACCACACCACACCCCACCACACCCACCCCATCAACCACACCACATCACATCACATCACACCACACCACATCACACCCACCCACCCCACCAACCACACCATGCCACACCACATCCCACCACCCCTCACCACCCCACACCATACCCCACCACACCACACCACACCCCCCCCACCAACCACCCCACACCCCCCCCACACA